>ENA-ORXM01002268-ORXM01002268.1-marine-metagenome-genome-assembly--contig:-NODE-2268-length-23100-cov-3.266950_pt1 | contig 23100 bp, 19 predicted proteins | sample MGYA00237867_ERZ511480 | MGnify/ENA primary metagenome ERZ511480 (study PRJEB26309, sample SAMN06266103) | marine metagenome | isolation source: Algal blade | place: United Kingdom:Sidmouth, United...
TAATCGTCATAACGCAACCATAGCGCGCATTGCGGGGTTTGCCATGGGAGGCGTAACAATAGTTTGAACTCTGGCGGGTGCCGTGGCATCCAGAATTTATGAAACATGCAGAGACAGTGACATTCGGTGGCTCCGGCCTTGACCGTGCAGCCGAGATTCGCGGGCAAGTTGCGGATTTGGCCGCGTCCGATGATGCGGTGGCGATTGTCCTGTGGCGCGGCAAGGTTCTGGTCGATCATGACGCCCGCGTGTTGCGGTTGCCGCCGACGGCGCAGATCATGGACGAGGCCGCAGACGACCGGATTTTTCTGGGCCGCGAAGACGTTGCGTCTGTGTTCGCTGTCGATATATCAAACTGGATGCCTGCGGGGTTTGATGCCGCCGAAGGGTTCGCATTTTTGGACGACACACAGCAGGTCCACCCAAGCCAGCCGGATGGCTATTTTGCGGATATTCGTGCTGCGATGACACTGCTTAGCCCGCGCGATGCGGAGTTGGCAGCAACGGCCAAAGCGGTCATGGAATGGCACCGCTCGCATAGGTTTTGCGCCAAATGCGGCCAACAAAGCCGGATGTCGATGGGTGGCTGGCAGCGCGATTGTCCTGCCTGTGACGCAAAACATTTTCCGCGCACGGACCCTGTGGTGATTATGTTGATCACGCTTGGCAATAGCGTGCTGATGGGCCGCTCGCCGGGGTGGCCGGACGGGATGTATTCACTGCTGGCAGGGTTCATCGAGCCGGGCGAAACAATGGAGGCCGCCGTGCGCCGCGAGGTATGGGAGGAGGCGGGCGTGCAGGTCGGCGCGGTATCATATCTGGCGAGCCAGCCATGGCCGTTCCCTGCGTCGTTAATGTTTGGTTGTGCAGGCGAGGCTATAACCGAGGCGATCAAGATCGACCCCGCCGAGATCGAAGATGCCATGTGGGTTACACGCGAAGAGATGGCGACTGTTTTTGCGGGGCAACACCCGAAGATAAATCCCGCCCGAAAAGGGGCCATTGCGCATTTTTTACTGGAAAATTGGTTGTCGGACCGATTGGGGTAAATCGATAACAAAATATTCAACGCATGAGTTGAAACACCCGAGGCACCAAAATGAAATTTAGTACCCGCGAAGATATTGAAGCCCCGATCGATTACGTGTTCACACGCGTGACCGATTTTCACGGCTTTGAGCGTCAGGCATTGCGGCGCGGTGCGGATGTGCAACGTCTGGACAGCAATGGCACCATCGTCGAAGGATCGGCATGGGATGTCGCGTTCAAATTTCGCGGCAAAGATCGCAAAATGACGGCGAAGATCACGCAAATTGATACGCCTACAGTGTTGCAGATTGACACGGTTGCAACCGGATTGGGCGGTGTGTCGCTGGTCGAATTGGTGGCGCTGTCGCGCAACCGGACACGGATCGCCGTTACGGTTGAACTTTCGCCCAAAAGCCTGTCAGCGCGGTTGTTGTTGCAATCGTTGAAGCTGGCCAAAAGCAATCTGACGCGCCGTTTCAAAATGCGCGTGACCGAATTTGCCGAAGACGTAGAAGACCGCCACCGCAAGGGCGCCTAGGTGCGCGTCTTACGGGCGGCGGCGATCGGGTAGACGCCCATCAGATGCAAGTGATCGGTGAAATAGCTTAGCTCTTCGAGGGCGCGCTGTACGTTGGCATCATCTGGATGGCCTTCGATTTCGGCGTAAAATTGCGTCGCCTGAAAATTCCCGCCAACCATATAGCTTTCAAGTTTTGTCATGTTGACGCCATTGGTCGCAAAACCGCCCATCGCCTTATAAAGGGCGGCGGGGATGTTGCGCACGCGAAACACAAAGCTGGTCATCATGCCATGCTTGCCGCGCGGCTGGTAATCGGGTGCGCGCGCCATCACCAAAAAGCGGGTGGTGTTGTTGTCGGTGTCTTCGATATGACGCGCGCCGACATGAAGCCCGTAGATTTCGGCGGCCAGTTCGGACGCAAGGGCGGCGGCGGTCATATCATCCCCTTCGGCCACTTCGCGTGCGGCGCGGGCATTGTCGGACACAGCGCGCGGTGTGATCAGGTTTTCACGCAGATACCCCGCGCATTGCGGCAATATCACAGGGTGACCGTATGCGGTTTTGATCTGGCTCGCGGTGGCACCGGGTTTGATCAAAAGGTTCACATGCACACGAATGAAAACCTCGTCCACGATATGTAAACCACTCTCGGGCAAGAGTGAGTGTACATCGGCCACCCGCCCGTAAGTGGAGTTTTCAACCGCAATCATGCCCAGATCAGCGTCGCCTTTGCGCACAGATTCGATGGCATCATCAAAGGTTTCGCACGGAAGGGGCAAAAAATCCGGTCTGGCCTCGGCACATGCTTGGTGTCCGTAGGCGCCTAATTCACCTTGAAATGCGATATTTTTCGTCATCTTTGGGACACTTCCTGAATTAGTTCGACAAAATGGGCAATTGGTCGCGCCACTATACCTTGCATAAAGAGGTGTGAAGCGGATAGATAACCGCAAAACTGCGAACGGAATGGAACGCGACATGTTCGACACAATGACAATGACGAAGACACTTGGCGGGGCATGCGGTGCTTTGCTGCTTTATATGCTTGGTGGCTGGGCTTCTGAGACGATTTATCATGGTGGCGGTGGTCACGGTGATGATCAGGCCCAAGGGTACGAAATCGAAGTGGCCGATGCTGGTGGCGAGCCTGCCGAAGACGTCGAAGAAATCGACTTTGCCGTTGTAATGGCATCTGCGAGCGCTGCTGACGGCGAAGACCTGTGGCGCAACTGCCGGTCCTGCCACGCGCTTGAGGCGGGCAACCACGGTGTTGGTCCATCGCTTTATGGTGTTGTGAACCGCGCGGTCGGGTCCGAAGATTTCGGGTATTCCGGCGCATTGGTGGCCGTAGCCGAAACATGGACGCCAGAGAATTTGCAAGCCTTCCTTGAAGACCCGAAAGGCTGGGCGCCCGGCACTGCGATGGGCTATAACGGGATGCGCAAGGTCGAGGACCGCGCGAACCTGATCGCGTATTTGGCGACAATCGGCGGCTAAACCACCGATATTTCGAATTGAAAGCCGCTTCGTTCTGTCGAGGCGGCTTTTTTCATGGCCGTTCACGCGTAGATCACGCAATCTCAACTTGAATATTTGCCAATCCCCCCGCAAGCTTCATGTATATAGGGAAATAGTGTCCAATCTTGGGAGAGAAATATGAAGCCTCGTCAAAAAAGCCGCGCAATTGCGCAGACTGATGCCGTGTCACCCAAGGTGATCCTGACAGGATCGGCGATTTTATTAGGCGCTGCAGTCTGGGTTTCAGAGGCGCACGCCGATGGGCATGATCCGGTGACGGTCAGCCATGGCTATTCCAACTTTGACGAACTGGTGTACCCCGCCGATTTCCCGCATTTCAATTATGTAAATCCGGATGCGCCCAAGGGCGGTGAAATTTCGCAGTGGTCGCAAGGCACATTCGATAGTTTTAACATGTCGACACGCAAGGGGACCCCGGCGGCGCTGGCGACAATTGGCTACGAATCAATCCTGACGGGCACAGCTGATGATGCTTACGGGACGTATTGTTACCTGTGTACGACGCTCGAATATCCCGAAAGCCGCGATTGGGTAATCTTTAACCTGCGCGACGATGTGACGTTCTCTGACGGGACGCCCATGACGGCAGAAGACATCAAGTTCAGCTTTGAGCTATATCTCGAGCAGGGCATCACGGAATATCGCGAGGTATATTCGCAGTTCATCAAAAGCGTTGAGGTCCTGAACCCTTATAAGATCAAATTCAGCTTTACCGATGACGCGCCGCGCCGTGACGTCGTGACTTGGGTTGGTGGCACCTCCGCGTTTTCCAAGAAATGGTGGGACGAGACTGGCGCGCGTTTAGACGAATCCACGGACGCGCCGTTCCTTGCGACAGGTCCCTATCTTCTTGATAGCGTGGATATCGGTCGCCAGCTTGTGTACCGCAAGGACCCAAACTGGTGGGGTGCCGATCATCCTGTAAATGTCGGGCGCAATAATTTTGAAACAATCCGCGTTGAATATTTCGCCGATAGCTCTGCCGCGTTCGAAGGGTTCAAATCCGGTGCCTACACATTCCGCGTCGAAAATAGCTCCAAGCAGTGGGCGACCGGGTACGATTTTCCTGCTGTTCAAAAGGACTGGGTGAAAGTGGCGGAACTGCCGGATGGGACAATCGGATCAGCGCAGTCGTTTGTTTTCAACCTTGACCGTCCGACATGGCAAGACCCGCGCGTGCGCGAAGCGGTTGGCCTGATGTTCAACTTTGAATGGTCGAACGAGTCGCTGTTTTACGGGCTTTATGCGCGGGTCAATTCGTTCTGGCAAAACTCTGACCTTGAGGCAAAAGGCCTGCCGACGGCTGGCGAGCTGGCGATTTTGCAACCTTTGGTCGACCAAGGGCTGCTTGATGCGGCGATCCTGACGACCGAAGTTGTGATGCCTGCACCGTCAGCCACATCCCAGCGCCCGCTTGATCGTGGCAACCTGCGCCGTGCGTCCGCATTGCTGGACGAGGCGGGCTGGATTGCCGGTGACGACGGGATCCGCCGCAAAGATGGTGAAACGCTTGAAGCCGTGTTCTTGCAGTATTCACCGCAGTTTGACCGGATCGTAAACCCGATGGTCGAGAACCTTAAGCGCCTTGGCGTGGATGCCAAACTGGAGCGGGTGGATACGTCACAATATATCGAGCGTCGCCGGTCGGGTGATTTTGACCTTGTAAACCACACGTTGACCCAAGGGTTCGAGCCAGGCCAGCAATTGCGCCAATGGTTCGGGTCCGAGGCCGCGTCCGACAGTTCTCGTAACATCATGCGCCTGCGGTCCGAGGGTGTGGACCGTGTCATTGATGCTGTTGTCGCTGCCGAAAAGCTGGATGACATCCAAACAGCGGCCAAGGCGCTTGATCGTGTGCTGCGCGCTGAGGGGTTCTGGATCCCGCAGTGGTACAAGGACGTGCATACTGTCGCCTATTACGACCAGTACGAGCATCCGGAAAACCTGCCGCCGTTTGCATTAGGCACGCTTGATTTCTGGTGGTACAACGCGGATGCAGCTGCGGCATTAAAAGCCGCGGGCGCGTTGCAGTAATCCAAAGGTAGGACACCCCATATGGGCGCTTATATCTTGCGCAGGTTGTTGCTTGTGATCCCCACGTTGTTGGGGATCATGATCATCAACTTTGCCCTCACCCAATTCGTCCCCGGAGGTCCGATTGAACAGATCATCGCCCGCATGGAGGGTGGCGGTGACGTGTTCGAGGGCATCTCGGGCGGCGGCAGCGAGGTGATTGAAGGGGCCAGCGACGATTACGTCGGTGCGCGCGGGTTGCCTGCGGAATTCATCGCGGAACTGGAACGCGAGTTTGGTTTTGACAAACCTCCGCTAGAGCGATTCCTGACGATGATGTGGAACTACATCCGGTTCGATTTCGGCGAGAGTTATTTCAGGTCCATCTCGGTTGTCGATCTGATCTTGGAAAAGATGCCCGTGTCGATCACGCTTGGGCTTTGGTCGACGTTGATCGCTTATATGATTTCGATCCCGCTGGGGATTAAAAAGGCGCTGCGCGACGGGTCCAAATTCGATACATGGACGTCGGGGGCGATCATCGTGGGATACGCCATTCCCGGGTTCTTGTTTGCCATTTTGCTGATCGTGCTTTTTGCAGGCGGATCGTACTGGCGGGTGTTCCCGTTGCGCGGGTTGACGTCCGATAACTGGGCGGAGTTGTCGATGCTGGGCAAGGTGCTTGATTACTTCTGGCACATCACGCTGCCTGTTCTGGCCTCCACGATCTCGGCGTTTGCGACGTTGACGCTGCTGACCAAGAACAGCTTTCTTGACGAGATCAAAAAACAATATGTGATGACGGCCAAGGCCAAGGGGCTGACGGAAAACCGCGTCTTGTACGGTCATGTTTTCCGCAACGCGATGCTGATCGTGATCTCCGGTTTTCCGGCATTGTTCATTGGTGTGTTTTTCGGCGGCTCGTTGATTATCGAAACATTGTTCAGCCTTGACGGGCTAGGCAGGCTCGGGTTCGAGGCCGCGGTGGCGCGTGACTATCCGGTGGTGTTCGGCACGTTGTTTGCGTTTTCCCTGATGGGATTGGTGATCGGGATTATTACCGATCTGACCTATGTGTTCATCGACCCACGGATTGATTTTGAGGCGCGCGGCTGATGTTGAAACTTTCCCCACTGAACCGCCGTCGCCTGAGCAATTTCAAGAAAAACCGCCGCGCGGTTTGGTCGTTCTGGATCTTTGCGGTCCTGTTTGGTCTGTCGCTGTTTGCGGAGTTGATCGCCAACGATAAGCCAATTCTGGTGTCCTATCGTGGCGAGCTGCGGATGCCTGTCATGTCGTTTTATTCCGAGCAGGACTATGGCGGTGATTTCCTGACAGAGGCGGGATATTCCGACCCGGAAGTGAAATGCCTGATTGTGACGGGCGGCCTCGTCGAATGTTTTGATACGCCTGACATGTTGATCGAGGCGGTCGCGAACGGTGACGACGTGCAGATCGACGGTTTCGATGCCGGATGGATGTTGTGGCCCGTTATCCCGTATTCCTACAATACGATTGTTGATGTGGCTGGCGTGGCCCCCGCGCCGCCGTCTGACGTGAACCTGCTGGGCACTGACGACACCAAGCGCGATGTGGCTGCACGCATCATCTACGGGTTCCGGTTGTCGATTGTGTTCGCGCTGATCGTGACCATTGGATCGTCGCTTATCGGGATCGTTGCGGGCGCGGTGCAAGGGTACTTCGGCGGCTGGGTCGATCTTGTATTCCAAAGGGTTATCGAAATTTGGACAGGGATGCCGTCGCTGTACGTGATTATCATCGTGTTTGCGATTGTGGGGCGAAGTTTCTGGCTGCTGGTGTTTTTGACCATTCTATTCGGTTGGCCTGCTTTGGTGGGTGTCGTGCGGGCCGAATTTTTGCGTGCGCGTAACCTTGAATATGTCCGCGCAGCCAAGGCCTTGGGCGTCAGTGATCGCACGATCATGTTCCGCCACATGTTGCCCAACGCGATGGTGGCGACGGTGACGATGTTGCCGTTCTTGATCACGGGGGCCATCGGCGGGCTCGCGTCGCTTGATTTTCTGGGCTTCGGCTTGCCGTCGTCGGCACCAAGTCTGGGCGAGATGACGTTGCAGGCCAAACAGAATTTGCAGGCCCCTTGGCTTGGCTTCACCGCGTTCTTTACCTTTGCGATTATGCTGTCGCTGCTGGTGTTCATCTTTGAGGGCGTGCGCGATGCCTTTGACCCGCGAAAGACATTTTCATGAGTTTGCTGCGTGTCAAAGACCTGACCGTCGGGTTCCGCCAAGACGGGGCGATCAGCCACGCCGTGCGCGGTGTGTCGTTCGAGGTCCATAAGGGCGAGACCGTCGCCTTGGTCGGCGAATCCGGTTCGGGAAAATCGGTGACTGCGCTGTCGACAGTGCAATTGCTGGATGACAACGCACAGGTTGGCGGGTCGATCACCTATGCGGGCCGTGAAATGGTCGGCGCATCCGAGCCTGATTTGCGCGCGGTGCGGGGCAACGACATCAGTTTCATTTTCCAAGAGCCGATGACGTCGCTAAACCCGCTGCACACAATTGAACGGCAGCTGACCGAAAGCATTGAATTGCATCAGGGGCTGCGCGGCGCGCAGGTAAAAACCAAGATTATTCAATTGCTGAACCAAGTGGGTATTCGCGACGCCGAAAGCAGGCTGGGGGCCTATCCCCACCAGTTATCCGGCGGTCAACGCCAGCGTGTGATGATCGCGATGGCGCTATCCAACGGCCCCGAGCTTTTGATCGCGGACGAGCCTACGACGGCATTGGACGTGACCATTCAGGCGCAGATTTTGGATTTGCTGGCTGATTTGAAGCGCTCGGTCGGGATGTCGATGCTGTTCATCACCCACGACCTGACGATTGTGCGCAAAATCGCGGACCGTGTTTGTGTGATGAAAGACGGCGAAATCGTCGAGACGGGGCCGACGGCCGAAATATTTGGCAACCCGCAGCATCCCTATACGCAGATGCTGTTGTCGGCGGAATCTGCGGGGCTGCCAGCGCCCGTGCCTGCGGATGCGCCTGTGATGGTGGAAACGGACAAGCTGAAAATCTGGTTCCCGATCCATGCGGGACTGCTCAAGCGGACTGTGGGTCATGTTAAGGCCGTGAACGAGGCGACGCTCACCGTGCGGGCTGGGGAAACTGTTGGTGTGGTCGGCGAAAGCGGATCGGGCAAAACGACGCTGGCGCTGGCGATTATGCGGTTGATCCGGTCAGAAGGGCGGATCACGTTTCAGGGCAATGATATTCATCGTTTGAACCAAAAGCAGATGCGCCCCCTGCGTGGGGATATCCAGATCGTGTTTCAGGACCCGTACGGGTCGTTGTCGCCCCGCATGACAGTGGCCGAGATTATCGCCGAAGGGTTATCGATCCACGGCCTCGCACCGGGCAAAAACCGCCGTGATATGGTGGCCGAAATCATGGGTGAGGTCGGGCTTGATCCATTGTTGATGGACCGTTATCCGCATGAGTTTTCGGGTGGCCAACGTCAGCGTATCGCGATTGCGAGGGCCATGATATTGCGGCCCAAGCTGCTGGTTCTGGATGAGCCGACATCCGCGCTTGATATGACAGTACAGGTGCAGATCGTGGAATTGCTACGTGATCTTCAGGTGAAATACGGGCTGGCCTATTTGTTCATCAGCCACGACCTGAAGGTTGTGCGCGCCTTGTCGCACAAGGTGATGGTGATGAAACAAGGCGATGTTGTCGAGGCAGGGGATGCTGGCGATATTTTCGGCAACCCCAAAACGGCCTATACCCGCGCGCTGATGGCGGCAGCGTTTGAAGGGCGCGCGATCTGAAATGTTGTTCTGGTGGCCCAAGAAGTCGAGCACACCAGCCAGCAATCTAAGGCGCTATTGGACGCTTGCGTCGCTTGTGATTATTGCAGGTCTGTTGGCGGAACGCATCTGGCCGCAGATTGTGACGGGCGGTGCGTGGTGGACATGGGGCATCGCGATTGTGCTGGCCGTTTGGTCGGTGGGGTATTTCCTGTTGGTCGTGCTGACCATTCCGTTCCTGACATCGCAGAAATTCCGCCCTGATCCTGTGCGCCTGTTCTCGGACGGGTTGGTGTCCTTGGCGCTGTCGATCTTTGCCTTTGGGTTGATTTACAGGCTGGGGGGATTGGTCGGTGTAGACGACGAGGTGTTGGGCGCGTGGGACCACATCTATTTCGCGACCGTGACGTTTTCGACGTTAGGATACGGCGATATTCAGCCAAGCACGGATGTACGGTTGGTCGCAGCGGTACACGCGATTATCGGCAATCTACATTTGGGGATTGTCATCGGCGCTGCGTTCTTTGCCGCAACACAGGACAGTTAGGTCACGAAAAGATAGCCGATGCCCAACACAGCCGTCGCCAGTGCGATGGTCGCTGCAACTGTGCCGACATATGCGATACGGAGATATGTTCTTTCACTCATGAAACATACATAGCACGTTTCAGGTGCACGTTCAATGAACGTATCGTTCAGCCCTCGTTGCCGATCATAAAGCACGGGGTGCCGCGCGCGGTCAGCCTGCGACAGGCAAGATCGGCAGTTTCACGGTTCATTCCCATGAAATTCGCGTCAAATCCGCCCGAACGGCCCACGACCTTGCGTGTTGACCCGTCAAGCGTGCTCATTTCATTCAACGCGACCTTTAGCAACACGCGCTCTGCCTCATAGCGAGAGCCGTAGCGCCCGATGTTCACGCCCCAATGTCTGCCGCCGGATGTGGACACGCGGGTCACGATTTCGGGCGCGGTTTCGGTTGGAATTTCGGCGGCGACGGTCACAAGATTGGTCGGACGCGCCTTAGGGGTTAGTTCGGGTGCTGCATCTGCCTCTGCAAGGACCGCCGCGATAGCGGCTTGGGTTTCGGCGGCACTGGCGGCCAGCGCCTCGGCGAGGACAGAGTTGATATCGTCGGTGTTCACAGCCAACAACACCTCTGGCACTGTACGTGCCTTGGGGCGCAAGCTGCGTGTGACGGACCCTGTGACGCGCACGGTTTTACCAGCGCCGCCGTTGGTGGCGGGGCGTGTGTTGCCTTGGACTGTTTCAGCAGGGGCGGGGGCTGCGGCGACAATATCAGGACGGCGAATTGTGGCACGAGATGGCGCGCGGCTGAACCCGAGGTTCATCAATTCAGTGATCCGCGCATTACGCGCAGATGTCGACGCGCCACCAAACACAGTTGCAATAATGCGTTCCTGACCACGTTCGGCGGACGCCACAAGGTTAAACCCAGCGGCACGCGTATAACCGGTTTTGATGCCGTCACCGCCCTTATAGGCGTTCAGCCAGCGTGAATTGGTGTGGCGCACGGTTTTAATGCCTGCGTCAGCAGTCCGGCGCGAAAACAGGTTATAATACTGCGGGTAGTCATAGATCACGTGACGGCCCAGCACGGACATGTCGCGCGCGGTGGACATATGACCGTTCTGTGTCAGGCCGTGGGCGTTCTTAAAGGTCGTGTTGCGCATGCCCATCGCAGCCGCAGTCCGGTTCATGCGGGTGGCAAACGCGGATTCCGAGCCGGAGATCGCGACGCCGATCGCGGTGGCTGCATCATTGGCGGATTTCACAGCCGCCGCACGCAGCAAATAGCGCAGTTTGATTTTCTGGCCCTTGCGTAGGCCCAGCTTTGACGGTGGTTCCGACGCGGCAAGCGCAGAAACGGTGACATTGGTATCAAGCGTGATCTCGCCGCGCTGGATCGCTTGGAACGCAATATACAGCGTCATCATTTTCGTAAGCGATGCAGGGTGCAGCCGCGTGTCGGCGTTGCGTGAATGCAAAACCTCGCCTGTGCGCGCATCCATGACCATCGCAGCATAAGGTGCTGCATGGCTTTTGGATCCCGCAAACGAGACGCCAATTAGAATGACGCATAGAAATGCCCAACGGAGGGGCCAATGCCCCATACGACTTATCATGTCGCTTGCCTCTTGTCTTTACTGCCTCTGGCCCCGGATTAATTCCAAGTGCCTTTTGTCGTTGTTTCCAAATCTAGCACAAAGCGATTTTCCAGAAAATACCTTAATTTCAAAGACTTTCGGTGTGGCATTCGTGTCGCGACTGCCAAATCTGGGGGGTCGGTGCGCTTGGCACCCCTAAATGGGCGATTGTGGCGGGATTATGGCGAAAAGGTTAACGCCGTGAACGCGACGTAGGCGATGTGCGCTAGGGGTTCCATGTCCCGCCTGCTGCCCTATATAATCGGGACAATCCAAACAGGGTGCGCGGTATGACCAAGTTGACGATGATGGCTGACAACAACGACGACGACAGTGATCTGGGTGTCGCGCTTGACGTGAAGCCCAAAACGAAACGGCCGCCTTTGTATAAGGTGCTGATCCTCAACGACGACTTCACCCCGATGGAGTTTGTGGTGATGGTGCTCGAACGTTTTTTTGGTATGACCAACGCCGAAGCATTCGATATTATGCTGACCGTGCATAAAAAAGGCGTTGCAGTAGTGGGTGTGTTCAGTCACGAAATTGCCGAAACCAAGGTGGCGCAGGTCATGGACTATGCCCAACGTCATCAACACCCGCTGCAATGCACAATGGAGAAAGAATAGCGCCCGCCGCTGTTTGAAAACCCGCCATGTCCCTTTCCCGCCTCTCCACGGCCATCATTGATGGTGCTTTGGTTTTGCCTGCTGGCAAGATCACGATCATGCGCCCTGCCGCTGATTATGACATTTCCGAATTGCCGCGTGATGACGTGCAAATCGCCCAAGGATTTTATCCCGATTTCGCCCAGTGGAGCGATGCAGGCTATGTCACAACCCCCAAGCCGGAAAAGGCCGAGGTCGCGATTGTCGTCGTGCCGCGGTCCAAGGCGCTGGCGCGCGCGATGATCGCACAGGCCGCATCATGGGCGTCATTGGTGATCGTGGACGGATACAAAACCGATGGTGTCGAAAGCCTGTTTAAGGATTGCCGCAAACGGTTGGGCAACTTGCCGTCAGTGCCCAAAGGCCATGGCCGTATTTTCTGGTTCACCCCGCAGGACGTGTTTGCCGATTGGGTCGCACCGCCGCCAGAAATGGGCGCGCACGGTTATGTGACCACGGCTGGCGTTTTCTCGGACGGGGCGGTCGACAAGGGCTCGGCGCTTTTGGCGGGGGCATTGCCCGATAAACTACCGCAGAACATGGCGGATCTTGGCGCTGGCTGGGGGTATCTGGCGGCGGCTGTTCTGGAACGTGACGGCGTTTTGTCGCTTGATATGGTCGAGGCGGAAATCCTGTCGCTGGATTGTGCCCGTCTGAATGTGACTGATCCGCGTGTGGACTTCCACTGGGCTGATGCGATGCTGTTTCAGCCGAAAAAGACATTCGGCGGCATCGTCATGAACCCGCCGTTTCATACAGGCCGCGCATCCGAACCGTCATTGGGACGGGCGTTTATCGCGGCCTCTGCGCGGATGCTTGCGCCCAATGGAAAACTTTGGATGGTGGCAAACCGCCATTTGCCCTATGAACAGGCATTGCGGGATGCGTTCCGCAACGTAGACGAGATTGCAGGCGACGGTGCGTTTAAGGTGTTCCACGCCACCCGCCCGCTCAAGTAGGAGAAAACGCTGATGTCATTTTCGATTGCAGGAAAAACCGCGATTGTGACGGGGGCGGCCAATGGCGTTGGCCTTGCGATCGGGCGGCACTTTGTGGCGCAGGGCGCCAATGTCGTATTCGCCGATATGGACGAGGCGCGCCTGACTGCCGAAATGGGTGATGACGCCGCCAAAGAAGAAACAGTGCGCATATTTGCGGGTGACCTGCGCAAGCGTTTGACGATTGCAAATCTATTGTCAGCCACGATCGAGGCATTCGACCGTGTCGACATTTTGGTCAACGCCGCACGGCAAGTGCTGCCAACTGACAGTCTTTCGGTTGATGACACATCGGTCGAGGAATTGCTGGACCAGAACCTGATGGCGGGTTTGCGGCTAAGTCAGGCGGTCGCGCGCCGGATGATCAAACAGGTAGAAGGTGAATCCGAGGATGATCCAACGGGACCAATCGGGTCTATTGTGAACATCAGTTCCATTGCTGCGCGCCGGACACATCCTGATTTGCTGGCCTATTCGGTCAGCTGTGCGGCGCTGGATCAGATGACGCGGTCATTGGCTGTTTCGTGGGCGTCAGAACGGATCAGGGTCAATGCTGTGGCGTTCGGATCCGTCATGAGCGCAAGCCTGCGCGGATCGTTGAAAGACGATGAAGAAATGCGCGACACAATCATCGAGAACACGCCGTTGCACCGCATCGCCAGCCCCAACGAGGTGTCGGACGCCGTGCAATACCTTGCTTCTGACGCTGCGGGTTTTGTCACGGGGCAGATTATCACTGTGGATGGCGGCCGCACCTTGATCGATCCGGCCGCCGTTTCAGCGCATTAATTACTCAGCATGGGTCGCGATGCAGCGCTGACGGGCGGCCTCTGCATTCACGCGAAGCTGGCGTTGGCGTTCCTCAAGCGACGACAGCTTGTCGCGCTCGGCGTTCAGATCAATCGCAACAGGCACGCGCACGTCGCGCACTTCGACCTCTTCGCACGAAATCTGGATTTGGGTGCCGTCTGGCAATTCGCTGGCGCAGGTCGTTTTGACCTCGCGAATTTTCTGCTGGGTTTCGACGGCAAAGCCGCGTGTGATATTGCCACGTGTTTGCGTGACCAGTTTGTCGATCACCCGCAAGTCGCTGCCAACGGTCGAAAGGCATTGTTCACGGGGGGTGGCACAAGCGGCCAACATCGGCAAAGCAGCAAGAATAAGTAAGCGCATGGTTTTGGGTCCTGAATAAGGGTGGTATGGTCACACCATCATACGAGACCCGTTGTTATACAATATCACCGTGCGGAATCGTCTTGCCGGGGTTCAATATGCCTTGCGGATCAAGGGCAGTTTTGATTGCGCGCATCGTGGTCAATGCCGTCTTGTCCTTGCGCCGCTGCATCGTGGCAAGCTTTGATAGGCCGACACCGTGTTCGGCGCTGAATGATCCTGCGAGGGCCTGAACCTCGTCTTCGACAGCGGACCTGATTGCTGATTTCAAGGTGTCATCATCGCGTGAAGGATAGGCTGTGTAGTGAATGTTGCCATCGCCCAAATGGGCGACGACCAGTTCTGTGGCCGTAGGGTCCAATGTGGCCAGCCGTGCGGTCATCCGATCAAGGAACACAGCGACATCGGGCAAGGCCACGGCGATATCGGTATCCACAAACGGGCGCTTGGCGAATGCGATTTCTGCGGCGGCCTCGCGGCGGGCCCACATTTGCGCGCGCTGGGTGTCGTTTTGGGCCACAACCGCGTCAAGCACCCCGCCCGTGTCCAGCATTTCACCCAGCGTCGCCTCTAGCAGGGAAGTGATCGGGACCGATCCGTCGGGCAATGGCTGCGCATCACGGGGGGCTGTTGCGCCCACTTCAATCAGGATGTTGACGTCATAGGTATCGTCAAAGGGTGGCCTTGCACCTGCAACGGTTTTCAAATGACCGTCAATGTAGGCACGCGGCATATATTCAAAAGCCTCCACGCTTTGGCCCGTTGCCTCTTGGACGGCGTGCAGCAATGTAAGGGCGTCGTCCAGTGACGCAACAGCGACCATTGCGGTGGCGTAAGCTTGGGGCTTCGGGAAAAGCTTAACAACGGCGCGGGTGATAATGCCCAACGTGCCTTCGGCCCCAATCATCAGATGTTTCAGGTTCAGACCCGCGTTATCTTTGTGGAGTGCGCCCATCAGGTTCATGATGTTACCGTTGGCCATGACCACCTCGATCCCGAGAACAAGATCGCGTGTATTGCCGTAGCGCAGCACGTTTGATCCGCCTGCATTCGTCGATAGCACACCGCCGATCATCGCAGAGCCGCGTGCGCCAAAGGTAAGCGGAAAAATCAGGTCATCAGCACCTGCCGCATCATGCAGATTGGACAGGATCACGCCCGCGCCAACGGTGGCCGTGCGTCCGGCAGTGTCGATCGTTTCGATCGTATTCATCCGGTCCAGCGACACCATAAGCGCATCTATGGCATGCGCGCCGCCATTCAAGCCGGTATTGCCCGACACAGGCACAACCGATGTTTGTGTGGCCACAGCGATTTTCATGATTTGGGACACGTGTTGTGTGTGACGCGGGCGCAAAACGGCAATAGGCTGCGATATATATTGCCCCGTCCAATCCTGACACCAGCGGTCCATGTCGGATCCGGTCAAAACGGCATCGGCACCAATTGCGGCGCGTATCTGATCAAGCATGTTCATAGGCCGAACCTACGTAACGCTTGTCTAAGTGGAAAGATGAAAAATTGGTGGCGTGGGGGAGACTTGAACTCCCGACCTATCGATTATGAGTCGATCGCTCTAACCAACTGAGCTACCGCGCCAACAGCGCCTCAATTAGGCAATGACAGACGAGGTGTCAAACCGATTCTTGGTTTCATCTTGGCTTTTGCGCACATAGAGTTCGGATAAGTCTAAGGGAGCAGGCAAATGGGCCAAAAAGCGTGGGAATTCTGGATTGATCGCGGCGGCACATTCACCGATGTGGTTGGTTTGACGCCGGACGGCGCAATCGTCACGCATAAGCTGTTGTCAGAAAATCCTGATCGCTATGCCGATGCGGCCGTGCAGGGTATTCACGACATGATGGGCACCGATACCCCGGCGGCCGGATCGATCCGCGCGGTCAAGATGGGTACGACCGTGGCGACCAACGCATTACTGGAACGCAAAGGTGAACCGGTGGTGTTGCTGATCACCCAAGGCTTTGGCGATCTGCTGCGAATTGGCTACCAGAACAGGCCGCGCTTGTTTGACCTCGATATTCAACGACCAGAGCTGTTGTATGCCGATGTCGCAGAGGTGCCGGAACGGTTGGACGCTGATGGCGGTGTTGTCACACCGCTTGATCACACAGCGGCGCGCGCGGCGTTGCAGGCGGTCTATGATGCGGGCACGCGGGCTGTGGCGATTGCGTTTTTGCATGCTTATTTGAACCCTGCGCACGAGGTCGCAGTGGCGCAAATTGCAGCCGAAATCGGGTTCACACAAGTTTCGGCGTCGCATGCTGTGTCGCGGTTGGCCAAGCTTGTCGGGCGTGGCGATACAACTGTGGTCGATGCGTATCTGTCGCCGATTTTGCGCCGCTATGTGGATCAAGTCGCAAGCGCACTTGACGTGGGCGAGGTCTGCGGGCGGTTGTTGTTTATGCAATCCAATGGCGGGCTGACGGATGCAGGGCTGTTTCAGGGAAAGGACGCGATCCTGTCGGGGCCAGCTGGCGGAATTGTCGGTATGGTCAAAACGGCAGCGCGTGCTGGGTACGACCGCCTGATCGGGTTCGATATGGGGGGGACCAGCACGGACGTCAGCCACTATGCGGGCGTGTTCGAGCGGTCGTTCGAGACAGAGGTCGCAGGCGTGCGCATGCGCGCCCCGATGATGGATATTCACACGGTTGCGGCGGGCGGCGGGTCGATATGCACGTTCCGCGACGGACGGTTTCAGGTCGGGCCAGAAAGCGCTGGCGCCGACCCTGGTCCGGCGTGCTACCGCCGTGGCGGGCCGCTGACCGTGACGGATTGCAATGTCATGCTGGGCAAATTGCAGCCTGACTATTTCCCTGCCGTATTCGGCCCAGAAGGGAACCTGCCGCTTGATGCGGACGTGGTCACCGCGAAATTTGTGAGCCTAGCGAAGCAGATTGCGGCGTCGACGGGCGAGGCTGTGCGCGACCCTGCCGATCTTGCCGAAGGGTTTTTACGCATTGCTGTCGACAACATGGCGAATGCGATCCGCAAAATCAGCGTCCAACGTGGGCATGATGTGACAGACTACACCCTGCAATGCTTTGGCGGGGCGGGTGGGCAGCATGCCTGTTTGGTCGCCGACGCGCTTGGCATGAGCCGCGTGTTCGTGCATCCCTATGCGGGCGTTTTGTCCGCCTTTGGCATGGGGCTGGCAGAGGTGCGCGCCTTGCGCGAGGTACAGGTTGATGCGCCGTTGACCGGCATGGCTGTCGCGCAAAACGCCCTTGATATCATCAGCAAGGAGGCCGCAGCCGAAGTCCGTGCCCAAGGATTTGACGACGTCACGGTAAGTGCCAATGCGCATCTGCGCTATGACGGATCACACCAGCCGCTTGAGGTGCCTTTCGGGAATGGTCCGGCCATGCAAGCGGCGTTCGAGGCGGCGCACCAGCAACGGTTTGGTTTCGTTTCACCGGAACGCGCGATCGTTTTTGATATGGTCAGCGCCGAGGCATTGGGGACCAGCCCTGACCAGCCGGATATGGTTGTGCCAGCAGGCAACGGATCACCTGAGGCAATTACCACCACTGCTCAAGGCCACGTGATATATGACCGGACACAAATGGGCGCAGGGCAGACAGTCACCGGCCCCGCGATTATTCTGGAACCCACGGGCACAAACATGGTCGAGGCAGGCTGGCGCGCAACAGTGGACGCCCACGCGAACCTGATTTTGGACCGTATCGGTGCCGTGGCGCGCCCCCCCGAAGCAGGGACGCGCGCCGATCCGGTCATGCTCGAGGTGATGAGCAATCTGTTCATGTCGGTGGCCGACGAAATGGGGGCCACGCTGGCCAACACAAGCTGGTCGGTGAACATCAAGGAACGGTTCGATTTTTCCTGTGCGATCTTTGACGCCAACGGTGATCTGGTGGCGAACGCGCCCCATGTGCCTGTGCATCTGGGGTCGATGTCGGACAGCATCAAGACGATTATGCGCCTGCGCCCTGACGCGGTTGATGGTGATGCCTATATGCTCAACTCACCCTATAATGGTGGGACGCATTTGCCTGATGTAACTGTGGTGACGCCCGTGTTTGTAGATGGCAAGGCGGCGTTCTGGCTGGGCAGTCGCGGGCATCATGCCGATATCGGGGGGCGTACGCCCGGGTCAGGGCCACCCGATAGCCAGCATATCGAAGACGAAGGCGTGTTGATTGATAACATGCAGCTGGTAAAGGCAGGTCACCTACAAGACGACGAGACGCGCAAATTGCTGGCATCAGGCAAATATCCGTGCCGCAACATCGCGCAGAACATGGCCGACCTAAAGGCGCAGGTCGCGGCCAATGAAACGGGCCGGCAGGCATTGCAAAAGGTCTGTGACAAATACGGTGCTGACGTTGTGACGGCCTATATGGGGCATGTGCAGGACAATGCGGCCGAAAGTGTGGCACGTGCGTTAATGGCGCTGGACGGTGGGTCGTATTCCTATGCCATGGACGAAGGGCAAGTGATTGAGGTCACTGTGCAAATCGACAAATCGGCGCGGCGTGCAGTGGTCGACTTTACAGGAACTGCGCCTCAGCATGTGGGCAATTACAATGCGCCATTTGCAGTGTGCCGCGCTGTCGTCATGTATGTGTTCCGCACATTGGTGGGGTCCGATATCCCGTTAAACGAGGGGTGCCTTGCGCCGATTGATATCATTGCGCCCGAAGGGTCCATGTTAAATCCTGCCTATCCTGCGGCGGTGATTGCTGGCAATACCGAGGTGTCGCAGGCAGCGTGCAATGCGCTGTTCGGTGCGCTGGGCGTTGTGGCATCGTCGCAAGCAACGATGAACAATTTTATCTGGGGGAATGCGGATTTCCAGAACTACGAGACGATAGCAGGTGGTACGGGCGCAGGCGAAGGCTTTGCCGGATGCGACGCGGTCCAAAGCCATATGACCAATACGCGCATGACCGACCCCGAGATATTGGAGAAACGGTTTCCTGTGCGACTGGAAGAGTTTGGCGTGGCCGTGGGCACAGGAGGTGCTGGCCAGTGGCGTGGTGGGCACGGTGCGATCCGGCGGATGCGGTTCCTGGTTCCGGTGACGGTGACGACGTTATGTTCACACCGTGTGGTTGCGCCATTTGGTGCAGCGGGCGGAGCGGACGGAATGGTTGGTGAAAACGCTGTTGTCATGCCGGACGGAACACGGCGCGTCTTGCGTGGCAATGATGAAATTGACCTGCCGGCAGACGCAATTTTTGAAATGCGCACACCGGGTGGTGGCGGATGGGGCAAGATGGGTTAAAACCCATCCTACGACGTTACAGCAAAACAAGCAGGAGGCCGCGATGCCGACAGGGTATTTGACAACACATGTGCTGGACACGGCTATCGGGCGACCGGCTGTGGGAATGAAGGTCGAGCTTTACCGGATTGACCGTGGACATTGGCAACATATTGTCACCGCCACGACCAACGTGGACGGGCGCACCGACGGGCCGATTTTGCCGACGGACGCGTTTTTGACAGGACAATACGAGTTGTTGTTTTACGCAGGCGACTACCTGCATAAATTTCGCCCTCCAGCGGAAGGGCCACGGTTTCTGGATCAAATCCCCATTCGTTTTGGCATTTCTGACCGCAATCAGCATTACCATGTTCCGCTGTTGCTGACGCCGTTCAGCTATTCAACTTACCGCGGGTCTTAGCTGGTAAAACGCCACTGGGTCGTTTGTGCATACGTGTCGCCGGCGCGCAACCTGATCGACGGGAAGCCGCGGTGGTTGGGCGCATCGGGCCAGCTTTGCGCTTCAATCGCAAGCGCCTCGTACGGTGGGGTTGTGGCGCGTCCGTCATAAACCTGCACGCCGGTTTCTGTCGTGGCCATGGTCATCGTCACACCGGATGCTCCTGTCAGTTTCAGGACATCACGCAACGGCTGGCGGGTTTGTGACAAACAAAAGTTATTGTCCAGAACGTCTTGGGATGCATCAAGGACGCGCGCTTGGCGAAAATCCATCGACGTGCCGCCGACATCGACAATCTCACCTGTCGGGTGGCTGTCGGTTGTCACAGGCAAATAGCGTGCGGCATCGATTTGCAGCTTGTGACCGGTCCATGTGTCAGTGCCATCGAGGTTCCAATAGCTGTGGTTGGCAAAATTCATAACTGTGTCGGCATCGGCCGTTCCGGTGATATCCATCGTAAGCGTCGCGGGGGCCGACACCGCATAGGTCACGCGCACAGCACGGTTTGCAGGAAGGCCGCACATACCGTCGGGCAGTTTGATTTCCAAAGTGACAGCGGTATCTGATTGATCAACGATCGCCCAGTTCTGGCGATGCGTAGCGTCTTTCCCCGAGTGAAGATGGATGCGCCCGTCTTGGTTGCGTTCAAGTTCGTGCATAAATCCGTCGATTTTGACACGGGCGTTGCTAATGCGGTTGATCAAAGGGCCAATCAGGGATCCGTGGTGGCACCACGCGCCCTTGTAGTCGTCCAGACTATCCCGCCCGATGGTCAGGTTTCTGTCGACACCAGCGATACGCACGTCTTGGACGATTGCGCCCCACGTCAGGATGCTGACTGTGATGTCGCCAGCGCGCAGAGTGATCGGTTTCATAACGGCTCCCAATGAACGCCAGCGGCTGGGATAATGACATCGCCCCATGACTGCGCGGATGGCGCGTAGTTGAACACGAAGCGATGGGTATCCGTATCGCGCACCCGCAACCCGTCGGGTAACGCAAATGTTTCCATATCAAGCGTGTCGCAAAGCCCGCCGATGATCTTGTCGAACGTCGCATCATCGGGCCAGCCTGCCAGATAGCGCAGGTGGTCGCCGCCCATGATAGCAGGTTGCCCGTCTTTGGTCATCAGATGCACGGTTGCTGTGCCATCAAGGTGTTCAAACCAGTGACGGAAGCGCCCGCCGCCTTGCAGCTTAACCTTGTCGTTTGGCGGGATGCTTTCGGTGATGACGGCGGTGACGTCAACGTGAGGCAGGTTGGGGCCCATGACATCAGGGATTGCCAGCTCAGCCGTTTTGGTGTCGGTGCGTGGGCCAATCAGCGCGATCCCTTTGAACTTGGCCAATGCAGCGCGCAGGGGATCAGACAGCGTCATGATGCCTGGTGCGAGGACGAGTTTATAGGCAGATAAATCGGCCGTATCGGGCGGCAAAATGTCGATGTTCAGACCCGCACGCCGCAGCCCGCGGTAGGCTGCAAAGGCAAGGCGGAACATCTCGAAATCGGCACCTTGGGGCTGCACATCCCACGCCCATGCGCTTTCGTAGTCAAAGATAAGCGCGGCTTGGGCCTTGGTCGTGCCAACATCGGGCAATGCGGCAAACTCATCGGCGACTTGGCGGCATTCGGCCAGTGCAGGGGCTGCGGCGCGGTCGGGGCGGAGCAATCCGGCGTGCATCTGTTCTTGGGCAAAGGGTGCTTGCCGCCAACGGAAATAGCAGACGGTTTCGGCGCCATGGGCGAAGGCCTCCCATGCCCAAAGACGTGCCATGCCAGGCAGCGGGGCAGGATTGTAGGGCGCCCAGTTTACCGGACCGGGTTGTTGTTCCATGACCCACATGCGGCCACGTCCCACGGCGCGGTAAAGATCGTGGTGGAATGCTTGGTTATCGGGGTGGCCTTGGCGCAAGAACTTGAGTTTTTCCTGATCCGTGCCCTCGATCCGGTCGGACAGGAAGCCGATAGGGTAGCTGTCCCACGAGGCGATATCCAAATCGGCGCCGACCTTCCAATGATCAAACGTGGTGATGCGACCCATGTAATTATGGATCAGCGGGGCGTCGGAATGGGCGCGGATGGCGTCGGCCTGCACCTTGTTGAAGGCCACGACTTGGTCGGATGAGTATTGGCGGAACGCAAGCTGGTGCGGGTGGTTGGGTTCGGTCACGGTCAGGTTGGGCAATTCGACTTGGTCGAATGTGTCGTAATCCATGGACCAGAATACATTGCCCCATGCACGGTTCATCGCATCGGTGGATTGGTATTTCTGCGCCAGCCAGTCTTGGAACCCGCGCTTGGCCGCATCGGAGTAGGATAAGGTTGTGTCGTGACAATCGTATTCATTGTCGATCTGCCATGCGGCAACATGGGGGTTCTTGCCATAGCGTTCGGCCATCAGCGTGGCGATGCGGCGGCATTCGTCGCGGTAGGGTAGGTGGCTAAAGTCATAGTGCCTGCGCGAGCCGAATTTGCGGGTGTTGTTATCCGCATCCACGGCCAGCATATCGGGGTGTTTGTCGATCATCCAGCGCGGTGGTGTGGCGGTGGGTGTGCCCAGCACGACCTCAAGGCCAGCGCGGCCCAGCACATTGATCGCGTCATCCAGCCAGTCCCACGTGAGTGTGCCGGGAACGGCTTCCATGCGGGACCACGCGAATTCACCAATGCGCACCCACGTCAGACCAGCAGCAACCATTTCGGCAGCATCGGTTTCCCATTCATCGCGTGGCCAGTGTTCCGGGTAATAGCAGACGCCGAGTGTGCGTTTCATGGTGGTCCTTTGAGTATTTGGAACAAAGCGAGGTGGGGGGGGTTAGCCCAAGATGACTTGATGTTCGGTTTGACCAGTGTAGGCAGTTTCAATGGCAAATGTTTGCCCGTCATTGTCGCCGTTGATACCCACAGCAGCCGAGGTGCAATAGAGCGTTTGGCCGCCAAATGCGGGGCACGACGATTGGATGGCCGGAATGGCGATGGCTTCTATGAAGGCACCGTCCGGATCGTATACAGCGATGCGGCCGACGCCCCATTGGGCAGTGAACAGGTTGCCGTCCTGATCGACGACAGCGCCGTCAGGGCGGAAGTCCGTGCCGCGTAGATCAACGTGGATACGCGGTGCGCCTGTGGGCCAGCCGCAGGCGTTAAGCGATACGGCATGGATAATCTGGCTGTTTGTGTCAGAGAAATAGGCGGTATCACCTGAAGGTGCAAAACAGATCGCATTCGGAATCTGGATGTTGCCGTAGAGCAGGCGAAGTTCGCCGCGGTAGTAGCGGTAGATCGCACCAGCGCGGGGTTCTGCGTTCAGGCCCATCGTGCCGATCCAGAAGCCGCCTTGGGGGTCGGCGCGACCATCGTTGGAGCGGGTGACGGGGTTGTCGGCCTCGAGGTCACACAGGTGGGTCGTGTCGCCTGTGGTGATGTTAAAAGTCATCATCGCGCGCGCCGATGCCACGATCAATGTGTCGTGGTCAACCCAACCTGCG
>ENA-ORXM01002271-ORXM01002271.1-marine-metagenome-genome-assembly--contig:-NODE-2271-length-23057-cov-6.214360_pt1 | contig 23057 bp, 21 predicted proteins | sample MGYA00237867_ERZ511480 | MGnify/ENA primary metagenome ERZ511480 (study PRJEB26309, sample SAMN06266103) | marine metagenome | isolation source: Algal blade | place: United Kingdom:Sidmouth, United...
AAAAAAATACTCATAGCTAACCGTGGCGAGATTGCTTGCCGCGTTATTAAAACCGCCCGCAAGATGGGCATCAAAACGGTTGCCGTCTATTCCGATGCTGACCGCAATGCGCTGCATGTGTCTATGGCGGATGAGGCGGTGCATATTGGGCCGCCTGCCGTGAACCAATCTTATTTGGTGATGGATAAGATTATGGAGGCTATTGAGCAAACGGGCGCGGATGCGGTGCATCCCGGTTATGGCTTCCTCTCGGAAAACCCTGAATTTGCGAAATTGCTCGCCAAGAAGAAGATTACCTTTATCGGGCCTAACCCCCACGCCATTGTCTCTATGGGCGATAAAATTACCTCTAAGAAACTCGCGCAGGACGCAGGCGTGTCTTGCGTGCCGGGTCATATGGGCCTGATTGAGGATGCGGATGAAGCGGTCAAAATCTCAAAGCAAGTCGGCTATCCCGTTATGATTAAGGCCTCGGCCGGCGGGGGCGGGAAGGGCATGCGCATTGCCTATAATGACGAGGAAGCCCGCGAAGGGTTTCAGTCCTCCAAGAACGAAGCCGCTAATAGCTTTGGCGATGACCGTATCTTTATCGAGAAATTCGTCGAAGAACCGCGCCATATCGAAATCCAAGTGCTGGGCGATAAGCATGGTAATGTGATTTATCTTAATGAGCGCGAATGCTCTATTCAGCGCCGCAACCAAAAGGTCATCGAAGAAGCGCCGTCGCCATTCTTAGACGAGAAAACCCGCAAAGCCATGGGCGCGGAATCTGTCGCCCTCGCCAAAGCCGTGGATTATGACAGCGCGGGCACGGTGGAGTTCATTGTCGATAAGGATAAGAATTTTTACTTTTTAGAGATGAATACGCGCCTGCAGGTCGAGCATCCTGTGACCGAGCTTATCACCGGCATTGATCTGGTTGAGCAGATGATAAAGTCCGCTAATGGCGATAAGCTTTCCATCAAGCAAAAAGATGTCGGTATAAATGGCTGGGCGATTGAAAGCCGGATTTATGCCGAAGACCCGTATCGCAATTTCCTGCCGTCTATTGGCCGCCTCAAGCGCTACCGCCCGCCTGCAGAAGGCACGCTGTCGAGCGGCGCGATTATTCGCAATGATACGGGCGTCTATGAAGGCGGCGAGATTTCGATGTATTATGACCCGATGATTGCCAAGCTCTGCACGTGGGGCGAGGATCGCGGCGTGGCGATTAACGCCATGAAAAATGCGCTTGATACATTTGAGCTTGAGGGTATCGGGCATAACATCCCCTTCTTGCAAGCTGTCTATGATCATGACCGCTTTGAACGCGGGGACATCACCACGGCCTTTATTGCCGATGAGTATCCTGATGGGTTTAAAGGCGCGGAGCCCAATGCGGGCCATATGCGTAAAATCGCGGCGGTATGCTCACTCATGCATGATATCAATGAGCACCGCGCGGCAGAAATTTCTGGCGCGCTCTCTAACCATGCGCGTCATATCCCTGATGAGTGGGCCGTTCAAATTGGCGATACGCATTACACCGCTGATATCAATGGCGAGCGCGGATTGCGCACGATTGTTATGAATAATCTCGAGGAAGATAAAGCCGCTGTGGAAATGGAAGTGCTGACAAGCTGGAAGCCGGGCCAAGAGCTTGTACGGGCCTTTGTTGATAATAGCGGGTTTAATTTCAAAGCCAAAAAATGCTCTGAAGGCTATCATGTCTGGCATAGAGGTTGTGAGTTTAAAGTCGCTGTGCGCACGCCGCGAGGCGCGGAGCTCGCCAAACTCATGCCGATTAAGCTCGCGCCCGATACGTCCAACTTGCTGCTCTGCCCGATGCCAGGCGTCATCGTCTCTATCCTCGTGAAAGAGGGAGATGAAGTTCAGGACGGTCAGGCTTTGGCCGTGGTTGAAGCCATGAAAATGGAGAACACCTTGCGGGCCGAGAAGACAGGTGTGATTTCAAAAATTAATTGCGCCGCAGGTGACAACCTCGCGGTAGATGAGGTTATCATGGAATTTGCGACTAGCTGATAACTTTTGAAACAGCGTCTCCCTTAATTCTGTTGGTTAGCTGAGCTTTGGGAGCTTTATTTTCGATAGGTTTTTCCTCACATTTTGCCCTTGGGTTTGAAATCATTAACAAATCCTTGCATTTTTTGTAATGCTCTGTTATGACATCTTCATGCAAATTAACCTGACCATTTATAAAGTTCATTTTGCTTTCTTTTAAATAGTCGCACAGGCCGTGACATATCTCTGCGGTCTTTTTCACTTGTATCGCCTCACACGAACCATCCCAAAGGATCTCATGCTTTATTACAATAACAGACCCGTAAACACTCATCGCCGTACATTAGCTGAACGTTTTTTTCAATGGCGTACATTCAAATCTGATACTCAAGAATTGCGTGATAAAATCGTATCTGACTTTGAATCTGTTAAGTCGGAAACTCGTAATGAGAAATACTTCCTTATTCCCGGCCGTCGTAATGTCATGCCGCGCATGATCGACGATACAACATTCGAAATCCGGTCTAAGCTAAATGATAATGAGCCGGTTGAACTTTGGGAGCGGTCCATCACGACATCCTTCCCCATGAAGCGCACAACGTCCGCCACAATTGGTTGCGCAATTCCACGTTTTCGGGGATCTCTTAACAGCGTCGCGACACCTGATAGCTTATCAGAGTCCTTGCAGCGTAAAAGCAAATACTTCGAAGCTGTCAAATCGCGCGAAGTTTACAAGAAGGGTAATGTTACCGCTGAAATTTCTGAAATAAAAATCGACGGTGAAGTTCAATATAGTGTTGCTATTCAAAGCTCAGAAAAAGAACCTATCTTAGATTTGATTAAAGCTTACGGACTTAAGCCTGCTGACAATATGAATATTGCGGATCACTTCCTGACGGCTTAGTCAGCTACTGCATTGCGATTTAAATTAGGCTTGAGTTTCTAATCCTCAAGCCTATTTTTATGCCATGGATTCAACCGCAACACATATCGGCGACGGCGCGCCCATTAAGCCTTTTAAGCCGCCTTTATGGATGCGGCCTTCGCTTGTGCAAACGGCTCTCGCCTCATTCAAATATCGTAAGCGCGGTAAGAACCCGATGCTGGATGTGGCCGTGCCCAAACTGCTTCACTGCGAGGATGGCGTTAGGCTTCGCGGCAGTTATTCTCGAAATCCTGCGAATAAGGCTTTGGTGATTTTTCTGCATGGCTGGGAAGGCTCCCAAGACAGTACCTATGTTGTGGCGGGTGGACGTCACCTTTATAATCAAGGCGCATCGATATTTCGCTTGAACTATCGTGACCATGGGGACACGCATGAGCTGAATGAGGGTATTTTTCTTTCGACAAATTTCAATGAAGTTTTCCATGCCGTTAAACAAGCGGCAGAATTAGCTGAAGGCGCACCAGTTTATATTGTAGGGTTTTCGCTGGGCGGTAATTTTGCATTGCGCATTGCGCGTAGCCTGCGAGACCTAAGGATAACAAATCTCAAACATATCTTTGCCATTAGCCCTGTTGTCGACCCGTGGGCCGCCGCGCCTTTGGTAGATGTAAACCCCATATATCGGCGTTATTTTTTAAAGAAATGGACGGCGTCATTGCGCAAGAAGCAATCTGTCTATCCGCATCTATATGCCTTTGATGATATGATAAAGACGAACCGCGTTATGGCAATTACCGAACAAATAATGCCGCTCTATTCCGATTACCCGACAATGGAGGCTTATTTTAATGCTTACCGCGTTGATCCGCATGATCTTAAAACCTGCCCTGTTCCGATTAGTATTGTGACGGCGGCTGATGATGGCATCATTCCGCCAGAAGATATCTTAAAGCTGGAGCTTAATCACAATGCGCGGCGGATTATTCATGACCATGGCGGACATAATGGTTTCTTCCAAAGCTTGACGGGACCGACATGGTATGATGATTACGTGTCTGACGTTATATTTACCGCAGCACAAGAGACGCCATCATGAAATTCATTCTCTCCGCTATAGGCCTTATCATCGTGTTGTTCTTTTTACTCGGACTTAAGTCTCAAAAAGGTAAAGCAAAAGGCCTGATTGACGGATATTTGGCAGAGCCGGGGACCGCGCCCAATTGCGTATCCTCAGAAGTTGATGTGCAGCCTGAGAAAAAAGTGGCCCCGCTCAATGGCTCGCTTGAGCAAATCAAAGCTGCCATTACTGCGACAGGGGGCGTTATAACCTCACAGACCGATAGCTATCTCTCCGCAACCTATATGTCCAAGCTGTTCAAATTTATTGATGATGTTGAAGTGCGTCATGAGAAAGAGGATATCTGGCATATCCGCTCGGCGTCTCGCGTGGGATATTCAGATCGCGGTGTGAACCGAAAGCGCGTCGAGGGTATTCGCGCCGCGATAGTTTAAACCCCTTTAAGGTCTTCACCCGTATATATCACAAGGCTTCAAGCCTCTCATTTTTCAAAGAGATATAAATGCCATCACGCTATAATGAACTGCCGCGCAAAATTGACCATGAGAAGGTCAAATCTCTTGTCACAGAGCTCTTAACTGCATTGGGTGAAGACCCTAACCGCGAAGGCTTATTAGAAACGCCGCGCCGCATAGCTAATTTCTGGAAAGAGTTTGTCGAATATGATGCTGGTAAGCTCGACACCACTTTCAGCGCCGTCAAGCATAACCAAATGGTGGCTGTCACAGGTATGCGTGTCTGGTCGATGTGCGAACATCACATGCTGCCATTCTGGTGCGATGTCTCAATTGCCTATATCGCGGATGATAAAGTCTTAGGCCTCTCAAAATTTGCACGTATCGCCCACAAGCATGCACATAAGCTGACTCTGCAAGAGCAGCTTGTTTCCGACATCGCCAACCATGTGAAGATTATCCTCGGCACGGATGATGTCGCGGTCATGGCTAAAGGTGAGCATCTCTGCATGACCATGCGCGGCATCAAAACTCCGCATAAGATGATCAGCTCGGCCTTGTCAGGTAAATTCCACAAGGCGGAGCAGCGCGCCGAATTTTTACGCTTGGTGGATTAGGCAAGCGGCGCTAACCTCTCCTCAAATAATCGGAGAGTCCTATGCCAAAATTAACCGGAAACTGCCTTTGCGGCGCTGTCAGCTTTAAAGCGGATGGGGATATTGCTATGCAGGGAAATTGTCACTGCACCGATTGCCAGCAAATCTCAGGTTCGGCCTTTGCGACACTCGTTTTTATGTCGAGCGATAATGTAGAGGTTACAGGCGAGCTTAAAGCCTTAAGCCATTCGGTTGATAGCGGCAATGAGCTTAGCAAAGAGTTTTGCCCCAATTGCGGGTCACAGATGTTTGCCAAAGGACGCCCCGGAACGGTTGGGCTTCGCGCGGGAAGCATTAATGAAAAAGAGCATATTCAGCCTCAATTCAATGTCTATGCGAGCTCTAAAGTTCCTTGCACAATCATGGATGAGACTATCCCGGCCTTTGATAAGATGCCTGGCTAGGCCAAAGCCACATCGTATTTTTTGAACATTTTGTCCGTCGTCATTACCGGAATGCCGAGCTCTAGCGCTTGCGCGATAATGAGGCGGTCAAACGGGTCTTTATGGTGTAGGGGGAGGTCAGCAACCATCAGAGCCACATCTGGCGTTAAATCTAAAATTGTCATTCCTGTGTCATGGCAGGCAGCCATAATATGAGCGGGATTGATTCCAAAACCTGGCTTTTTTTGACTGTACTTAATAGCAATTTCCCAAATGCAAACCGCACTTGTAAATAGGGATGTTGAAGGGTCGCCCAAGATGTTTTGCCACCTCTTTTTTAGCCTTGCAGGATTCGTGTGCATGACAATAAGGATGTTCGTGTCGATAAACATTGATAACTTTAAAGTTCGATCTTTGGATCCTTCATCATTTCAATGATATCTTCGGGCAACTCAAAGTTTACGGCCTTCTCGATTTGTTCAGGTGTATAAAGGTGGCTAAGCGTTCCCAGTTTACGCGGCTTTAGCGACTTAGTTTCCAGCGGCACAATCTTGGCAATCGGCTTGCCCGCCTTGGCAATAACCGTTGTTTTACCTTCACTCGCGGCTTGCACGAGTTTGGAAAAATGGGTTTTCGCTTCATGTATGTTGACTTGCTTCATGTGGACTAACTTAGTCCACTTGGCGAAAAAGTCAAGATTAAGCCCCTTGGCTTAGCCGCATATTGACGACATCTAGCACTTCTAGCACCGCTTCGGGAATGTTTGTTCCGGGTGGGAAGACGGCCTTTGCGCCCATCTCTTTCAGTGTTTCGACATCTTCGGGCGGGACGACGCCGCCGACGATAATCATGATGTCATTTCGGCCTTGCGCTTTAAGCTCGTCGCGCAAGCTAGGGACGAGATTAAGGTGACCTGCCGCCAAAGAGCTTGCCGCGATAACATCAACATCATTCTCTATGCCCATTTTGGCGCTCTCTTCAGGGGTCTGGAAGAGGGGGCCGATGACCACGTCAAAGCCAATATCTTTAAAGGCTGTGGCGACGACTTTCTGGCCGCGATCATGGCCGTCTTGGCCCATTTTTGCGATCATGACTTTAGGCTTGCGCCCTTCCAGTTCGGCGAAGGCGTTGATGCGTTTTACGGCTTCGGCATAGCTGGGGTTGCGCGCATCAAAGGCGCTGGAATAAACACCCGTGACCCCTGCAGGTTTGGCTTCATAGCGGCCCCAGACTTTCTCAAGCGCATAGGAGATTTCGCCGACAGTCGCTTTCTTGCGCGCCGCATCTACGGCGAGGGCGAGCAGATTACCTTCTCCCGTATCGGCAGATTTCGTGAGCGCATCTAGCGCCTCCATAGTCGCGTCTGTATCACGGTCGACTTTTAATTGATTGATACGGGCAATCTGGCCATTGCGGACTTTGTCATTATCAACTTTCAAAATCGGAATATCGTCTTTTTCATCAGAGAGATATTTATTTACGCCGACCACAGTTTGTGCGCCGCTATCAATGCGGGCTTGTGTGCGTGCGGCAGATTCTTCGATGCGCAGTTTGGGAATGCCCGCTTCAATCGCCGCCGCCATGCCGCCTAGGGCTTCGACTTCCTCAATATGGGCGAGGGCCCGCGCGGCCAGATCATGGGTCAGGCGTTCGACATAAAAACTACCGCCCCAAGGGTCGACTTGATCGCAGTGTTTGCCTTCGGTTTGCAAAAAGATTTGCGTATTACGGGCAATGCGCGCCGAGAAATCTGTTGGTAATGCCAGGGCTTCATCAAGCGAGTTGGTGTGCAAGCTTTGCGTTCCGCCATCCACGGCGGCCATAGCTTCGATATGGGTGCGGCCAACATTGTTAAACACATCCTGCGCGGTGAGGGACCAGCCGGATGTTTGGCAATGGGTGCGCAGCATTGTCGATTTTGGGTTCTGCGGATCAAACGGCGTCAGGAGCTTGTCCCAAAGCAGTCTTGCCGCCCGCAATTTAGCGACCTCCATGAAGTAGTTCATCCCAATCCCCCAAAAGAAAGACAGACGAGGGGCGAAGCTATCAATATCCATTCCTGCGGCGATACCTGTACGCACATATTCGAGGCCATCAGCGAGGGTATAGCCCAGCTCAATATCAGCAGAGGCTCCGGCCTCCTGCATGTGATAACCGGAAATAGAGATAGAGTTGAATTTGGGCATGTGCTGAGAGGTATGCTCAAAAATATCCGAGATAATCCGCATGCTGGGTTTGGGCGGATAGATATAGGTGTTGCGCACCATGAACTCTTTGAGAATGTCGTTTTGGATAGTGCCTGCCAGTTGCTCTTGTTTGACGCCTTGCTCTTCGGCGGCGGCAATATAAAGCGCGAGGATAGGCAGTACCGCGCCGTTCATCGTCATCGAGACTGACATCTTATCCAGCGGGATTTGATCGAACAGCACACGCATATCGTAAATGGAATCAATGGCGACACCTGCCATGCCAACATCACCCGGTACGCGCGGGTGGTCTGAGTCGTAACCGCGATGCGTGGCTAAATCGAAGGCAACAGACAGGCCCTTTTGTCCTGCGGCGAGGTTACGGCGGTAAAAAGCGTTTGAATCCTCAGCCGTAGAGAACCCTGCATATTGGCGGATGGTCCAAGGCCGCTGCACATACATGGTCGGGTAGGGGCCGCGAATATAAGGGCTGAGGCCGGGGAATGTATCCGTAAATTGCTTTAAATCCTCTATGTCCGTGCCGTGATAGGCCGCTTTGATGTCAATGCCTTCAGGAGAGGTCCAAGTTTCGCCGCCATGCTCTTTGAACATGGGCGAGCCAAGATCTATTTTTGTGAAATCGGGGTGGCTCATGTCGCGGCCCTCCGCACTTTGGCTTCTCGATTTTTTTCTGCAGGATGGAGAGTGACGCCCAGAATAGGCTCAGCTTTGTCTTCGCGGGCTTTCGCAGCGTCTTTAATGCGCAATTTAAACGGGGCTATGTTGTCTATACCGCCGTCGCGTTCAATCTGCTGAAATTCCGCCCACCCTTTTTGCGCGAGGCTATGGGTCATGCGTTCATGGAAATAACTGCCATAAGCGGCGTCCTGAACCTGGCCAAGATGGCTTTCTTCCATCATCATGAGCTGCATATTTCGCGCGATACGATGCCCAAAAGGTGTGGCGTGGCCGATGGCATCAGTGAAGGGGCGTGTTGTGATGAAATCCGCGCCGCCAATCACGGCTCCAAAACCTGCGCTCATGACGCGGAGCATATTCGTCCAAGGGTCGGTGCTCTGCATCATACGTTTTGAGCTTATGGCATGAAGAGAGAGCGGAGCGTCCATTACGCCAAAGCTTTCTGCGATACGGGCATAGATGCGCCGCGCGGCTCTGAGTTTGGCAATGGAGAGGTGGCCGTCTTGGTTCGTTGTCAGTTCAACACCTACATGTTTAGCGGCCTGTTTTCCGAGAACACGGTAAGCATAAGCGGCGCTAGCGGCGAAATAGGCGAGTTCTTGCGCCTCTGTTCCGCCGGTATCATGGACGCGCGCCGCATTGATTGTGATAAGCCGCCATGTATCAGGTAGGCTTTTTGCTAGTTCTGCAAGACCATCAGTCTTGGGGCCGAGACCGAGGCAGATATTGGCCGTCTTAAAGTCTTTAAGCAGCTCAGCATTGGAGATGTCATTATTCGGAGCCAATGTGATGGGGGCGAGGTTCGTATAAACATTATCCAATAAGCGCTTCATTTCATTGGCGTTTTTTATCGCCACACCATTTTTACCTAGGGTTATTCGCAGTGCGCTCGCCCCGCCACTTAAGTCTTCGAGCGCTTGTTTGTTGGCGTGAGCAATCTCAGGGTCTCTTACGGGGGCTGTAATGTGCCAAGGGCGATTATCCAAAAGAGGAGCACCTGCGCGGGCTTGGGGCGCAGTGGTTTCTGGCTTGTTTGCGGCTGTTGAGAGAGGGCCGCGAATGAGGCCATCATCCGTTATGCGCGTGAGACTTTCAAAATCAGCACCGCGCAAACCTTTTACGACTAAGGCCTTCCAGTCTATCTCTGACGTTGCTGGGAAATCTTGCGTAAGTTTTAAGTCTGACATAAAGTCGTTCTAAGCCATTTAGGCATAAGTTCAACTTATCTCAGGTCAAACACCCGCTATATGATTGCGTTCTTTATAAAGAACAGTTGTTTTTTAGGCAGTTATCCCCTTCGCATACGGTGTGGACTCGTGAGGGGGAATCAGCTTAAAATGTGGTATGAAACTAATACCAAAAACACCACTGGGATGGATAAAGGCGATTTTTTCAGCCCTGCTCTCCCTTTTCCTTGGTTTAGTATCGATGAATTTGCACCATGTAGCTCAAGAAAATGGCTGGGACGAAATATTATCAGAAAACCTGCCAGAAGCGTGGGCTTGGATGTCTGAAAATATTTTAATTTTAGTTCTGGCTGTTGCTTTCTTTGGTGGAGCGGTTTTTTACATTATAACCGCCGCAATTGTTGAGAAGATTTTCCCTACAAAACCTAAATACTTTGAAACGCCCAAATTTAAGTTTCGTAGGCTTTCACAGGATATATTTGCTATAAAAAATGCTTACTTAAAAGAAATTCAAAATTCTCAATCTCCGTATCTCCGACCTCGTTCAAATCAAGACCTAAAGGACAGGACTGATGTTCTATATGCGCAACTTAAACAGCTTGGAGTTAAAACCCCGAACTATACGGAAGAAAATAGAAAGAATTACAATTCTGGTCATCATGATTTTTTAAATACGCTTCATAAGTACTCGGAAAAAGGATTGCTGAAAGAGGCAAAAACAACAGCAAAAAAAGTTATTTCGAGATATGAAAAAGATGTGCTAAAATTGTCTCATGACAAATCTTAAACAAGCTCAAAAAGACCCTAAAGCAATGAAGAAGTTCATTCAGGAGCATAAGGGTGACCAGATCGAAGACGCAGACTTCGATAAAGTCCTTACGTCCATGTCTGGTCAGGGAAAACCGAAAGCAACTCCGGCAACATCGTCAAAGGACGATTGCGGCGATTATACATAAACTCTGCTTCGCCAGTGTATTTGCTTAAATGCTTGCGCGATACCCAAATGTGAGTGCCTTTAATCGTGCGCTTAAGGTGCATGAAAAAGCCCTCAATTGAGTTAGTCGTTTCGCCCTCAATACCGACATACTGCTTCTTAGAATGATTGACCGCCTTGTGGACGTAATTCATCTGAATATCCTTTAGCATGTCATATGCAGGAAGCTCGTCAGTGTGTATTTCGGAGCCTTTAAGGACGTTATCAGCAACAGGCGTAAGGACAGACTTTGTTCTGCGATTTGGGATAATGCGAGTTATGATTTCGCCGTCCTCTTCAAGCATACCAAGAACGATAGTTTTACCCGCTCCGCCTTGACCGCCTTTTTTATAGCCGCCGATAAATGTCTCATCTATTTCAACTGTTTTGCCGAAACCGCCTAAAGGCGCATCACCGTCAACAGCGGCCATGTGCTTGCGGATTTCGTGACCCATGCGCCATGCGGTCTTATAGGTAACGCCTAATTGACGCTCTAATTCCTTGGCAGATACGCCATTACGGGACTTGATGAACAGGAATATGGCGAAAAACCAAAGCTGTAAGGACGTGCGAGACTTAGCAAAGGGCGTTCCTACGGTTGGGTGCAAATGGTGACCGCACCACTGGCAAGAATATGCGCGTTCTGCCTTGATACGATACCACTTAGCAGACTTTTCACACTTAGGGCACTCGTGACCTTGGCCATAAGAAGCCTCAAATAAGTGGACTAGGCAAGCCTCATCGTCTGGGAAGCGTTTAAAGAAGTCTTGGACGGTCTGTTTCATACTTATTATATAAGAAATATGTTACCGTATGTCAAGGGGATAACTGCCGTTTTTTATAAAGGATATTGTAATTTGCCTCATTAAGCCTTATCTCGCGCACGCAACACAGTTTAGAAGAGTTTATGTCCAACGCCCCTACAGAAGAAAAAGTCCTTTCCGTCGAACATTTTACGGATCGTCTTTTTCGCTTTGAAATCAGCCGCCCGGCCAGTTTTCGCTTCCGCTCCGGCGAGTTCATTATGATTGGTCTGCCTAAGACCGAAGACCAGCGTAAGCCGATTATGCGGGCTTACTCTGTGGCCAGTCCGTCTTGGGATGATAAGCTTGAGTTCTATTCCATTAAAGTTCCTGATGGACCGCTCACATCGCGCCTGCAGAAAATCCAAGAGGGCGACACTATTCTTCTGGGTAAAAAGCCTGTTGGGACGTTGGTCTTGGACGCGCTTCTGCCGGGCAAACGTCTTTACATGTTCTCAACAGGGACAGGCATTGCGCCGTTCGCGTCACTCATTCGCGACCCTGAAACTTATGAACGTTATGACCAAGTTATCCTTACTCATACATGCCGCCAAAAGGCGGAACTGTCTTACGGACTTCGTCTTGTGAATGATTTGAAAGACGATCCGCTAGTCGGCGAAATGGTTGGCGACAAGCTCTTACACGTAGCGTCACTCACGCGCGAGGATTATCCGCTTAAAGGCCGCATCACCACACTTATTGAGTCGGGCGATCTCTTTAAAAATGCAGGCACGCCGCCGCTCAATCCCGAAGAAGACCGCGTTATGATTTGCGGCTCTAAGGATATGATTGATGATACAGCCGCTATTGTCGAAAAGTTTGGCCTTAAGGAAGGCTCTAACTCACAACCAGCTGAATTTGTCGTCGAAAAGTCTTTCGTTGGATAATCAACTTATTCAGGTTCAAAATCACCTAGCGTAAGTAATGAGACGCGAATACCAAAGCCTGAGCTGTCACGGATGACATCACTGTCAAAATTGCTCTTATTGTAAACAAACTCGACCAATGTGCAGTCATCCTGGAACATTAGGCCAAGCTCTTGGCGGCGTGTGACTTTGCGGTCAAGATCACGATTGGCTTGATAGCGAACACTCCATTTATCTGTCAGCTTAAGCCGTACATTGCCTGAAACTTCTTCTGGTGGAGCAATCGTGTCAATATCGAGTAGGTTAGCGTCTGGATCCACATCATTGGTGGCCGAATCGATACGGTAATATCGCCAGCCCGTACTGAGCCGCTCACTACGGTAGCTAAAGCCCGTATCAATGCGGCGAAATTTATCTGAATCATCGTCATAACGAAGACGTGTGGTCCAAGAAAACTTGTCATTGATGTCGAGTTCAAACAATCCAACCAGATCGGATTTATCGCCAAATAGACCTGTTCCCAGGGCGTAATTCACATTGCGATCATCGACATAGCTTTGACCCACAAAAAGATGGGCGCGAGTTTTGCCTGCATCTGCAATAAATGAGGCTCCAATGTCCGCCCGTGTGCCTTCCTGCCAGAAATCATAGCCTGTGGCTTTGTTGCTCTGCCAAAACAAAGCTTGATCGATGTCCACATTTTGCACGACGTTAAACGTCGCCGGGTTCGTTCCTGAGAACGTAATGCCATCTTGTGAGGTTGAAATAATAGATGTGCCATCGTCATTTACTGAGATGAAATTCTCAAGCTTGCCGTCGCCAAAGCTTCGCGTAATCTGTGCGCGGGGTTCAATAATCCAATCAATACCGCCACTGGATTTGATAAAGGGATAACGAACATCCACGCCGACCTGCCCAACTGTGCGGCCAAAGCTGACATCTTCATAGATATTATCATTGCGGTCTTCTGGCGTAATATCAAAATAATCGTACCGCGCATTCGCAAAGGGCTTCACCTCAACGCCGCCCGGAGCAATAAAGGTTTTGCTGTAATCTGCGCCAGCTGTGCCGCGCATATAGTCAGTGCCTATATTACGTGTAAGAGCTGTGAAATCACCAAAAGCTTTGAGGCGTCCGCCAATAGCAGGATCTGTCCAATATTTCTCAAGCTCGATTTTTGGCGCGACAATCGGCAGTTCGCGGTCATTGGGTTCAATAATAGTAATCAGCCCAAAATTCGGACTGTCCTCATCATTATTTTTTCTGAAGGTTGTCCTTAAATCCTGAAAGCCGAAGGCTGATGTTGAAAAACGGAAACTGTCATCTTGGCCGACAATAAAGGCTTGTGAGATATTGCGGCGGCTTTCTGCTTCATAAAGACCGAATCTCTCTGGCGATTCATTTTGGTCGTAACGATTCAGGTAATTATCATCCGTAGCAAGCTGTAAGCCATAGCCGTAAGTCCATGTTTCATTGGGCGCAAACAGGCCTTTAGCATAAATATGAGACCTAAGTTTTTTGCCGCCAGGAAGCTGTGTCGGATCAACAAAGTCTTCGGCTTTGAACGTATCGCCGTCACGATCAAAGAAGCTGGCATAGGTAAAACTACCCTCGACATTAAATGAGCCTGTATTGAAGCGTCGCGCAAATTGATATTCCATAATTGGATTGACGCGTTGGAAAATATGCGGCGTCAAAGTGGCTTCTGTGTAGTCGTCAATAGCCCAATAATAGGGGACGCGAACATTCAGGCCCTTACTAGATGACAGCCCTGCAAATGGAGTCAGCAAACCGCTGGCGCGTCCCGCGCTGGGGTCTGGATGGGCCAGATAAGGGGTGTAAAATAAGGGAACGCCTAGAAATTCAAATACCGCATCATTATACTGGACAGTCCGTGTGTTTTTATCTTGGCGAACCTTACGGGCTTTAATGCGCCATGAGGGCTTCTTGGCTTTACCTTCTTCAATACAGGGCTGACAAGCTGTGTAGTAGGCATTGTAAAGTTCAATCTCGCCGTCTTCTGTGCGCGTGGCAAAGGCTGCTGCCATGATGCCGCCATTGGCTTGTCGGGCTGTAAAGTCGGCTGCGGTGCCGGCTTCTAATTCATTCGAGAGTTCAAGCTTTTCGGCATATTGCGTTGAGCCATTGGCATCGATGAGGATAACATTGCCGCTGGCGATGACGATACCTGTGTCCAAATTGTAAACCACCTTGTTCGCGCGCAGAGTTCTATCTTGATAGCGGCCTTCAACCTCGCCGGAGGCCGTAATAACATTGGCAACTTCATCATTGATGAGTTCATCTGCCTCAAGGTAGATAATATCGGGGTCACGAAAGGGGCTATCAGCTTTGAGATCAAGAGGACGATTGGCATTATCTGCTTGCGTAAATTGCGCAACGGCCGGAGCCGCGCAAAATAGAGGCAGAGCACACGCCGAAAGCCATAATGCATTTTTAAAGACTGATTTAGACACGTGTCCCCACCTTCATATTTGTATACGCTGGCTACGACAGCGCTTAGTTAGTCCACACTGACATAGCGAAAGCACTCAACAAGGTCTAATGATTTCATGCTGAAAAACACAACAATAGGATGAATTATCAGTTAGATATGAACCATATAGAAGGCTAGCAATAAAGACGAGTTTGGTTTACCTAGGCTTATATTTTTTTACCTAAGCTCTATTGAGAATCGATACTGAGCAAACCAAGGCACTATTTTGGCTACGAGAACTGCAAATTCAGCTGATAAAACGGGGTTTCGATCTACTGTTGGTCAAGCTCTGCTGACGGCAAAAAAAGCCTTTTGGGGCATTGGTATTTTCAGTTTTTTCGTGAATTTACTTATGCTGACCGGACCAATCTACATGCTGCAGGTCTATGACCGAGTTCTAGCCAGCCGCTCTGTTGAAACGCTTCTGGTGATTTCTTTGATCATGGCGTGGCTGTATTTCTGTATGGGGTTTTTGGACTTTTGCCGCTCTCGCGTGCTGGTCAGAGTCGCGAATAAGTTCGAAAAGGCTCTTGGTGAACGCACATTCCGCATATGGCTCAAGCAGGGTTTGATGGGACGAGGGGCCGCGCGTCATCAACCGCTCAATGACCTCAGCACAATGCGGCAGTTCTTGTCGGGTAATGCCCCCGGGACGTTTTTTGATTTACCTTGGGTCCCTGTTTATATCGCGGCCATCTTTGTGCTGCATTGGCAGCTGGGTATATTGGCCATTGCTGGCTCCATCGTCATTCTCATTTCTGCTATTTATAACGAATGGGGCACGCGCAAGCCTATGATTGAAAGCCTGAAACTGCGCCGCGCAGAACAGGCGCTAGCACAGCAAGCTCACCGAAATGCAGACACTATCGAATCTATGGGAATGGGCGATCATATGCGCCGCCGCTGGGAAGATTTAAACAGCCGCGGCAGTGCTGAGGGGCAAGTCTCAAGTGACCGTTCGGGCGGCTCAACAGCTTTTTCCAAAGCCTTCCGCATGTTCATTCAATCTGCCATTTTAGGGATGGGCGGATATTTGGCCGTTAAACAGATTATCACGCCCGGCGCGATGATTGCGGGTTCTATTATTTTAGGACGCGCTTTAGCGCCGATTCAGATGATTATTGGTCAATGGCGCGGGTTCAATGCCGCGCGTGACGCCTATGGACGTTTAAATGCCTTTTACGAAATGGTGCCCGAAGATGGTCAAAATATGCAACTCCCGCCGCCTAAGGGGGAAATCTCTGTAGAGAACATGTTTGCCGGACCACCCGGAGCGCAAACCGCTGTTTTAAGCGGCTTGAATTTTGCCTTAAAACCAGGACAAGGCTTGGGTGTTATCGGACCAAGCGCGGCAGGCAAGTCTACATTAGCGCGCTTGCTGGTCGGTATTTGGATGCCGCAAAAAGGGGCTGTGCGCATTGACGGCGCAACATTTGACCAATGGGAAAAAGATGAAATAGGTAAATATATCGGATACTTGCCGCAAGATGTTGAGCTGTTTGATGGCACGATTGGTCAGAACATTTCACGGTTCCATCCTGATGCTACTGACGCGTCAATTGTAGAAGCCGCGCGGTGGGCGGGTGTGCATGACCTTATATTACGTCTGCCTGAAGGATATGATTCTATGATAGGTGAAGGCGGCGTGGTCTTGTCTGGCGGCCAGACACAACGTGTGGCTTTGGCGCGCGCGCTTTACGGTGAACCCGCTTTGATCGTCTTGGACGAGCCTAATGCCAGCTTAGATGCAGAAGGGGATGCCGCCTTGACGAAAGCCATTGCTGAGGCTCGCAAGCGCGGTAAAACAGTTATCGTTATGGCGCATCGTCCGAGTGCTATTGCGGCTGTTGATATGTTGCTGATGCTGCGTGATGGCAAACAAGAAGCCTTTGGCCCCAAGGAAGAGGTTATCAAGCATTTACAAAGTCAGAAACCTAAGCCTAAGTCTAAACCAAAACCGCCTGGCGGTTCTCACCCAAAAGGCCCGCCGCCTAAAGGTAAGCCACCTAAAAAACCAAGTGGTGGAGGCTTCTCAATCTCTGCGCCAACCGTAACAGGACGCAGATAATGAACATGCAATTAAATCCTGATATGATGGCCGCTATGAGCCAACAAAAGCCCACGAAAGAGCCTTATGATAGGTTCCTGTGGATGGGCTTTATCGCCATATTCCTGCTAATTGGTATTGGCTTAGTGTGGGGGTCTCTGGCCAAGATTAAAGGTGCGGTCATTGCGCCCGGCGTGGTTGTCGTCGAAGGCAAGCCTAAAACATTACAGCACCTTGATGGGGGTATCGTCGGAGAGATTTTCGTCAAAGACGGCGATGTTGTTCAAGAGGGCGATATTGTTATGCAGCTTGACCCAACTATGCTTGGCGCAAATGAAGAGCTGGTAAATACACGCTTGAGAGAAACCATGGCCCGCGTTGCGCGTCTGGAGGCTGAGCGGGATTCGAAACGCGAAATTACATGGCCTGAGGACTTGCTTGGGGCTAAGAGTAACCCGATTGTCGCCGCCGCTATGATAGGCCAAGAAAACCTGTTTAAGGCTCGCCGCGTAGCAGCTTATGGTCAAGTCGAGCAATTAGAGCAACGTATCGCGCAATCTAAAGACCAGATAGATGGTCTGAATTCGCTGATAAGTTCGAAAGAAAGCCAAGCGATGAAAATTCGCGAAGAGGCACAGGCCAAACGGACATTGGTTGAAAAAGGGTGGCTGGCGAAGCCTGTTATCTTGACTCTAGAGCGCGAGGAACTCCGGCTTAAAGGGGATGTCGCTAACCATAAGTCAGAAATTGCGCGGCTTTTAAATTCAATTTCAGAGACAGACGTACAAATCCTTCAACTGCGGCGAGAACGACAAGCGGAAGTTTTAACGGAATTGCGCCAAGCCGACACAGAGGCCAGTGATTTCAGAGAACAACTCACAACCGCGTCTGATCAGCTTCGCCGTATCGACGTTATCGCGCCTGTCACTGGCACAGTGCATAATATGACGGTCACAACAGTGGGCGGGGTCGTCGCGCCAGGGCAAGAGATTATGCAAATCATTCCGGCTGATGACCGCCTAATAATCGAAGCGCAAGTTGAGCCTGCTGATATTGACCAAATCTATCCGGGCCAGAAAACAACAGTACGGCTTTCAGCCTTCAATATGCGCACCACACCTGAAATGAACGGGCTCGTCATACAGTCCTCTGCCGACCGCATCATCGATCAGGTGACGGGCATGCCTTATTATTCTGTAAAAATTGAAATCCCGCCAAGCGAATTGGCGCGCCTGCCTGAGAACCTGACCTTATTGCCGGGTATGCCTGCTGAGAGCTTTATGCAAACGGATAGCCGTTCGGTTCTAAGCTATATTCTTAAGCCGGCAACAGACGCGATGAACCATACATTCCGCGAAGAATAAATTATAATGGACGCGCAGGGTATCCTGTCCACCGCTTAACCGTCTTCATGACTAGTGAGCTTTGCACCCTATTGACATGGGGCAGGGCGGCGATGATGCGTTTGTAAATTTGTTCATAACTTTCAGTGTCTTGCGCGGCAACTTTAATGAGATAATCAGCTGATCCTGTTGTCAGATAACACTCTAGCACTTCGGGGCGGGCTAAGGCTGCTTTTTCAAAAGCGGCGAGAACGGCTTCGGACTGACTTTCGAGAGAGACCTCAACAAAAAAGGTCATGGCATAGCCTAGTTTTTTACCGCTTAGCTGGGCCGCATAGCTCTCTATCACGCCGTCCTTTTCCAATATCCCAATACGTCTGTGAGTAGCGGAGGGAGACAGGCCAATATGGTCCCCAATTTCAGAGACAGATTGTCGGCAGTTTTTCTGCAAAGAATCGAGTATTTTATAGTCAATCGCATCTAACATGGTAAAGTTTCCTGCTATTATGAGTTATAGTGATATTTATTGCGAATAAATCGGTATATAGCCAGAGTTTTTCGGAGTACTCTCTTATTAAGCTTTGATATTCGAGTTGTGAACATGAAGGAGAGAGACCATGCTCATTGGGGTCCCGAAGGAAATTAAAAATCACGAATATCGGGTCGGATTAACACCCGAATCTGTGGCTGAGCTCGTTCACGACGGGCAAAGCGTTATTATCGAGACTCAAGCGGGGGCGGGTATTGGCTCTTCGGACAAGGATTATATTACAGTCGGGGCTGAGATTGTGTCCTCCGCATCTGAAATTTTTGAGCGCGCCGAGATGATTATCAAAGTCAAAGAGCCACAAGCCAATGAGCGTGCTATGTTGCGCGAAGGTCAAATACTCTACACATATCTGCATTTGGCGCCTGATCCTGAGCAGACAAAAGACCTGATTAAGTCCAAAGCCGTCTGTATCGCTTACGAGACAGTGACGGATGATAATGGCCATCTTCCGCTCCTAAAGCCCATGAGCCAAGTTGCGGGCCGCCTTGCTATCCAAGTTGGCGCAAAGGCGCTTCAAAAAGACGGCGGCGGGCGCGGTGTGCTGCTCGGCGGCGTGCCAGGCGTAGCCCCGGCCAAAGTCGTGATTATCGGCGGCGGAGATGTTGGTTTTAACGCCGCGCAAATGGCGGTTGGTCTCGGTGCAGACGTAACCATCTTAGAGCGCAGTAATGACCGTATGGAAGCGTTGTCTAACTACTTTGGCGTAAAAGCAAAAGTCGTGCGCTCAACGCCCGTCGTTTTGGCTAATCTCTTGACGCAAGCTGACATGGTTGTCGGCGCTGTGCTTATTCCAGGCGCGGCAGCGCCTAAGCTCGTGACGCGCGACATGCTCCCGACAATGTTGGACGGTTCCGTTCTAGTTGACGTTGCCATTGACCAAGGCGGGTGTTTTGAAACGTCCAAAGCGACAACACATGCGGACCCGACTTATATCATAGACGGTGTCGTACATTATTGCGTTGCCAATATGCCGGGCGCTGTGTCTCGCACGGCGACTTATGCGCTGAATGCGACGACATTAGTTCATGCGAAACGCATTGCTAAGATGGGCTGGAAGGCAGCGCTTAAAGCTGACCCGCACCTGCTAAATGGCCTGAATGTCTGTGAAGGCAAGCTGACCTACGCAGCTGTGGGCGAAGCTCTAAGTCTGGAGACGGTTGACGCGGCCTCTTGCCTCTAAAGTTATAGCTCGCAATAAGCGGGCTATGATTTTAAATACGCATTTGCCGATAAAGGCATGGCTAGATCCGCAAACGGCGCGGCTGCCGGGTGTTCAGCCTGTGGCAATCGAAGACTGGCTCGCGCGGTCTGATACTTATGCAGCTCAGATGGCTTACAGGCGAGAGCTCATAGATTCGAAACGTGATGAAGTGTTCGCCCATACCGAAAACGCTATCGATGCCTGTCATGAATTGAGCTTTATTCTCGGCGTTGAATTATTAGGCGAGCACCCGCTTATAGAGGTGGCGCTCACTGTTCAGGAAGACCTGTGCGTCTTACAAAAACAGGGTGACAAGCACATTCTTACGGCAGCGGTCATGTGCTTTCCGTCAAGCTGGGATGTGCGCGAGAAACTCGGCCGTTCAATATCCAGTATTCATTCACCTGTTCCTGAGTTTTCACCCGTATCTAAAACTGTCGAACGTATGTTATCCGCGATACGGGTAGAGCAACCTTTGGGGCGTGCGAACTTTTTGATCTATACCGATCCCGAACTGCATCAGCCGCGAGGTGAGGGCATTGCCAAGCCTATCGACCCCATTGCGCCGCGATACATCCGTGTAGAGCGCCAGACCTTTAGGCGGCTCCCAGAAACTCTCGCAGTTGTCTTTGCCATACACACATACATCGTGCCTGAAACCGCTTTATCAACCGAAGAACACGCCGCATTGGCAGTCTTTAAGCCTGAGCTTATCCGGCCCTGAACGTATAATTGATTTTGTGTTTGTAGATCTCACCTGGATGCAAAATATCACTGGGGAAGCTGGGTTGATTTATGGCATTGGGATAATTTTGAGGTTCAAGCGCCACGCCGTGATAGGCTTTATAGATTACGCCTGATTTCCCCTTAATCACAGAAATACCGCTTCCTGTGTAAGCTTGTATGCAGCGCTGTGTTGAACAGATAATGACTTTATGTCCCGTGGTATCAGAACTGAGTTTTGCCATTTTCACCATCTCATCATTTTTAGCGCCGCTTGTAGATTTGATGACAAAATTTTGATCCAGAGACTCTTCTGCACGGATGGGTCTGGAATTATTATATCGATATCTACCACTGCAGGGCGCACGTGATCTCTCGCCTGTGCAAACGCCGTATCTGTCCGTATGCGTGTAAAAACTGGCATTTATTTGAAGATGATGATCCGTACAAGGCGTTGCGCCGCCATCTGTCAGATTAAAATATGGATGATAGGTGATGTTAACGGGGCAGGGCTTATCTACCGTCGCTTCAATCTCAAGCACCAATGTTGACCCTTCAGAGGTAAAACGAAGTTTTGTGAGTAGTTCTCCCGGAAACCCTTGGTGAGCGTCCGGGCTTTTGTGGCGAAGAATAAGCGTTTCTCCGTCAATCTCACCTTTCCAATTCATGCGATCAAACCCTTCAGGGCCTGAATGAAGATTATTCATATGCTCATTAGCAGGCAGTTTAAATTGTGTGCCATTAATTTCAAAAGCCGCGCCCCCTATCCGGTTAGCAACACGGCCAATAATTGCTCCAAAACAAGGATGCTCGCCAAGGTAAGAGTCCAGTGCGTCAAAACCCAACACAACATCTGTGCCGTCAGGAAAGATAAGAGATTGCAGTGTCGCGCCGTAATCTAAAATCGTGGCGCAAAACCCATCCTCTGAGTTTAGCTCATATGCTGTTACAGGCTCCCCGCAGGGTAGCTCCCCAAATGTTCGACTCGTAATCATGCCTTTGGAATAAGGTTTCTTTTCCGGCTTGCAAAGACTTGTCAGACCCGATTCATATGCGCATAATTGCATATAAATAAGGAGAGCCTCAATGAACGCCCAGAATGAGATAAAGAAGGCCGATACATCTGCTATGCAAGTTGACGCCGGATTTAACATCCCTGACCCGACCACGGTTCCGAGCCTGAAAGGTAAAGTCAGTGAGGCAGAATGGGCGATGCGCAAACAGCTTGCGGCGACGTACCGTCTCTGCGCCATGCATGGCTGGACCGATTTGGTGTTTACTCACATATCTGCTCGGCTGCCCGATGAAGCCAATGCAAAAGGTGAGATGGAGCATCGTTTCCTTATCAATCCTTACGGCGTCATGTTTGATGAAATGACAGCGTCAGCCTTGGTTAAAATTGATATGGACGGAAAAGTCTGTCAGGACACACCTTATTTTATAAATCCCGCAGGTTTTACAATCCATTCCGCTGTTCACTTAGCGAGAGAAGATGCGGGCTGCGTTATCCACGTGCATACGCCTTATGGCATGGCCGTTTCCGCTCAGAAAAAAGGTCTGCGCCGATATACACAAATGTCGATGCAGGTTTATGATGATCTGGCTTATCACGATTATGAAGGTATCGCGCTTGAGCTCGAAGAACGCGACCGCATTGTTGCAAACCTAGGCACAAAAAGTCTTTTGATGCTGCGAAATCACGGCACATTAACGCTTGGGAAAACATGCGGCACAGCCTTTTTGCGTATGTATTTCCTAGAGAACGCCTGCAAAGCCCAAATCTTTGCGCAATCTGTTGGCGGTGAAGAGCATTTACACGAAGAGCCCGAGTCTATGGGGCACCGCGTTTATCAACAAGGCGCGGCAGCTTTTGTGCCTGGTATGGGGGACAATCTCGTCTGGCCGGGCCTTATGAGAAAACTAGCGCGCACCAATCCCGGATATGATCATTAGCTGAAATCCAAGCTCTAACCGGGCTTTTTGCGCCGTATTAACGGTCTTTCCATGTGTGAGGGTTAGGTACATATCAAAATGATTACCTTTATATTAGTCTAGAAAGGCTAAGGGAAGGCGGGGACGTAAAACATGTCAGCAGGCCTTTGCGCACTTATATTTACAACAACGCCTTTTGTTGTAGAGACAAATTGTGCTGCTGACCCCATGTCGCCCGAAGCCATCCACTATTCGACGTTAGACGCTAAGCCGCCCAAAGCTAAAATTGCCATAGCAAAGCCGCGCGACCATGGCCGGCCTTCTCCGGCGCGTATGAATATGGTCACAATGTTGCCTGGTAAATTCATGATGGGCTCTCCGAATGATGAAGTGCGTCGCGACAGTAATGAAAGCCCTCGGCACGAGGTCACGATTGATTACCCTTTCGAAGTCGGAAAGTTTGAAGTCACATTTAGTGAATGGGGCGCATGTGTCGCTGATGGCGGCTGCCGTGGACATCGGCCCAAGGATGGCGGTTGGGGACGGGGGAACAGACCCGTTATAAATGTCAGCTGGCAAGACGCGAAATCTTAC
>ENA-ORXM01002274-ORXM01002274.1-marine-metagenome-genome-assembly--contig:-NODE-2274-length-23045-cov-3.686433_pt1 | contig 23045 bp, 19 predicted proteins | sample MGYA00237867_ERZ511480 | MGnify/ENA primary metagenome ERZ511480 (study PRJEB26309, sample SAMN06266103) | marine metagenome | isolation source: Algal blade | place: United Kingdom:Sidmouth, United...
TCTCTATTCTGTGGAATCTGGCAGCCTTCGACTTTGGAATCGAACCACAGAACAATCAACGTTTGTCGCACATACCTTTGGGCAGCTGTTCCAACTGGTAGCCAGTCGTTAGCCGTGCAGAGGCACGGCGAGTAGACCTTCCAACCCGCCCCGACGCGTTGACCACCATTCGATATCGGCCCGATTGTCACACTGCATAGCGGCTGCCGATGGAGTCCGATTCCAGTCACTTTGCGCTCGCGACCGTGCCAATGGTCGACCCTGTAGCAAGATGCTGTGATGGGCTACATCTCCGAACTCAGATCGATTGTCGGTCAACGGCCGCTGCTGATTCCCGGTGGACGAGCCGTGCTACGCAATGAGGAAGGTGAGATCCTCCTGCATCATCGCTCAGACTTCGGGATCTGGGATCTCCCAGGAGGAGGGGCTGAACTTGGAGAATCGGCTGAGGCTTGTGTAGTTCGCGAAGTCCGGGAAGAAACGGGGCTGGTTGTTCAAGAGTTCGTCCCGATCGGGTTCGCTTCCAACCCCGTCGACGAGCGAGTCGAGTACCCGAACGGTGATGTGATCCAGGGATTTGGGCTCGTGCTCTCAGTGACCAGATGGTCAGGCACCCTGGTTGTGTCCAACGAATCGACTGAGTTGCGGTTCTTCGCTCTGCACGAACTGCCCCGCCTGAGACCCAACATTGCTGCCACGATCGAGTGCTTCGAGCGCTTCGAGGCCACTGGAAAGTTCCAGCTCTTCTAACGAGCAACTGAACCGTCCGACAACACCCGCCCACAAGTACGACGTTTCACCGAAGGCCACCGCCCTGTAACGGCCCAAGCAGCGCACCCGATATTCACGCAACCAGGTGACCGAACTCGTTGGTTGCATCGCTGCAGTCCCGGTTGCCCGGGTAAGCCCCAGTGGTATGTTCTGCCCTTGGCCTTCAACCCTTTCACGATCAAGGACTTTCCGATCTTTGCAGGCTTCTTTATCATCCGTTATTCGATTGATGCCGGATTGTTCGGGCCGGGCCTGCGCGTGATGACAGCCGCGATATTCGGCCTGACCCTTATTGCACTCAGCGAATTCGGCAGCCGCGTGCCGCGCATAGGCCATGTGTTCCGTGAAGATGCACGCATCCGCCAGACGCTTGCCGGGGCGGGCATCGCGATCCTCTACGCAACCTTGTATATGGCCAGCGAGCTTTACGGATTGATCAGCTTGCAATGGGCGTTCCTGCTGGTCATCGCTGTAACATCGCTGGCGCTTTTTATGTCGCTGCGCCATGGCCCGCCAACAGCGATCATGGGCGTGATCGGCGGATTTGCTGCGCCATGGGTTGCGCAAATGGGGCCGGATAGCATGCCTGCCCTGCTGATGTATCTGGGGGTGTTTATCGCCGGATTGTTCGGCCTGTCTATCTGGCAGCGTTGGCTGTGGCTGTTGCTTCTGGCAACCGGCGGCGGCGCATTGTGGACAGCGGCGCTGGTAATTTCAGCGCAGAGCGGCCTGCCGCTTCTGGGCGCGTTTATCACGATATTGGGAGCGGCGGCGATCCTGTCTGCCACGCGCATCGCGGGCAGTTCAACGCGTATGGATATGATCGCGGTGTTTGCGCCGCTTTCGCTTGCCATGCTGCAAATTGCGGTCCTGTTGCCGCGAATGGAATTCTCGCCGCTTGGCTGGGCATTTATGCTGGCGCTTGGCATATTGGCAATCGCGCTTGCATGGCGTGATGGCCGGTTGCGCCCGCTCATCTATCTCGCCGCCATAATCACCATATTCCCGATTTTAAGCGGGTGGATTGCTGCCGATAACCTATCGACGATGACGATCATTACTGCGGTATATGTGGCAGTATACACCATCGCGGGGCAGCTGCGCATCTGGCGCGATAACGCGCAGTCCGGGTGGAGCGGGCTTGCGATATTCCCGCCATTGATTGTTGCCATTCCGTTTGCGTTTCATAGCGCCGTGCTGGGCGATGGAGCCTGGGCGGCGATTGCGGTGTTGGCAGGTTTGCCTGCGGCGGCGGCTGCATGGCTATACCGCGATGAACGCACGCCGAAACGTCCCGTGTCGGTTGCAGCGTCATCGGTCAGTGTCTTGCTGTTCGCAGCAGCGGCGATGATCATTCTGCCGGCCGATCTGATCCCTGCGATTTTGCTGATCGCTGCTGCGTCGCTGGCGGCATGGGGGCAATTTACGGCGGCTCAGCCGCTACGCCATTTGGCCGCGCTTCCGCTCACGCTGGGAATAACTGCAAGTTTCCTCGCGTCCCTCGATGTTCTAAATCCCATGTTGGGAACCTTGGCCGGGTCTTTTGCGATCTACGAATATTTGCCGACGATTGGCGATAATGCGGTCGATACGCTTCTGCCTGCGTTGATATTATTGGCGATGGCGCTTCATCCGCGCGTGGGTTTGCTGCCCGGCATCTCCAATGCCGCGCTGGTAGCTGGCGGTATTGGCATAGCGATGTTCTTGTGGCTGGCATCGCGAGGGATTTTCACGATCTCCACGCCCGCTGATTTTATCACATACGGCTTTGCAGAACGTATGGCGTTGACGCTCGCCATTGGTATTGCCGGGGCCGCCGCGATTTGGCAGGGCAATCGCGTATCAAGCAGCCTATGGCGCAATATCGGCGTGACGTTGCTGTGCGTGGTCGCCGTGCGCGTCGTTCAGTTTGATTTGCTGCTCTTTAATCCAGTCTTGCGCGCACAAGCAGTCGGCCCTGCTCCGATTGCCAATCTGGCCACCATTCTGGGCATCGCCGCTGTGATGCTGTTTTGGTTTGCGAGCAAGCAATGGCAGCCGACACCGGATGTGACACCAGACGAAAGCAGCGGCGGTATAGCAGACATCGATGCTGCCGATAATTCGCTGCCCGGCAAAGCCGCGCGCGCCGTTCCCCGCCTGTTTTACGCGCTGAGCCTTGCCGCCGCTATTGTTACGGCGCTCGTCACCGTGCGCCAGATGATACATGGCAGCATTATCGCCAATGCGCCTGTCACCACCAACGAAAACTATCTGTATTCGGTCGCGCTGCTATTGCTGTCGCTGGCTTGGCTGGCGCGCGGTATTCTGTCGGGTGCCCGGCCGCTGCGTATCGCAGGGCTGGCATTGCTGACCGCTGTAACGGTTAAGGTGTTTATCATCGATGCCGCTGCGCTGGAGGGTATTGTGCGTATCCTTTCATTCCTGGGGCTTGGTATCGCGCTGATTGCCATTGGCTGGGCGTATGGCCGGTTGATACAGGGCCGCGATGGCAGTGAAGAAAGCGTGGCACCGATGGATACGGCGGCATCATGATAAAAGCCGCGCGCACCAAACTGCAGGAATTATTCGGCTACGATGATTTTCGCGGTGCGCAGCCCGAAGTCATCTCACGCGTTTTATCGCGGCAAAATACGCTTGCCGTCATGCCGACAGGGGCGGGCAAATCTGTATGCTATCAGCTTCCGGCGACGATGCTGGAGGGATGCTGTATCGTGATATCACCGCTGATCGCGTTGATGCATGATCAAATGCGTGCCGCAAGCGCGGCGGGCATTCGTGCCGCCACGTTGACCAGCGCCGATAATGATCAGGCCGAAACGATGCAGCGGCTGCGCAGTGGCCAGCTCGATCTGTTATATGTCGCGCCCGAACGCGCATCGATGCCGGGATTTCAGCGATTGCTAAATGAAACGCAGATCGCGCTGTTCGCCATTGACGAAGCGCATTGCGTATCCGAATGGGGGCATGATTTCCGGCCCGATTACCGCCAGCTGCGCCCGATGATGGATGCGCACCGCGATGTGCCGCGGCTCGCGCTTACCGCAACCGCCGACGCCCATACGCGCGCAGATATTCTGGCGCAGCTGGGCATTGACGAAGGCGGTATGATTGTCGCGGGGTTTGACCGCGCAAATATCCGCTACATGATCACGCCAAAGGCAGGCGCCGCCCGGCAGATCAGCGATTTCATATCCGCGACGCCGGGCGCGGGCATCGTATATGCCGGATCGCGCGCGGGCGTTGACAAGCTGGCGGAGAAACTGGCGGCGGGCGGACGCCCGGTTCGCGCGTATCATGCCGGGCTGCCACCTGAAACGCGCAAGGCCAATCAGGCGGCCTTTGTGGCAAGTGAAGATATGGTGATGGTCGCCACCGTTGCTTTTGGCATGGGGATCGACAAGCCCGATGTACGCTTCGTTATCCATGCCGGGCTGCCGAAATCAATCGAATCCTATTATCAGGAAACGGGGCGGGCGGGCCGCGACGGCGATCCGGCGGTGGCCCAGCTTTTCTGGGGCGCGGAGGATTTTTCGCGCGCGCGGCAATGGCTGCGCGATATGGAGGAAAGCCGGATAGCGGGCGAGCGCGCGCGGCTGTCTGCGCTGGGCGCGCTGGTGGAAACCGCGAGATGCCGCCGCGCTGTGCTGTTGAAGCATTTTGGCGAAGACCCACCGCACAGCTGCGGCAATTGTGACAACTGCCTCACGCCGCCAAAATCTGTCGACGCCAGCGTTATTGCGCAGAAATTGCTGTCGGCGGTGTATCGCACCGGGCAAAGCTATGGCACCGGGCATTTGGAAAAAGTTCTGACCGGACAGCGCGATGAACGGTCGGAGAAAGCAGGGCATGACCAGCTGTCCGTATTCGGTATCGTGAATGCAGAGGAAGCAGCGCTGATCAAGCCGGTGTCGCGTTCGCTGTTGTTGAAAGATGCGCTGCGCAATAACGAACATGGCGGATTGATGTTCGGGCCGGAGACGAAACCCTATCTGAAAGGCGAGGCAGATTTGCAGCTTGTATTGCCTCCGCCAAAACAGCGTCAACGGCGCAGCGGTAGGAGCAGCGCAGGCAAAGGCGATGCCGCCCCCAATCCGGTTGCCGATCCCTTGTTCGAAGCATTGCGCGCCGCACGCCGCAAACTGGCCGACGAAGCCAGCGTGCCGCCCTATGTCGTTTTCCACGATGCCACCCTGCGCGCGATGCATAAGGCGCGGCCCGCCACCCGCGATGAAATGTCGCGGATTAGCGGTGTCGGCTCGCGTAAACTCCATGCCTATGGCGATGCATTTCTGCTTGTGATAAAACAGCATGGTTGAAGACCGTCTCTTGCGCCCTGCCCTTCTGGCCCGTGCCCCTCTGGTCATAGCTGCGGCATTGGCACTCGCGGCATTGCCACTGGCGGCGTGCAAGCAGGCACAGGTTAAATCGCCAGAACGCGCGCTGACTGATTTTCCACAGGAAGGACAAATAATGTTTCGCAAAGTTGATGAGAACATGCTGGCATCGCCGCAGATCAGTGTTGCCGATGTTGCAGCGGCCAGGCAACAGGGCGTGACTGTTATCGTCAACAACCGCCCCGATGGCGAAGATCCATCCGCACCACAAAGCAGCGACATCGAAGCAGCCGCAAAGGCAGCTGGAATACACTATATCGCGATCCCGATTACCCATGCGGGTTTTTCGCGCCCGCAAATTGATGCCATGCGTGCGGAGTTGGACAGGATCGCAGACACAGACGGGAAGATGCTAGCCTATTGCCGCTCAGGCACGCGATCAACCCTGCTATGGTCGCTGGCACAAGCTACCAAAGGCGAAAGTCCGCGTATTATCGCCGCAAAGGCCGCCGATGCCGGATATGATATCGCGCCGATAGACATGATGATCGATGCGTTGGCAGGCGAAGCGAAAGCGCAATAGCCTCGCCCAGTTTAACATGCGGAGTAACGCGGACAGGCGCTGCGTCAGCCCCGCCCGCGATAACCGGCCACGCCCTGATCGGGAATCCATAACCCGGCAGGCGGCGGACCGGACTGCCAGAAAACGTCAATCGGGATGCCGCCGCGCGGATACCAATATCCGCCGATGCGCAGCCATTTCGGTTGCATTTCTTCAAACAGCCGCTGGCCAATGCCCACGGTGCAATCTTCGTGAAACGCCGCATGGTTGCGAAACGATCCCAGAAACAGCTTCAACGATTTCGATTCCACGATGGTTTTATCCGGCGCGTAATCAATTACCAAATGGGCGAAATCGGGCTGCCCTGTCACCGGGCAGAGCGAGGTAAATTCCGGCGCGGAAAATCGCGTAAGATACATCATGCCTGTTCGCGGATTTGGCACATAATCAAGCGCCGCCTCTTTGGGACTTTGCGGCAACTTTGCATCTTTGCCAAGATAGGCGGTATCGGGTTGCTTTGTCATGGCCGCCTATCTAACGCCAACACCGCTTCATGTCATGCCCTGTTGCGTATTCATCGATAATTCAGGCAAAGGCGCGAAATTGGTTTGGTAACGCAATACTGCGTTCGGGGAGGATGATTGTGCTTTCTGGTCTTACACGGATCGCCGCGATAATGCTGGGCATGGCAAGCGCCGCCGCGATACCAGCCGCCGCGCAGGATATTCTGCCTGACGCGCCGAAGGAAGTGCGTGATTTCCGTTTGGACGCGCCCCCCGCGCCACCCGCGCCGACGCAACCAAGAACGCAGCCACAAACCAGCCCGCAGCCTCAGTCTCAGACTCAGCCTCAGCCTCAAGCAGCGCCTGCATCCACCGTAACATCGCCGCCGCGGCCTGCACCGCAAACCTCTGCGCCAGGCAAGCCGCCGGAAAGATCGGCTGCCCGGCCGGCCCCGGCAGCCACACCGCGCACGGCATCTCCAACGCGTGCACCTGCGCCGCGCGCTGCACCGCCCCCTTCGCGTCCGGCCACTTCACCGGCGGCCGCACCAACCGGCCCTGCCGACATTTCTGCCGAGGCGGCGATATCGGCTGCACCGCCGCCCACGGCTGATGAGGTTGATGCGAACGCACAAGCCGATGAGGTATCCGCCCAGCGATTGGATACGCCGATGGCTCGCGATAGCGCAGAGCCAGCCGTGACAAATCGGTTTGCCGAATGGCTATGGCTCGTCATCGCAGGCGCAGCTGCGCTGTTGCTGCTGATCGCGCTACTGTGGCGCAAAAAACGCCGGGCCGCGCATACGGGCCATATCGACGCGGCAGCTGAATTTGACGCCCAGCCAGCCACCCAGCCAGCCGCCCAGCCAGACACAGCGCAGGCCCCGGCAAAGCGCCTGAACTTGGCAGACCCGGAAACCGGGCCATCACCAATAGAGACTGGCGATACGTTTTCTCAGCCACCTGATCCGCAAGCGCGGCCACATGCCGCGCCGAAAGCGGCACCGGAACTAGAGATGCTGGGCGCAGCCGCTTCTGCCCCCCAAAAGCCGCGCGCGCGTCCGGAACTCGAAATGCGCTTCATCCCCGAAAGCGCCACGCTGGGCTTTGCCAATCTGAATTTGCGCGGTGAATTGAAGATTACAAATATCGGCAAAGCGATGGCACGCGGCGTCACATTATCGACCACCGCAATCTGCGCCAGTGAGCAGCAGCAGGCGCAGATCGACATGTTTTTCAATACGGATCCGGCCGCGCAGACCATCGACAATATCCGCAAGGGTGACAGGCTGACCGCCACGATCGAAATCATGATACCGCGCAGCGAGTTGAGCAGCTATGCGTATCAGGACCGCGAAATCTGCATCCCGATTATTCTTGCGCATATAGCCTATCACGGCGTGCAAGATGGCAGCGACTATAGCACCCGGCTTTGCGCGATGATTGGGCGGGAGGCTGTTCCGCCGGGGGCAAAACTTGGTCCGCTGCGAATTGATCAGGGGCCGCGCAGTTTTGACGGGTTGGGACAGCGGGACATCACCATGTAAAAATGGGCCTCGACTAGCCCGAAAATCGCGCTTACGCTGCAATAACTGTGACGGTGAATCAACATTGCACAGCGATATGGGTGGACGGGAATTATGCCAATGGCACAGCTGGTGACGACCGAGTGGCTTGCAAATGAAACAGGCGCAAGCGATCTTCGCATTGTCGATGCTACAGCTTTCATGCCAAACGATGAACGCGATCCAGCAGAAGAATTTGCATCGGCGCACATTCCGGGCGCGGTGTTTTTGAACCTGCCCCGTCTGGCTGATACCGATAATCCGGTTCCCAACATGCTGCCATCGGCGGAAAAATTTGCCAGCCGGATGCGCGAATTGGGAATTGGCGACGGCAGCCGCATCGTAATTTACGACAATAGCGGCTTTGCAACCGCGGCGCGCGCATGGTGGATGTTCAAACTTTACGGCGTGAATGACGTTGCGTTGCTCGACGGCAATATGGCGAAATGGCAGGCGGAGGGCCGCGACATTGCAAGCGGTGATGCCGAAATCCGCAGCCGCCACTTCACAGCATGGAAAGATGCAGCGCAGGTGCGAAGCAAGCAGGATATGCGCGCCAATGTCGATAGCGGGGCCGAACAGGTGATCGATGCGCGCCCGGCAAACCGCTTTGACGGATCAACGCCGGAACCGCGCGAAGGCATGGCCGCGGGGCATATTCCGGGCAGCAGAAATGTGCCATTGTCTAATCTGTTCCGCGCCGATGGCACATGGAAACAGCCGGAAGACCTGCGCGCTGTATTTGCCGAGGCGGGGGTTACGATGGACGCTCCGGTGGTCACAAGCTGCGGCTCCGGAATGACGGCGGCGGCGCTTTTGTTCGCGCTGAAACTGATCGGTAAGGATGATGTTGCGCTATATGATGGCAGCTGGTCCGAATGGGGGATGGACCCTGATACGCCCAAGGCGCAAGGACCGGCGTAGCGTGGCAGAGGAAAATGATAGCGAGTTGGCCGTGGCCACAAAGCTGGTCACAGGCGGACGGCGCAATGCGCTGACCGGTGGCCGCGTTGTCAATGCCCCGGTATGGCGCGCATCAACGCATTTATACCGCGATGTAGCGGCATTGGCTGCTGCGGTACCCGCCGATGATGAACGCGATTTTTTCTACGGGCGGCGCGGAAGCCCAACGCAATGGAGCCTGGAAGAAGCGTTGACCGCACTGGAGCCCGGCGCGCATGGAACGATGCTGTACCCTTCGGGCAGCGCGGCCGTCAGTTGCGCGTTGCTGAGCGTGCTGCGCCCCGGGGATGTGTTGTTGATGAGCGATAACGCCTATGATCCCTCGCGCAGCTTTGCCGGCGGGTTGCTGAAAGATTTTGGTGTCGAGACGCGCTTTTTCGATCCGATGAAGCCTGACGACATTACTGGCAAATTTTGCGAAAATACGCGTGCGATCCTGCTTGAAAGCCCCGGCAGCCTGACGTTCGAAGTGTGCGATATTCCCGCGATCTGCAAGGCCGCAAAAGCGTATCAGGCCAATCGTGAGATTATCACGCTGCTGGACAATACCTGGGCGACCCCGCTGCTTTTCAGCGCGCTGGAAAAAGGCGTCGATATGTCGATCCTTGCCGCGACAAAATATGTCGTCGGGCATAGCGATGTCATGATCGGCAGCGTGACCACGCATGAGAGGCTTTGGAAAACATTACGGCGAACCGCTCGGCAGCTGGGCCAAGTGGTATCGCCTGACGATGCTTATCTGGCGGCGCGCGGGCTGCGCACTATGGGTGTGCGGCTAAAGGCGCAGGGCGCAGCGGCGCTGGAAATTGCACACTGGCTGAAACAGCAGGATATTGTGCGCGACGTGCTGCACCCCGCGTTTCCCAATTGCCCCGGCCATGAAATATGGCAGCGCGATTTTTCCGGTTCGTCGGGGCTTTTTTCATTTGTGATAGATGGCGGACGCGGCAAAGCCGCCGCCATTATTGATGCGCTCGATCTGTTCGGCATCGGGTATAGCTGGGGCGGTTTTGAAAGCCTCGCCCTGCCGGTGTTCCCCGAAAATTATCGCAGCGCCACGCAGTGGGATGGCGCAAATGCCGTAATCCGCGTAAATATCGGGCTGGAGGATACGGCCGATCTGATCAATGATCTGACGCAGGCTTTTGCGCGTGTAAGGGACGCTGAATAATGGCTGCAAGCGCAATTCTTAGCGATCAATCTGCGTCAGAGCCGGCGAACGAAACTGCGCCAGCAACCGCTGCGGCGGATACCGCTTCCGCAGCGAACGGCAACGCAGCAGCTGTTCAACCTGATGCACCTGCCGAACCAAAGAATATCATCGAAAACGCAACAGAAATCGTACAGCCTGTTGATCTGGGCATGCTGCAGAAATTGCGTGAAAATTTAACTGCTTCTGTCGATTTTGCAGAACTTGGTATCGTCATCGCAGTGCTGGTTGCCAGCATATTCGTCAGCCATATGGTCGGCGTTGCGGTTGCAAAGCGGGTAAGCCGTTTCATCGACGGCCATGCTGAAACCGAAGAACCACTGAAACATAAGCTGCTGCTCAATGCGGCAGCGGGCATCCTGCGCTATGCCGTACTGACGATTGCGACGCTAATCGCGCTGAAGGTTTGGGATTGGCAATTCCTGTCGGAACTGTTTCTTGGTTTCACCTTTGCTTTTGCGATGGCGGCTTTTGTATATAAACTGTTGCGCGCGTTGCGGCTGGGCTTTTGGACAGGCGCGGCGGCAAGCATTGTGATCTTTGCCTTCATGTTCTCCTCCAGCATCCGCGACGTCAAATCGATGAGCTCGCTGCTCGATCAGGCTAGCTTCACCATCGGCGAAAATCGGTTCTCGTTGCTTACCGCTGTTAACATCATTCTGGTCGCTATCTTCCTTGTCGCACTGGTGCGGTTTGGCCGGCGCGCGGTAAGCCTGCTGCTCAATCGCAATCCCGATCTGGATGAAGGCCAGCGGCTGTTGGGGGAAAAGCTGGCGATGGTCGTTCTGGTCATCGGGGCGTTTTTCATCGGCATCGATATGCTGGGTATAGACCTGACAGCATTTGCTGTATTTTCAGGTGCGTTCGGGCTGGCAGTCGGATTTGGCATGCAGAAGACATTCGGCAATCTGATCGCGGGCATCATCCTGTTATGGGATCGTTCGGTTAAGCCCGGCGATGTTATCGCGGTTGGCGACAGTTTCGGCTGGGTGAATAAAATCGGCATTCGGGCGGTTTCGATCATCACCCGCGACAGTAAGGAACATCTGATCCCGAATGAAAATCTCATGACGGAGGAGGTGGAAAATTGGTCCTACTCGTCCAAAAATGTGCGGATACATATCCCCGTTGGCGTATCCTATAATTCGGATATGGACCATGTAGAACAGCTGATGATGGAGGCGGTGGGCGAATGCGAACGCGTTCTTAAACGACCGATGGCCAAGGTGTGGATGGCGGAATATGGCGACAGCAGCGTCAATTTCGAAATATTATGCTGGATCCGCGATCCGGAAGAAGGCGTAGGCAATGTGCGTTCCGAAGTGCTGAAACGCCTTTGGAAATCGTTCAAGGAACACGACATCGAAATTCCTTTCCCGCAGCGTGACATCAATTTTCGTAATGCGATACCAAAAGACACGGAGGCAGCAGAAGCCGAAGCTGCGATTGAAGCGGCGCATGAAACCGGGCCGGAACGCACGCGCAAACCGAAAGCTAAACGCTCGCCGCAATAAGTTTCTTCGTCGCCTGCGACTGCGGGGCATCGAACAGTATATCGCGCGGCGCGCATTCAACGATTTCGCCATCCTGCATGACAGCAATACGGTGTGCGCAGCGCCGGGCAAGCGCCAGATCATGCGTGATCAAAAGCATCGACAATCCGCGCGATTTTTGCAGCCTGCTAAACAATTGCGATACGCCTTGGGCGACGAGCGGATCGAGCGACGACGTTGCTTCATCGAGCAGCAGCATCGCAGGTTCAGCGATCAGCGCGCGCGCTATCGCAACGCGCTGCGCCTGCCCGCCCGACAGCGTAATCGCGCGCCGCTGCGCATAATCGGCAGTCAGGCCAACTTCGTCAAGCAGCTGCGTCAGTTGATCCGCATCGGGCCGCAATCCATGAAGCTGCAATGCCGGTTCCGCGATGATATCGGCAACCTGCCAACGCGGGTTCAGGCTAGCCACCGGATCCTGAAACACCGGTTGCATCAGCCCGCGATGCGCGCGCGTTCTTTTGCCGCGCGGGGGCAGCGGTTCGCGCTTCCAGAATATTTCGCCGCCGGTTACTGGCCCCAGCCCTGCCACTGCCCGGCCCAGCGTAGATTTGCCCGATCCCGAACCGCCAACGATCGCCAGCGTCTCGCCGCGTGCGAGTGTGAAGGACGCATCGCGCACGGCATCGATATGCCCGCTGCGCCAGCCCGGTTTCTTGAACCGCACATGCAAATCGCGCGCCTCTAATAACGGTTCGCCCGGTGTTTCCAGTGCGGGCATTGGTTCGGACATGCGCGGCGTCGCGGCCATCAATATGCGGCCATATTCCGATGCAGGCGCTGCCGCGATTGCCGCCGCTGCGCCCTGCTCCTCAACCCGGCCCTCCTGCAGCAACAGCAGCTGATCCGCATCGCGCTCCACCGACGCAAGATCGTGGCTGACGAGCAGCATGGCCATGCCATCCTCGCGGCACAGGCCCGTCAGCAGATCCATGATGTCGCGGCGCAATGAGGCATCAAGCGCACTCGTCGGTTCATCGGCAATCAGCAATTTCGGCTGATGCGCCGTAGCACAGGCAATCAGGACGCGTTGCCGTTCGCCGCCGGAAAGCCGGTGCGGAAACTGGCGCAGTTTAGACGCCGGATCGGTAAGGCCAACGCGGCCAAGCATAGCGATTAAATCTGCTTTGGACGGGCGCGCCCCGCCCGCCTGCATCGCCGCCTCTTCCACATGTTGGCGCACCGTGCGATGCGGGGTCATTGCCGTCAGCGGCTGTTGGAAAATAAATCCTGTCTTTGCCGCGCGCAGCCGGGCCATCCGATGTTCCGCCAACCCCGTCAGCTGCGCGCCATCCAGCATCGCAGAGCCCTCGCCATGTCCAGCGGAAAGCCCGAACGGCGTCATCGCTGTCATGCTTTTGCCCGAACCCGACGCGCCTGCCAGAGCCACGATCTGCCCTGCGTCTATATCTAGCGACAGATTATCGACGATCCGTTTATCGCCAATCATCACACTGTAGTTACTAAGCGCGAAAATACTCATTGGTCTGGCGCCATCCGGGCCGCTCTGCCCGTGCCGGTCAGCCGGTCACGCCACCGTTCCCCGGCCAGCGTCAGGCAGATGATCACTGTCACCAGCACCAGCCCCGGCAGTATCAGCGCCGCTGGATTCACATCCATTTCGGCCGCACCTTCATTCACAAGGATGCCCAGCGAAGTCAGCGGCTCCTGCACCCCCAGCCCCAGAAACGACAGGAAACTTTCGACCATCACAACCTGCGGCACCGTGAGCATCAGATAGGCGATGGCGACAGGCGCGATATTGGGCAGAATATGACGCAGCAGTATGCGCGGTCCGGGCGTTCCGGCGGCTTCGGCGGCCAACACGAAGGGCCGCGATTTCAAGGCCATTACTTCGCCGCGCACAACGCGCGCCATCGTTAGCCACTCGACAGCGCCGATGCCGATAAACACCAGCAGGATCGAACGCCCGAACACCACCATCAGCAGGATGACGATAAACATAAAGGGTAGCGCATATAGCCCATCGACGATGCGCATCATAACCTCGTCAGTCCGGCCGCCGACCCAGCCTGCAACCGCGCCCCAGATAACGCCGATGACCAGTGCAACCAATGCCGCCGCCAGCGCAACCGACATCGTAATGCGCGTGCCGACCAGCAGCCGCGCCAGCCTGTCACGACCCAGATCATCCGTCCCCAATATATGCCCGTCAGACATAAGCCCGGCACGTACGCTGTCCCAATCGATCTGGGCATGCCCCCATGGCAGCAGCATCGGCCCGAACATGGCGAGCAGCACGATAAATGCCACGATGATGAGCGGCGTGCGCATTATGCAGAAGGCTCCCGCATCCGGGGATCGAGCCAGCCATAAATCAGATCGGCGAGCAGATTGAACAGGATAATCAGGCTGGCATATAATGTCACAACCGCCAGCACGAGCGGGTAATCCCGGTTCAGCGCACCCTGCACGAAATACCGGCCAAGCCCCGGCAGGCCGAATACGGTTTCGATCACGACCGCCCCGGTTAACAGGCTGGCCGCGGCTGGGCCCAGATAGCTGGCCACAGGAACCAGCGCAGGGCGCAGCGCATGTCGGCGCAATATCGTCATCGGTTTGATGCCGCGCGCTCTTGCCATACGGATATGATCCTGCGCCAACTGCCCGGCCAATCCCGCCCGCGCGAGCTTTGCAATCGCCCCCGATACCGGCAGGGACAATGCGATCACCGGAAGGATCAGCCAGCTGATGCCATCGCCCTGCCCCGATACCGGCAGCAACCGCAACCACAGCCCGAAAATCAGCGCGAGCAACGGGCCGGTAACAAATGTCGGCAACGCGGTTAGCAATGTTGCGGCCAGCATTAGCACCTCGTCCGCCCATTTGCCCGCACGCAAGGCAGACAGCAGCCCGGCAGAAATGCCAATCACGCTAGCAAGCAACAGCGCCAAACCGCCGATCAGCAACGATATCGGCAGGCTTTGCGCCACCAGTTCGGTCACCGAGAAATCCCGATACACCAGACTTGGCCCGAAATCGCCGGTCATGATATTGCCAAGATACAGCATGATCTGTTCAGGCAGACTTTTATCAAGGCCATACGCCGCCTCAAGCGCGGCGCGCGTTTCGGGCGCCAGCGGCCGTTCGCCGTCAAACGGCCCGCCGGGGGCCAGCCGCATGAGAATGAAGGACAGCACAATAATCGCCAGCAGCGTCGGTATCGCTGTAAACAACCGGCGAAGGATAAGCTGGCCCATAGCGGTGTCCTACCGCGTTGGCACAGGCGCGTCACCGGTATAATCGTAAAAACCCCGCCCGGTTTTGCGGCCAAGCCAGCCAGCCTCAACATATTTCACCAGTAACGGCGCGGGGCGATATTTGCTGTCACCCGTCGTATTATACAGCACCATGATGATATCGAGGCAGGTATCCAGACCGACAAAATCGGCAAGCTCCAATGGCCCCATCGGATGGTTCAGCCCGATCCGGCAGCCCTTGTCGATATCGACGATATTCGCCGTTCCCTGCCCCAGCACGAATACAGCCTCATTCAGCATGGGCAGCAATATGCGGTTCACAACAAAGCCCGGCTCGTCTTCCGCCAGCACCACTTCCTTGCCCAATGCGCCGCAAAAATCACGCACCGTCTGCACCGTGGTTTCCGCCGTGCCAAGACCCGGAATAACTTCAATCAGCCCCATCACCGGAACCGGATTGAAAAAATGGATTCCGATGAACCGCGCCGGATCAGGCGAAGCCTGCGCCATCCGGGTGATCGGTATCGACGATGTGTTGGATGCCAGAATAGCCTGATGCCCCAGCACCTCGCCGACCGATGCGAAAATCTTCCGCTTGATTTCTTCTTTCTCGGTTGCCGCCTCAATCACCATATCGGCATCGGACATTTGTTCATAGCCAGCGACTGGATGAATGCGCGACAAAGTGGTTTCCACCTCCTGCACGCCGATCTTTTCCTTTGCCAGCAGACGGTTCAACGTATTCTCGATGCCGTCCTTTGCTTTTTCAGCCAGCTCTAATTTCAAATCGCTCAGATAGACCTGATAGCCCGCAGCTGCGCTGACCTGCGCAATTCCGGTTCCCATTTGTCCGGCACCGATGACGGCAATCTTCCGCATTAAATTCTCCTGTATTTTGCGTGTTCTTTGCTATGTTGCGCTGCGCTCTAGCCCAGCAGCGAAAAAATCGCTATAGCGGTGTCATGAGCAATTTGCTGACAGGAACGATGCTCGCGTTGACGCTGGGGATGGCTGATCCGACCGGCGGCATCGAACTCGGTGAAATTCGCGAATTTGGTGACTGGGTTTCGGGATGCGATAATGCAATGTCCTGTGAAGCTATTGCATTATCTTCAGGCTCAAATTCCGCGGCTTCAGGCGATTTGCGCCGTGGCACAGCGTCACTTCTGCTATCACGGCAACGCGCTAGCGGCGCGGGCGCAGATGGCGCACCGCTGACGATCAGGCTGGAAGGCCTGCCCGGCAATGCAGACCGGTACCGGGTGATGATCGACGGCAAGCTGGTCGATACCGGCGGGATTGATCCAGACAGCGGTGAGATTATCGTGCAGTCGCTTGATGCTGTCCGGCTGGCCGATGCGATTGCGCGTGGACGGAGCATGCATGTGATTGACGGCCAAGAGGCGCAGATCGCCAGCTTCTCCCTGAAAGGTTCGTTGGCATCGCTGCGCCATATGGATGGCAAGCTGGGGCTGAACGGAACGAAGCAGGCTATCGTGGCGCAGGGAAAGCGTAAAATCCGCCAGCCGGATAACGCACTGCCCGTCGTCATCGCACGCCGCGTGAATGCCGATGGCCATCTGCCGGAAGCAGGCGATATTATCAATTTTGCCGATCAGAGCGATTGCAACCAACATCGCATTGGCGTGACCGAAGACCGGACATATACGCTGGGGCAAAAGGACGGCACCGATTATGCGCTCGTTCTGCTAAGCTGCGGCATGGGCGCATATAACACCGCAAACACTGCCTTCGTGGCGGCATCGCAGGCGGGCGGGCAATGGACGTTTACTCCAGCGCGTTTCGATCTGCCCCCGCGTGGGCGCGGCGCTTCGGAAAATTTGCCGCTGCTTTTCAATGCCGAATGGAACACCGAAAATCAACGCCTGTCGACCACCGCAATGGACCGCGGGCTTGGTGATTGCGGCGATACGGCCAGCTATGTGTGGGATGGCGCGCGTTTCCGATTGGCGCAGGCGCGCAGCATGCCGGCGTGCCGCGGCATGCTGAACTGGATCACGGTATGGCGGGCGAAAATTGTTTTTCGTGGCTGACGGCTGATCCTGCGGCCCCGCTGTGCAAACAGGGCTGGCCAAAAGCGGCAATTTGGCTTAGGCGCTGGCCGGAAAATTCGAACCTTTATTGAAAGCATATATTGATGGCACAGCCGCTGCGCGTTGCCCTGGCCGGGCTTGGAACTGTAGGGGCGGGTGTTATCCGGCTGCTGCATGAAAATCGCGATTTAATCACCCGCCGCGCTGGCCGCGAAATTAATGTTGTCGCTGTCACAGCGCGGGATCGCAGCAAGGATCGCGGCGTCGATCTGGACGGATGCCGCTGGGTGGATGATATGACCGCCTTGGCGGATGAGGATGTCGATGTCGTCGTCGAACTGGTCGGCGGATCGGATGGCCCGGCGCTGGCGCTGGCGCGGGCGGCGTTGAATGGAGGCAAATCCTTTGTAACCGCGAACAAGGCGATGGTGGCCCATCACGGAATGGAACTTGCCACGATCGCCGAAGACAATGGCAGCGCGCTGAAATATGAAGCAGCTGTCGCTGGCGGTATTCCGGTTATCAAAGGATTGCGTGACGGGATATCGGGCAACCGGATTGACCGTGTCTACGGTATCCTGAACGGCACCTGCAATTATATCCTCACGGCGATGGAACAGCATGGCAGCGCATTTGACGATGTGCTGAAAGATGCGCAGGTTAAAGGCTATGCCGAGGCGGACCCTTCGTTCGACGTCGATGGTGTCGATGCAGCGCATAAGCTGTCCATTATGGCATCGCTTTGCTTTGGAACGCAGCTTAATTTCGGCGGCGTGGAATGCACCGGTATTCGCAAGATTTTGCCCGTTGATATCGCGCAGGCCAATGATCTGGGCTACCGGATCCGATTGATCGGCCATGCAGAAATCGACACATCAGGCAGCGAGCCGTGCCTGTTCCAACGCGTCAGCCCCCGCTTGGTGAGCAAGGATCACCCGCTCGCCCATGTGACCGAGGCTACGAACGCGGTCGTGGCGGAGGGAAATTATTCGGGCCGCCTGCTGTTTCAGGGCGCGGGCGCGGGTGACAAGCCGACGGCCTCTGCGGTTGTGGCTGATATTATTGACATTGCCCGCGGCGAAACCGGGCCTGCATTTGCCATGGACGCCGCGGAAATGGAGGCGATATCGCGTGCGCCATCGGGCCATCGGCGCGGTCAGGTGTATCTGCGGCTGATTGTTAAAGACCGCCCCGGCGTTTTGGCCGAGATCGCCGCTGCCATGCGCGATGCGGGCGTATCAATCGACAGCCTGATCCAGCGCAAGGCAGGCGCGGGCGAAGCGATGCTCGCGATTGTCACTCATGAATGCGAGGAACAGGCGATTGAAAATACGCTGGCCACATTGCGCAGCGCCGATAGCCTGATCGGTGAACCGATGGTGATGCATTTGCTGCGCGATTAGGGTTCAGTCCTTCTCGACATCGCGATGCTCTTGGCGTAACAGATTATGCAATGGTTCAACCGTTTAGATACAAAGCGGGCCGATCAATTTAAAGGAAAGAAAAATTGACCAAAGTTAGCGATGATCTTGACCGTTTACTCGTGCTGGAAATGGTCCGCGTGACAGAGGCAGCGGCAATGGCTGCATCGAAACTGATTGGGCGCGGTGATGAAAAGGCGGCTGATGCTGCCGCTGTTGAGGCTATGCGCGCTGCGCTGAATGAGCTGAAAATGGACGGCACCGTCGTTATCGGCGAAGGCGAGCGGGATGAGGCCCCGATGCTGTATATCGGTGAGAAAGTCGGCCGCGTGACAAAAAACGCGCCAAAGATCGATATTGCGCTAGATCCGCTAGAAGGCACAACGATTACGGCAAAGGCCGGTGCCAATGCGCTGGCTGTGCTGGCCGTGGCGGAAGAAGGCAATCTGCTGAATGCGCCCGATGTATATATGGAGAAGCTGGCGGTTGGCCCCGGCTATTCACCCGGCATCATTGATCTTGAAAAAAGCGTCGAGGATAATGTTAAGGCTGTGGCGAAGGAAAAGGGCGTCGAACCCGGCGAACTGATCGTCTGCGTGCTCGATCGCCCGCGTCATGACAAGATTATCAGCGAGCTGCGCGCTATCGGTTGCGGCATCATGCTGATCCCTGATGGCGATGTCGCTGGCGTCATCGCGACCAGCGACCCTGATACCACGGTCGATATGTATATGGGTTCGGGCGGCGCACCCGAAGGCGTTCTGGCGGCAGCGGCGCTGCGCTGTGTCGGCGGGCAATTTAAGGGCCGCCTGCTGTTCCGCAACGATGATGAACGCGAACGCGCGCGCAAATGGGGTATCGAAGATCTGAACAAGGTATATGATCTGGAAGAGCTGGCGAAAGGCGACTGCATTTTTGCCGCCACTGGCGTTACGCATGGATCGCTGCTTGAAGGCGTAAAATATTTGCGCGGCGGAAAGATCACTACGGAAAGCGTTGTTATGCGCGCATCAACAGGCACGGTCCGCTGGGTAAAAAGCCAGCATAGCCGGAACTAGGCACAGCGAATGATGCGCACTTTGGCCGGACTGATCCTCGCGATGCTGCTGTCCGGCTGCGTTTCCGGTCTGAAATATGGGGATACGCCGCATGCGCAGCTTTCTGCCGGGCCGGTCTGTAATCCTGTAAGCGGGCAAAAGCCGGCGGGCGCAGCAGAACCCTACTTCGCTGTCACATCACGCCTGCCCGATTGCCGCGACGGCACGGTGAAGTTAACGTCCTACCGCACTGACGCGCTGCGCTATGGCCGCTTCGCAATCACGCCGACAGGCGCGGCGAAAAAAGATGACGGCGATCTCGCATTCGCTTTTGCAGCGGAGCAGTTATGGTGGGGCGAACTGGCGGCGCAAGCGGCGAAAAATGATGGCCGCGTCCTGCTGTATGTGCATGGATACCGCGAAAATTTTTCACGCAGCGCGCGTGATACAGCGCAGATAAAACGGCTGTCGGGTTTCAATGGTCCTGTTATCCATTACAGCTGGCCCTCGATTGGCGAATTGCTCAGCTACACCGTTGACCAGACATCGGTATCATGGGACGTCAATAATTTCCGCAGCTTCCTGAAACGTCTGGCACAGCAGCCATGGACGAAAGATATCGTGGTCGTATCGCATTCGATGGGGGCGCGGCTTGCCATTCCCGGCATCCTGTATGTAGACCGCACAGCCACTGCGCAAAGCGCCAAGGCGCTATCGAATATCATACTGGTATCACCTGATTATGATCGTCAGATTTTCACCGAACAGACAGGCCCGCAATTGCTGGCGGCTGACCGTGTGAAGGCGGGCCGCCGGTTGACGCTTTACGTATCCGACAGTGATCAGGCGCTTGACGTGGCCCGCACTGTGCACGGGTACCCACGTCTGGGCCGCCCTTATTGCTTCGATCCGTTCGAGGCGCAGCGGCTGGCGGCGCGCGGATTACCGGAACGTTGCTATCCCAGTATCGCGACAAGTGGTTTGCGGATAATCGACACGACTGATCTGTCTATCGGCAGCGGGCACAGCAATTATCTGCGCAGCGCCAATGTGTGTGAGGATTTTGCCGCTACCGTCAAATCACAAACGGCACAGCGGCGCGCAACCGATCTGCCGTATGTATTCAGCCTGACGGGATATGGCGAAAAGGAAAAGCCCGCGCATGACGATATCTGCATGCGCTTTTTGGCGTCGTGACGCCGCCCGCTGTTAAAACACCCCCATTGCCATTCCGGTTGCCAGCGTAGCGCCGATTTCGCGTGCCTTGGCCAATTCTGTTTCGGCCAGTTTCTTCGGGGCCAATATCTGCTCTTGGGTTTGGGCATGCGTACAGATGATATGGCTGTCGGCAATTTTTTTAAGCCGCCATCCGGTCGCGATCCGTTCCGCCTGCTGCACGGCGTTGCTGCCATCCGAACCCGCACAGACCAGCATGGCATAGGGCCGTCCTTCAATACGGCCCAGACATGGATAGTAACAGCGATCAAAGAACGCTTTCATCTCACCGGCTATCGCAGCCAGATTTTCGGGAAAGACAAATAGATAACCATCCGCGCCCAGCATATCATCCGCATCGCCGCCGCGCGCATCGATCCATTCCACATCATCGCCGGGCTGCGCCTCCCGCGCGGCATCATACGCCGCCTTGGCCAGCGCCTTCGATCCGCCGGTATAGCTATACCAGATTATCGCCAGCTTTGTGTTATCCGTATCGCTCATACACAGCAAATTAGCGCGCTTTGCTTGTCAGTGCCAGCCCGCCTGCATACAGACAGCGGATGAGCGAAATTCTGGGTATCACGCAATCGATTACCGGGCTGGCATGGCGTTGGCGCAGCAGCAGCGCGGATGCGCGCGGCGGCGATATGGGCGAGGATGATCTGGTGACGCAGTTGCTGCTATCGCGCGGCGTATCACCTGACGATCTGGACCGTCACCGCGATCCCACGATCCGCGCCTTTATGCCGGACCCTGCCATTTTTCAGGATATGGAGAAGGCCGCGCGCCGGATAGCAGACGCAATCGAAAGCCGCGAACGCGTGACGATCTACGGTGATTATGACGTCGACGGGGCGACCAGCGCCGCGCTGCTGATCCTGCTGTTCCGTATGCTCGGCCATGATGCGGGCCATTATATTCCCGATCGGCTGATGGAAGGATACGGGCCTACCGGGCCTGCACTGGTGCAGCTGGGTGAAGAAGGCAATGATCTGGTCATCACGGTCGATTGCGGCGCGATGGCGTATGATGCGCTGGCACAGGCGAAGGATGCGGGCGTCGAGGTGATTGTGGTCGATCACCACAAATGCGCAAGTCAGCTTCCGCAGGCCGCGGCGCTCGTCAATCCCAACCGGCTTGATGAATCAGAAGAAGCCGCATCGCATGGCCATCTTGCCGCCGTTGGGGTCGCCTTCCTGCTTGCGGCGGCGATTACGCGCGAATTGCGCGCGCGCGGTTACTTCGCCGAACGCGCGAAGCCAAAGCTGATTGAATTGCTCGATATTGTGGCGCTGGGCACCGTGGCCGATGTGGCGAAGCTACAAGGGCTGAACCGCGCATTCGTGACGCAGGGGCTGAAGGTTATGGCGGCGCGGCGCAATGTCGGCCTGTCCGCCTTGATCGAGGCCAGCCGGCTGAACCGGGCGCCGATATGCTCCGATCTCGGCTTTGCGCTTGGCCCGCGTATCAATGCGGGCGGGCGCGTGGGCGAAAGCGCGCTGGGCGTGCGCTTGCTCACCACGCAGGACCGCGACGAGGCCCGCGATATAGCCGCACAGCTTGATCAGCTCAATCAGGAACGCCGCGCGATTGAAGCTGACGTGCAGGAAGAGGCAGAGGCCATGCTGTCGGGGCAGCATAACCGTGCGGTTGCGCTGCTTTCCGGTAAGGGCTGGCACCCCGGCGTGATCGGCATCGTGGCCGGGCGGATCAAGGAGAAGACCGGGAAGCCGTCGATCGTCATCGCGGTTGATGCGGATGGCGTTGGCAAAGGATCGGGCCGTTCGATCGCGGGCGTGGATTTGGGCGCTGCGATTATTTCGGCGCGTGAGGCCGGGCTGCTTGTCGCGGGCGGCGGACATGCGATGGCCGCAGGGTTAACCATCGATGCCGCGAATATCGATGCGCTTGCCGATTTTCTTGACGAACGGCTCGCGGCAAAGGTGGCCGCTGCGGATGAAGGCCGCGCGCTGTTGGGCGATGCTCTTATCACGCCGCGCGGGTTACAGCCGGAATTTGTCGCCGCGATGGAGGGCGCTGGCCCCTACGGCATGGGCTGGCCCGGACCGCGGATAATCGTAGGGCCGGTGCGCGTGGTGAAATCCGATATCGTTGGCAAGGATCATGTCCGCGCAATTGTGGCAGGCGATGACGGCGCATCCTTCAAAGCAATGGCCTTCCGACAGGGCGAAAGCGCGCTTGGCCAGATATTGCTGCACGGCGACAGGGGCCGCAAATACTGGCTGGCCGGCCGCGCGAAGATCGATGATTGGGGCCAAACCTTGAAAGCAGAGCTGCATATCGATGACGCTGCATTTGCCGATTAACAATGTCCCAAAGCATGCCGAACGCACGGCTACGCGGCGATAGTGCCAGCAAAAACCAGAATGCGGGCATAAGCCCCTTGACCATTCCGATCCGAATCCGTAAACGCGCGGCTTCATGATGCTTCCGGCGCATAGCCCGGTCGCAGGATGGCCCCTTCGTCTAGCGGTTAGGACGCGGCCCTTTCACGGCTGAAACACGGGTTCGATTCCCGTAGGGGTCACCACCTCTCCCCATGTTCCGACATATTGCCGCTGGCGCTGCCCTTGTTGGCTCGCTAACGCGGCTGCATGAGCGCCCGCTCC
>ENA-ORXM01002275-ORXM01002275.1-marine-metagenome-genome-assembly--contig:-NODE-2275-length-23030-cov-3.628240_pt1 | contig 23030 bp, 14 predicted proteins | sample MGYA00237867_ERZ511480 | MGnify/ENA primary metagenome ERZ511480 (study PRJEB26309, sample SAMN06266103) | marine metagenome | isolation source: Algal blade | place: United Kingdom:Sidmouth, United...
TTTTATTTTTGGGCCACCACGGAATATTTCCTACCACCGAGCGGAAGTTTCGAACGTCCTTTTTATTTGGATGGAAAACAGATAGCACCCGAGGCTATTGAACACCGCCAAAAACCCATGTACAAAACGGACTTTATAACCGATTATGCGCTCGACTGGCTTGAAGATAGTTTTCAGGAGGATAATCCATTTTTCCTATACCTACCCTACCATTCCGCACACTATCCGCTACAAGCACGACCTGAAGATATTGAGAAGTACAGAGGTAAGTACCTAAAAGGATGGGATGCGTTACGACAAGAGCGTTTTCAAAAGATGCAGCAACTGGCAGTTCTTCCAAAAAATACCGAATTAAGCCCGCCCGAAGGGAACTTGAATACCTCAAGAGGGCCACTGGTGCCGAGCTATACGGATTATTATCCATGGGAAGGACTAACTGATAGCCAAAAAGATTCGTTAGACTTAGAAATGTCGGTATATGCCGCCATGATAGACCGCATGGATCAAAATATCGGGCGTGTACTTGACAAGTTGAAAGAAAGCGGAAAGTTAGAAAATACGCTCGTACTTTTTTTAATCGATAACGGTTCTTGCCCATTTTATACGAACAAAATAGAAGATGTGCAGCCCGGCCCTGCAAATTCATACTGGAGCTTACGAAGTACTTGGGCCAATTTGGGCAATACTCCTTATCGCCAATTCAAGCAATGTGGTCACGAAGGCGGAAGCCACACACCTTTCATTGCATATTGGCCGGGTAAAATCGCCCCGAATAGCTTTACGCACCAACCAGGTCATGTCGTAGATATCGCACCTACTTTTCTTGATATTATTGGTACATCGTACCCAGATTCTATAAACGGTTATGCGAGTTTGCCCCTTCATGGAAAATCATTGCTTCCGGTTTTTAAGGGCGAACGGCGCATAGAGCCTGATTATTTTGTCTCTGGACTTGACAAGTTTCGAATGTTCAGAAGTGGCGATTATAAAATCGTTCGGCTTAATGGTAGTGATTGGGAACTCTACAATATTAAAGAAGATCCTACCGAACTGCATAATTTGGCGGCCAATTCTCCGGAGAGGCTAGATGAAATGACGAAGCGTTACGCCAGAATCGAACCAGGTCTTCAGCAAATCGGGCCAACTTCTTCAAATAAATGATAACAGAGCGTTGAAAACCGTATAATCAATTCATAGACGACGATTTTCTTCGTCTTTCCTCGCTCTAATTGCAGTTTCGATTATCCGGTGATATTCTTCCCAAAAAGGTTACAAAGAACTACCCATCGTTTATCGTGTTCGATCAACTCGAGCGTAACAAGCAGCACTTGCATATTTTAATGGATGCAGGATAAGATTTCTTCTTCTTTTTAAAACTATCCAGAAAGGCCTTTCTGAAAGATATTACTTTGTTCCGAAGCTAGAACCTCCGTGATAACGGTCTAAAATGAAAAATCAGAGGATGTAAACAGCTACTGATGGCTATAAATTAAAACTAAAATCAGTTTCCAAATCTTATCATATTCGTAGGAAATTAAGGTCGCTATTTAGAAAAATTGTGTATTTCATCGAAAAAATTGAAAAAAAATCAGTTTTGGCAGCTGTTGAACGTCCAATTTTGACAGTTGACCCGTAAATTCTTAACAAAAACAAAAAAGAATAATATTGATTTGAAATCTACCCCCATCCATGAAAAACTATAAAAAGTACCTATGTCTAGCCCTATTTATTGGAGCTATGAACCTCGTATTTTCTCAAACTACAATAAACGGCGAGCTGAAAAAATGGCATACCGTAACCTTGGTCTTCGATGGCCCCACAACAGATGAAAATGCATCGAACAATCCGTTTCTCAACTACAGACTAAATGTGACTTTTACGGCACCCAATGGTACTACCTTTTTGGTGCCCGGTTTTTTTGCCGCCGACGGCAATGCCTCCGAAACAAGTGCCGCTTCTGGCAATAAGTGGGCCGTACGGTTCACGCCGAATCAAACAGGAAGCTGGTCGTACAAGGCATCCTTTCGAACCGGTCAGAACGTTGCGATAAGTTCAAATGCCAGTGCAGGTAGCACAACTTCTTTCGATGGTACCTCGGGAAATTTCAACATTGGGACCAACAACAAATCATTACCCGATAATAGGGCAAAAGGCCGTTTGAACTATGTCGGGGAACGATACCTAAAATTCAAGGAGACCGGCACGTACTTTCTTAAAGCGGGTGCCGATTCTCCCGAAAACCTTTTGGCCTACAACGATTTTGACAACACTGTAGCTTCAAAATCTTGGTCACCTCATTCAGGCGACTGGAACTCTGGAGACGCTACATGGAAAAACGGTAAAGGCAAAGAACTTATCGGAGCGGTAAACTACCTTGCCGAACAGGGCATGAACGCTTTTTCTTTTCTTACGATGAACATTAAAGGAGACGGTAAAGACGTTTGGCCTTATACCGCGACTTCGAACAACAGCCTTGATGGCGATTCGGGCAACGACGCCCAAAACCGTTTAAGGTTCGACGTTTCAAAATTGGAACAATGGGAAGTGCTTTTCAGCCATGCGGACAAAAAAGGAATGTACCTGCATTTTAAGACGCAGGAAACAGAAAACGACCAGTTGCTCGATGGAGGTAGCCTAGGAACACAACGTAAATTGTACTACCGTGAACTCATCGCACGCTTCGGCCACCATTTGGCGATCAACTGGAATATCGGCGAAGAAAATACCCAGACTACACAGCAACAGAAAGACTGTATCAATTATTTTAAAGATAACGACCCTTATGACAATCATATCGTTCTGCATACCTTTCCGGGTCAGCAGTCCGCTATTTACCCCAATCTTATTGGTAGTAAATCGAACCTTACCGGCCCTTCGGTACAGACAGACGTTAGTAAAGTTCATAACGATATAAAAAAATGGGTCTTGGATAGTAAAAATGCGGGTAAAGCATGGGTGGTCGCGAACGATGAGCAGGGCAATGCCCAAAGAGGTGTGACCACAGATGCATCGTATTCCGGAAATAAAGGCAACCAAGGAGACAATCGCGAAGATGTACGGCAAGATGTACTTTGGGGTACGTTTATGGCAGGTGGCGCAGGGGTCGAATACTATTTCGGATATAGTACCGGGGAGACTGACCTCACCGCCCAAGATTTTAGAAGTAGAAGAACCAAATGGGCAGATGCCAGGATAGCTTTAGACTTTTTTAAGACGAACTTACCCTATTGGAAAATGGAAACCAACGACGGGCTGACTTCGAACAATAGCGATTATTGTCTTGCGGAAGTTGGCGAAACCTACGCCATCTACCTTCCAAATGGAGGAAGTACCAGTTTGAACTTATCATCCGTTAGCGGAAGTTTTTCCGTAAAGTGGTTCAATCCGAGATCGGGCGGAAATTTGTTGGACGGAAATGTCACCACAATTTCGGGAGGCGGTAACAGGAGTATAGGAAACCCTCCGAACAATGCAAACAACGATTGGGCGGTAGTAGTCAAAAAAACGGATGATGACGATAATGACGATGGTGACGACACAGCCTGTGAATCAGGTTTTGTCGAGACGAACGGCCTTGTAGTAATCGAGACCGAAAATCTTGACTTTCCCTCAGGTTGGTCCAGAAAAACCGAGGCCGATGGGTATACCGGAAATGGGTATCTCGAATGGTTGGGCGGCGATAATTTTGGGAGTCCCGGTAACGGAAAAATTACGACCACGATAAAGATCAGTACCACGGGCACCTATTTGTTCGAGTGGAGAAACAAAGTTGGGGAAGGCACAAACACTACGGAAAGTAATGATAGTTGGCTACGGTTTCCCGATGCCGATGATTTTTATGGGGAAAAGAGTAATGGTAGTCGGGTGTATCCCAAGGGAAGCGGAAAATCTCCGTCCCCGAACGGAGCAGGTTCCGACGGATGGTTCAAGGTCTACACGGGCGGTACCACGAACTGGAACTTCAGTAGTAATACAAGTGATAATGATGCCCATAAAATTTATGTGAAATTCGACTCCCCCGGAACATATACTTTAGAAATTTCAGGCCGGTCGAACCACCATCTTATAGATCGGATGGTACTTAGCAGAAATGTACAAAACGCAAGAAGTCTTTCGCTATCCGAAACACCTTGTGACGATGACACCACTAATGTTGCGGTAACAGGCGTAAGCTCAAATCCGGGCACCAGCACACTGAATATTGGGGAAACGATTACGATAAGTACGACGATTGCACCCACAAATGCCGATAACAAGAATTTAACTTGGTCTTCCAGTAATACCGGGGTCGCCTCGGTGAACGCAAATGGTAAGGTAACTGCATTGAAAGAAGGAAGCGCCACTATAACCGCTACCACTGTGGAGGGTGGATTCAAAGCCACTACGGTAGTCACCGTCGAGCAAACGGTCAATACCGTTCCCGTAACGAGCGTAGGTACCGATTCCAACATCCGGACGGTAGAATTCGCGCCATTTACCATAAAGGCCATAGTCCGGCCTTCAAATGCCACCAACAAATCGGTAATCTGGGAATCGAGCGATACTTCGGTCGCCACCGTTGACCAATCAGGTCTGGTAACCCCCCTCAAAGCGGGCAAGGTCTCCATTATCGTAACCACTGTCGACGGCGGGTTCGTGTCCGATGCGGACATTACCATTAAAGAAGGTAACGATCCCGTTCCCAGCGAAGTATCGGTGACAGGTGTAAGCCTGAATCCTACCGGTACGACCCTAAACGTTGGGGAAACGTTCGCTCCGAGCACAACGGTAAGTCCATCGAATGCGGATAACAAAAACGTTACTTGGTCATCAAGTAACACTCAGATCGCCACGGTAAGTACCGAAGGTGTAGTTTCAGCGCTTAAAGCAGGTACCGCTAACATTACGGTCACTACGGTGGACGGCGGATTCGAAGCCACTACGGTAGTCACCGTCGAGCAAACGGTCGATACCGTTCCCGTAACTAGCGTAGGTACCGATTCCAATATTCGGACGGTAGAATTCGGACCCTTTACGATAAAGGCCCTAGTCCGGCCTTCAAATGCCACCAACAGATCGGTTATCTGGGAGTCGAGCGATACCTCGGTCGCCACCGTTGACCAATCAGGCGTGGTAACCCCGCTCAAAGCGGGCGAGGTCTCCATTATCGTAACCACTGTCGACGGCGGGTTCGTATCGGATGCGGACATAACCATTAAAGAAGGTGAAAATAATACAGTCGAGGTACCAGTAACCGGAGTTTACACAGATTCCAATATCAGGACCGTAGACTTTGGTGAACCCTTCACTATCAAGGCCATAGTTAGTCCTGCCAATGCTACAAACAAAATCGTTATCTGGGAGTCCAGCGATACTTCGGTTGCCACCGTCGATCAGGCCGGTGTCGTAACTCCCCTAAAAGCTGGCGAGGTCTCCATTATAGTTACCACTGTCGACGGAGGCTATGTTTCCGATGCGGATATTACGATTGTAACATCAACTAACGATGTATCTAAAACTTCGGACATTGAAGCGAAAAAATTGAGTGCCTATCCCAATCCTGCAACATCCGGTTTAATCGTTACCTTAGACGGAATCGAAAAGGGAGATTATGATGTACTTGTCCTTACTTTGGCAGGAGCTGTGCAGTCATCGAAGAAAGCCACAATCGATGAAACCTATGCTTTACAATTGACTAATCTTACTCCTGGAATTTATGTCATAGCCGTGCAAAATTCAGGAAAACAGTACCTAAAGAGGATTATAATTCGCTGATAGGCATATGATTCCTTTGAAATAATAATGAATAAAAAAGAGCCGATATAAAATCGGCTCTTTTTTATTTATGGTACTATTGGAACAAAGTTTATCCTTTAATCGAACCGAACGTTCACAAGGGCCAAAGGAGCGGTTCCTCGCTCTTCACCTGCTTTTGGCTTGTACAAAATAAATCTCATCCGCCTATACGTCCATTTGCTTTTGCAATTTGATAGGTATCATCCCGCCCTGCTGACCGGCAACCGGAGCAGGCATACTAACCTTTCCAAGAAGTTCTCCATCCGGATTGTCTAAAAGCACCTCAAAAGCGATTCGGGATTACAATCCTGCTATAATATTGCTTATGTTAAATCCTTAAAATCAAATTTTCCAATTATGAACTGGCCTTCAAGAACTATAATAGTGACAGTGAGGACTTTCAAGAAAACAACTTTTGTTTTACTTAGCCTGCAAAACCACAGAACTCGCCCCAGTTAATGGAATGGTACCTTCCGCTCCATTATCCGTATAACTTGCGGTAATTACCATTACGTTGGCGTCCTTAACAGGTTTTGGTTTTATAATTCCGGAGGGCGGTAACGATTTTACTTTTTTCAAGCCATCGGCTAAAGACATGATATACTCGGCAATCTGTCGTGTCTCATCTTTAGTGATATTCGGGTGGGCAGGCATGCTGACTTCCCCCCAAACTCCGCCACCACCGGCGATTATTTTCTTTTGTAGATATGACATCGCATCAGTATCCTTTTGATACTTTTTAGCGACATCTTTATAATTTGGACCAATGGAAGCCTCGCCCTCTTTATGGCAAGTCTTACAATCCATACCCTGGGTCAACGCCTTACCGGTAACTGCTGCGGATACCTGTTGGTGGCCAAGTGACATATTCTGCTCATCAAAACTTTCGAGATAATCTACGGAAACAAAAATATTCGAAAGGTCTAAATCAGTTCCTTCAGCATCCGTTACCGTGACCGCATATTGCAGAGGTACGCCTTCGCTGAACGTAGTGCTATTATCCGCTAATTTGATGGACACTTCAGGTCTGGAATTTCCGGCTACAATGGATACCTTTTCACTTTGAGCGGATTCCCCCTTATCATCTTTTACTTCCACGGAGATTTTGTAGTCCCCGGCCGTATCGTAGCTATAGGCAATATTGGGGGCTGTGGTTTCCTTCGTTTCCCCATTTCCTAAATCCCATACATAAGTGACTGTATCGTTTTCACGGTCATTTGCTTCCACTTTTGCAGCTATATTTAAAGGTAGTTTTCCCGATGTCTTATCAACGATAAGATTATCGATCAACGGAGGTCGATTTCCACCGTTGTACGCAATGTAGCTGAGTGCGGCATCATCGTTTTTGGAAAACCAGCCATTGCCATATTCCAAAAGATAGACCCTTCCATTTGGTCCTAGCTCCATATCGATTAGACTATTGACTTTGATATCGGAAGCAAAAGGTTCCATTTTATTCAAGGTACCATCATCAAAAAGGGTTACGGCTTTCATCCACCCGCGAATCCAATCGTATATAATAACTTTTCCATCGAAATAATCGGGAAGTCCACCACCATTAGGATACTTATCGGAATAATAGGTAGGCCCTGCCATGGCATTTCTACCGCCCGAACCTACTTGCGGAAAAGCTTTGGTATCGGCATATGGATAATATACCATAGCCGGTTGGGCAGGCGGCAGTTCACGAAGTCCTGTATTATTTCTTGAATCGTTGATGGGTTTTGCCGGATCGAAAGTTGATCCGCTCTCCCCGGTTTCAAAATCAAAATCTACATAAGGCTGATTGTCCCCTACGAATAAAGGCCAGCCGAAATTACCGGCTTCTCGTGCCTGCCCCACTTCATCGTACCCTCTAGTGCCACGGGTCTCAAATTTATCTTCACGTGCATCGGGGCCGACATCGCCCCAATATACATAGCCCTTTTTGGGGTCTACAGAAATACGATACGGATTGCGATGCCCCATCGTATAGATTTCAGGTCTGGTCTTTTCAGTGCCTTCGGCGAAAAGATTTCCTTCCGGAATGTCATAACTTCCATCTTCGTTTACTTTTATACGGATAATCTTCCCCCTCAAATCATTGGTATTCCCCGAAGATCGTCGCGCGTCATACTGCTCTTTGCCGGGCAAGTCGTTTATGGGACCATAACCGTTGAGTACGTATTTAGCCGTTTTGTCATTGAAAGGTGTTGAATTGTCACCGGTCGAAAGGTATAGCAACTTATCCGGTCCAAAAGCGATGGAACCGCCTGTGTGGCAACAAATTTCGCGTTGACTGTCCACGTCTAAAATCACCTGTTCCGAAGCGGTATCAAAAACTCCGTTTTCGAATTTGAAACGTGATAACCGATTTACGGACTTTTCTCCAGTTGGACTAAAATAGACATATACCCAATGATTAGTACCGTAATCTGGGTCTCTTTGAAGACCCAGCAGCCCTTCTTCCGCATTTACGCCCTCGGTATGCAAGGTCTTATAGTATACATCCAACAAAGCGACCTGCTTTACTTCTTCGGTCTCTGCATTGTAGTGCATTATCTCGCCTCGCCGTTGTGCTATAAGCACATCGTTATCGGGCAGTACGGTCATTTCTGTAGGCTCAAAAAACTCGCCCATGGTAAGCTGAACTTTAGAAAAACGATCGATATCGGGTGGAATCTGTGTCGTCGCCTTACTGTAATCCAAATTTTGGTTTTCACCGATTGCATATTGAATACCGCCCAAGACATGCTTTAAGAACAATTCTTCGGAATAACTTTCATCGGTATGCCCCGCGCCAGTATAGAAAGCCCGCCCACCATCAAATTCGTGGTACCATGCAAATGGATGATAATCGCCGTTGGTACCGCCTTCATAGGTAGACTCGTTAACGGTCATGATGACGTTTACATCAGGATTTATATTCTTGTAATTATAGATTTCGTCGTTTCGCTGCCATACGGGTTCGGTAAAATGTTCGGTAGCTATAAAATTTTCGTCCTTTACAATAAATTTAGCTTCCGGTGTACCCTTAGGATGACTTTCAAATTGTGCGCCTACCAGTTTGTTGTACCATCCCCAATCATATTCGGTATCCGCGGCGGCATGGATACCGACAAACCCGCCACCTGACTGAATGTAGCGTTCGAAAGCCGCTTCTTGCTTGGCGTCTAACACATTCAAAGTTGTATTCAGAAATACAACTGCAGAATACTGTTTTAGATTTTCTTCGTTAAAAAGTTCACCGTTTTTAGTCGTATCAACGGCAAAACCGTTCTCAGCTCCCATTTTTTGAAGTGCCGCCAAACCAGCTGGAATTGATTTATGTTTCCATCCCATAGTTTTCGAAAAGACCAAAACCTTAGGTTCGCCGTCTCTTTTATTACCACAGCTTGAAACTAAAAGACCGAATAATATTACGAGGATTAAGCCACACTTTTTCATAGGGAGAATTTATTTTTTAGCGTAAAACAAGCCTTAAAAGTAATCATTAGCTTTTAATTTTCCGAAAATCATTTGTTGAAGGATTCGTATTTTTAAACATAAAACGGGAAGTTATTTAACGGAATGAAGAATATTAAAGAACACTATTTTAAAAATGACAACGAATGGCGTGAATGGCTTCATGAAAATCATACACAAGGGGAAGGCATTTATCTGATTTTTTATAAACTCGAACATAAGAATGACAGTATGCGCTGGGAAGAGGCGGTTCGCGTTGCGCTGTGCTACGGATGGATCGACAGCACGGTCAAGAGTCTTGGCAACGGTAAAAGGAGACAGTATTTCTGCCCTCGGAAACCCAAAAGTGTATGGAGCAAAATCAACAAAAATTATATCAAAGAATTAACAGCAAACGGGCTAATGCACGAAAGCGGACTAACATCCGTTAAAATTGCCAAGAAAAACAGTTCGTGGTCGGCATTGGACGATGTCGAAAATGGTATTGTTGCTGAAGACCTGCAAAAAGCCTTTGACAAAAATCCCACAGCTTTTGCAAATTATCAGGGATTCACAAGAGGCCAGCGCAAGAGTTACCTGTATTGGTTAAATCAGGCCAAAAGGGAAGATACCCGCCAAAAACGAATAGCCGAAATCGTAAGATTATGCAAAGTCGGTGTCAAATCAAGAGGTGGGCGATAGTAAAATCTAGTTTATCAAATCGTCAATTTAGCCTTATCTTTGGTTTTAGCAAACAGCGCATGGGCCAGCGTGTTTTCGTTCCCGTTTTTCTCTTTGCTATTGCTATGTAAATGTCAAAATTACCCAAGGAAAATCAGTTCTTCGATTTATCCGATTATGGAAGGCCTGTTGCTAGAATAATAGCCAAATCCTTAAAAAATACTTCTTTTACCCCTGTTCATGTTACGTTGGCATTTGTTGTATCGGGGCTCATTGCCATAGTTTGCATACTGAACCACTTCTATTGGGCTACTGCTTTTTTCTTGGTATTGAAATCTATATTGGATGCTGCGGACGGTGAACTTGCTAGAATAAAGAAAACACCTTCTTACACAGGCAGGTATTTAGATTCGGTCTCGGACATCATTTTGAATGCCCTGATTTTACTTGCAATTTGGTACGTTACCAATGGCTCTTTGTTTCAAACTTTTTTGGCTTTTTTCGGGCTACAGCTACAAGGTACCCTATACAACTACTATTACGTAATTCTTAGGAACAAACATGACGGCGATACCACCAGTCGTGTCTTTGAAGATACGGTACCCATTGCCATGGAAGGGGAAAAGCAACACAATGTGGATGTACTTTTTAGTTTATACCGTTTCTTATACGGGCTCTTTGATAAAATTATCTACCATATGGATCGCGGGGCAATAGCAAGTAAAAACCTTCCCAACTGGTTTATGACAGCAGTCTCTACCTTTGGTCTCGGCTTTCAACTTCTGATTATCGGGCTGATGTTGTCCTTAGGTTTTAGAGCGTATATTATTGCATTTTTTATCGGGTATTCTATTCTGATACTGGTTTTTATCGCTTTACGAAGAATTATCAATCGGTAATTCTTTTTATCTTCCAGCTGTCTAAACTAGAATTGGTAATTCCAAACTAATCCAAATATTATGAAAAAGGCAACCTTACTCTTATTGGCAATACTAGTATCAGCGTGTATTCAGGCCCAAGAAAAGGTCAGCTCGACAGCAACTTTAATTTTGAATGCAAATATCGTTGATGTACGTTCGGGCACGATTCTGGAAAATCGACAGATAGTGATCGATTCTGGAAAAATCAAAAAGATTTCGGAAACATTAGAAAATAACAATGATTACGTGAACAAAATCGACGCGCGGAGCAAATATTTGATGCCCGGCCTGGCCGAAATGCATGCACATATTCCCCAACCGCCTACCAGCGAAGAGCGAACGGCAGATGTTCTTTTTCTCTACCTCTCCAACGGAGTTACTACCATTCGAGGCATGTTGGGCCATCCCTACCATTTAGAGCTACGGGAAAAGGCTAAAAATGGTAAGATATTGAATCCGCGTATTTTTACCTCCAGTCCATCTTTTAATGGAAATACCATTCCTACCAAAGAAGTCGCGGCCGAAAAAGTTACGGAATACAAAAATGCTGGATACGATTTTTTAAAGATTCATCCGGGGGTGTCACTTGAGGCCTTTGACCAAATGGTAAAAACTGCCAACGAAATCGCTATTCCCTTTGCTGGGCATGTTCCTGTTGATGTAGGTATCCATCATGCTTTAAAAAACGGATATGCCTCCATTGATCATGTAGATGGGTTTTTAGAGGGATTGGTTCCCGAATCGGCCAATGTGAAACCCATTGAAAATGGATTCTTCGGATACAATTTCACCAACTTGGCCGACACAACGAAAATTGATGAATTAGTTGCAATCGCCAAGGAAAACAGCGTGTGGATCGTACCGACCCAAAGCCTTTTCACCAAATGGTTCGCGCCGACCGATGCAGATGAAATGTTGGCCTTGCCCGAAATGCACTATATGCCCAAAGAAACTTTGGACGATTGGAAACGGCGCAAAGAGGAATCGACCGGTACAGCTAGTGGGTTTGACGAGGCCCAATGGAAAAAGTTCGATGCCATTCGCAAACAGTTGATAAAAAAATTACAAGAGGAGGGGCATGGAATGCTGTTAGGTTCTGATGCGCCACAATTGTTCAATGTACCGGGATTTTCAATCCATAAAGAAATGCAGGACATGGCTGATGCTGGAATGTCGAACTTGGAAATCATCAGGTCTGCTACGATAAATCCGGCCAAATATTTTGATATGCAAGATACTTTCGGTGAAATAAAGGAAGGTATGGAAGCCGATTTGATTTTAGTCAATGCAAATCCAATTGAAGATTTAGATGCGCTACAACAACTTTCCGGCGTAATGCGGAAAGGAAAATGGATATCGAAAGATGAAATCGATGCTAAATTGGCCGAGATCGCTAAAAACGTGAACAATAAATGAACTACCTCAATGCAAGCATACGAGGTATCCCCCGAATTCTCGGGGCCAAAACCAAATTCCAAATTCCAAAAAAATTAAAATTTTTGCTTTACTACAATGAACGAGCGTACTGAAAATGAGTACTGGACCCAACGCTATCTCGAGGAGCAAACCGGTTGGGATATCGGCTACCCTTCTACCCCGATAAAAAAATATATCGATCAATTGACCGATAAAGAGATTTCGATACTGATTCCCGGCGCTGGAAATGCCTACGAGGCGGCCTATCTTTGGGAACAAGGCTTTCATAATGTTTTTATACTCGATATTTCAGAATTCCCTTTGAAAAAATTTATAGAATGCAATCCTGATTTTCCAAAAGACCAACTGCTTTTAGGTGACTTTTTTGAACATACCGAGCAATATGACCTGATTTTAGAACAGACCTTTTTCTGTTCGTTTGTCCCCACAGATGAAAACAGGTTTGCCTATGCGAAGCACATGAACGGGCTACTAAAGCCGAAAGGCAAGCTCGTAGGCGTATGGTTCGATATTCCGCTGACAGGCGATATGGAAAAACGGCCTTTTGGCGGGAATAAAAACATTTACCTGAAATATTTAGAACCGTTCTTTACAACCAAAACTTTTGAGCGGTTTCATAATTCGATTGCGCCTAGAATGGGGAACGAACTTTTTGGAATTTTTGAGGGGAAAAATTTATAAAAACTTAGGAATGGGGGTAAAATCACTTCAATTAGAAAACCCAAATCAGTTATCGAGGTCCCCTAATAGTTTTACTTATATTTAGACTTGAAAAATCGATTATAAAAAAATGGCAAAAAGAATAATTTCGTTATTGATATTTCTCGCATCGTTTTATCTTACAGCCCAAGAAACCGGTGAGAACAAACTCGGGTCATGGCATATGTATTTCGGTACGAATAAAATAGCCGAACAATGGAGCATCCATACGGAAGCTCAATTGCGCTATTTCGAAAACGGCAAAAACTTCAATCAACTATTGCTGCGCACAGGTTTAAACTATCATATTGATGCGAACGCAATCGCAACAATCGGTTATGGCCATATTACTACCGATGGTTCTTTTGAAGAATTTCCCGATGAAATCGATTCTAAAGAACATCGAATTTTTCAGCAATTTATTCTTAAAAATAAGGTATGGGAATTCAATTTTGAACATCGTTATCGCCTAGAACAACGGTTTTTAGATTTTGGTGACCGAACCGATACCCAGCACCGGGCAAGATACCGTATTCAGATGACCCTGCCTTTGACCGATATCTTCTTTTTGAATTTTTATGATGAAATATTCCTTAACCTTCAAGATGAAGTATTTGGGCAAAATAGGGCCTATGTCGCATTGGGAATTAACGTAACCGAAAACCTGAGCGCACAGGTGGGTTACCTGAAAAACCATTTTCCTTCGGCAAATTTTGACCGTTTGCAGATAGGTGTGTTCTACAATCCCGACTTAAGGGGAGTGTTCAAGAAAAAAAGTTAAAAGTTATTGGTTAATCGTTCCCTTAATAGGTTCTTCACCAATAACGATTAACCGTTAATTATTAATCCATAAAGAATGAACCTCCAAAAAGTATCTTTTCAAAACAAAAAAGGACAGAATTTAGCGGGTAGACTAGAATTACCCGCGAATCGGTATCCACACAATTTCGTGATTTTTGCCCATTGCTTTACGTGTACCAAAAATTTATCCGCAGTGCGGAATATTGGAAAAGCTTTAACCGCTAACGGGTTTGGAGTGCTTCGATTCGATTTTACAGGCTTGGGCGAAAGCGATGGGGATTTTGAAAATACCAATTTTTCGGGCAACGTCGAAGATTTAATCGCTGCTGCAGATTATCTCGAAAATAACTATTCGGCCCCTACCCTCTTGGTGGGCCATTCTTTGGGTGGTGCAGCCGTTATTTTTGCCTCGGCCCAAATAAAAGCTATAAAAGCTGTAGCAACCATCGGCACCCCTTCGAATCCGACGCACGTGCAAAATTTACTAAAAAGTGGTTTAGAGGAAATAGAGGCCAGTGGAAAAGCCATTGTTAATTTAAGTGGAAGAGACTTCACAATCAAAAAACAATTTCTAGACGACTTAGAAAGTCAAGCGTTACCCAAAATTTTAAATGGATTGCGCAAACCCCTGTTAATTTTACATTCCCCTCAAGACGATACCGTCGGCATAAAAAATGCTGAGGAGATTTACATAGCTGCACACCACCCGAAAAGTTTTGTGTCGTTAGATGGTGCCGATCATTTGTTATCGAACAAAACAGATTCGCAATATGCAGGCGAGGTAATTTCTGGTTGGGCCAAGCGATATCTGGCTATCGATTCAGAACAACAAGAACCCAAGACGAAACATCAGGTAGCGGCCAGTTTAGGTGGTGAAGATGGTTTTACCACACAAATGAAAGTTGGCAACCATTATATGATTGCAGATGAACCGATTGACGTTGGCGGAAATGATTTTGGTCCTTCACCATACGAATTGGTATCCGCAGGGCTTTCCGCTTGTACTGCCATGACCATTCAAATGTATGCCAAGCGAAAAGGTTGGCAGATTGATAATATCGAGGTGCACACCTCTTACAGCCGAACCCATGCCGCAGACTGCGAGGATTGTGAAGCCGAAAATACAAAAATCGACACCTTTCATCGCGAAATTAAATTGACGGCAAACCTTGACGAAAAGCAGCAAAAACGTATTCTTGAAATTGCTGACAAATGTCCGGTTCATAAAACATTGCACAGCGAAAATCAGGTGATTACAGAGTTAGACGGTAGACGAAAAGGGACTATCTCATAAAGTGTGTAAATAAAAAAATAGCGGGGGCATGCCCCCGCTATTTTTTTAACTTTAAATATTTACACCATTATGAAGAAAGAGGAATTGTTCAACGACGATTTTTTTAAGCAGTTCAAGACCGGTGACGAGCTCAACGGTTTTCTAAAGGCGCTTCAGAAGCGGGGCATCGAGAAGATTCTCGAGGGCGAGCTCGATAGCCACCTTGACTACGGAAAGAACGAAAGGACCAAGGCCGGCAACTCGCGCAACGCCCATTCCAAGAAGAAGGTCCGCACGTCCTTCGGCGAATCCGAGATCACCGTGCCCAGGGACCGGGACGCATCCTTCAGTCCCATGGTCGTGCCCAAACGCGGCAACATGGTCGACGGGATCGAGAACGTAATCGTATCGCTCTATGCCAAGGGCATGAGCAACAGCGATATCGAGGAGCAGATACGGGAGATCTACGATTTTGATGTGTCCACCTCGACCATATCGAGGATCACCGATAGGATATCGGGCGACATAGTAGCATGGCAGAACCGGCCGCTGGAACCGGTGTACATGATCGTATGGATGGACGGTATCGTATTCAAGGTCCGCGAGAGCTCCAAGATCATCAACAAAACGGTCTATATCGCCGTGGGCCTTCGCAGGGACGGGAAGAAGGAGGTGCTCGGCCTCTGGCTCGGCAAGAACGAGTCCTCGTCCTTTTGGATGTCGGTGCTCACCGACATCAAGGCCCGCGGCACCGAGGATATCCTGATCACCGCCACCGACAACCTGAACGGTTTTACGGATACCATCAAGAACGTGTTCCCGGAATCCAAGACCCAGATCTGCGTGGCACACCAGATCCGCAACGCTTGCAGATATGTGGTATGGAAGGACAAAAAGGCCTTTACCGCCGATATGAAACATATCTATAGCGCACCGAACCAAAGGGCGGGCAAGGCCGCACTGGACGATTTTGCGGGCAAATGGGAGGGCAAGTATTCCTATGCCATAAAGAGCTGGAGGGACAACTGGGAGGACCTTACCGTTTTCTTCGAGTTCCCGTTGGAAATCCGGAAGATCATCTATACCACCAACCTTATAGAGAACCTGAACGGCAAAATCAGGAAGTACACCAAGAACAAGCTGTCCTTCCCCACCGACGATGCCGTGATGAAATCCGTATATTTGGCCATAAGGGAAACAACAAAAAATTGGTCGATGCCCATCAGGAACTGGGGCATAATCCTAAATCAGTTCCTTACGATCTATGAAAAAAGGGTCGGACTTTAAATAAAGTCGAACCCCTGTTATTTTTAACTTACACAGTTAACGGGATAGTGTCGACGAAAAAAAACTAAACTCCCAAACTCTACACACCTAAACTAAAAAAGTTATGAACTTTTTTGAACTTTTTGAATACCAAACAAAACAAACTCAAAAGAAATGACCGCAAATACTTTATCACAGGGAATTCTGCGCGCTGTAGGCATTATCGTAGGTATCGTTTTACTGTTGTATTTTATTTGGCAAATACAATCTGTAATCGCATACTTGGCGATTGCGGCGGTAATAGCTCTTATAGGAAGGCCGATTGTTCTTTTTCTTAGAAGAAAATTAAAAGTACCCAATACCATTTCCGTCATCTTGACCATGTTGTTTATGGTCGGTATTTTCGCAGGTATTATAGCGCTATTTGTACCCCTGCTGACAGAGCAGGGCAAAAATCTCTCTTTGTTGAACATCGAAAACCTACAACGTACAATAAACGAATTATATGAGCAAGTAACCCAGTATTTGGGGGCTTCACCAGAAGTAGTAGGTGAGATTATCGAAGAAACGGATATCGAAAAGAATATTGTCGACCGCTTCGATATTGGTTTTATACCAAATTTTCTAAACTCATTTTTAGATGTATTGAGCACTGCCAGTATAGGTCTTTTCTCGGTACTTTTCATTTCTTTCTTCTTTTTAAAAGATCGCAAGTTGTTCCAAAATGGCATCTTGGCCTTTGTGCCAAAAACAAAAGAGACCGGAACGGTAAACTCATTGGAAAAAATCAACAACTTACTATCACGATATTTCGTTGGGTTGCTACTTCAGATATTTATCCTTTTCGTAATCTACACCATAACTTTGCTAATTGTCGGTATTGAAAATGCCATTGTTATCGCCTTTTTATGCTCGCTTTTTAACATTATTCCCTATGTCGGGCCAATCATCGGTGGAGTCATCATGGTCGTACTCACAATGACCAGCAATTTAGGTATGGATTTCAGTACTGTAATCTTACCAAAGGCCGGGTACGTTTTGATTGGTTTAGCAGTAGGCCAATTGGTAGATAATTTCTTCTCTCAACCCTTTATTTTTTCAAATAGCGTTAAGTCACACCCACTCGAAATTTTCCTCATAATAATAATTGCAGGATTGCTTTTCGGTGTGGTAGGAATGATCGTTGCGGTACCCGGCTACACCGCTATAAAGGTAATTTTAAAGGAATTTTTAGCCGATAACAAGTTTGTAAAATCTTTGACCAAAAGCATATAGTTTTACTTTGAATAAAAATATATTAAATACTGGAATACAAGAATTTATACATGAAAAATTACATACTGACATCGTGTCAGTATTGCTTAAGAAGCCTATTTTCAACAGTATTTCGAACCGAGAACTCGCTGAGCAACTCGAAGCCCGGAAAAAGTGTGAAAATAAATTGCCTACTTGGTTCAAAACAAAAAAAATCTACTATCCGAATAAACTCAATATCGAGCAAACCTCTTCAGAAATTACCGCTCGCTACAAAGCCGAAATAGTGTCCGGAAAATCACTTTTGGATGTTACTGGTGGACTGGGTGTTGACAGTTACTTTTTCAGCAAAAAAATCGATCAGGTTTACCATTGTGAAGTCGATAAAAACCTATCACGAATTGCAGCTTATAATTTTGATGTATTAGGTGTAAAAAATATAAAATCGAATACCACCGACGGATTAGAGTTTTTGAAATCTTCGGAAACCCTATTTGATTGGGTCTATTTAGACCCTTCCCGGCGAGACGATAATAAAAAAAGAGTTTTTTTATTATCGGATTGTAGCCCTAATATACTAGAAAATCTTGACCTCTTTTTTTCCAAAACAGAGAACGTTCTAATAAAAACGGCTCCCCTGCTAGACCTTTCCCTAGGCATTAAGCAGCTTAATTTTGTTAAAGAAATTCACGTGGTAGCCGTGGACAATGATGTAAAAGAGCTACTTTGGATACTGAAAAAAAACTATGAGAGCAGTGTTCAAATAAAAACCATCAATTTTTCAAAAAACAATAATCAGACCTTCGATTTTGTTCTTAAAGAAGAGGAAAAGGCTCGACCAACATATTCAGAACCACTATCCTATTTATATGAACTCAATTCCGCGATCTTAAAGTCAGGGGGCTTTAAGCTAATCTCGGCCCGATTGAATCTTAAAAAGCTTCATGAACATACGCATCTATATACCTCTAACGAGCTTCAAGAGTTTCTAGGAAGGATATTCAAGATTGAAAAAATATTGCCTTACACAAAAAAGGAAATAAGGCGACTTGGCATAAAAAAAGCCAATGTGAAGACCAGAAATTTTCCTGAAAAGGTTGAGGCAATTCGAAGAAAATTTGGCATCAATGACGGAGGGAGCACCTACTTGTTCTTTACCAAAGACCATAAAAATAATAAAATAGTTATAATCTGTCTAAAACATAAATGAAGTGATTTAAACTTTTTGCGTTCTGGCAAAAATCAGCCGTTTTTTGTTCCTTTAATGGTTTTTTTGAGATGCATAGCAGGGCTACGGAACGAAAACAAAGACGAAAAAGAGCGATTTTTCAGCGAACGATAAAGTCTAAATCACTTCAATATCAAAATCAATAGAGAGCGAACCGAGAAAACCATACTGATTGACTTACCGAACTCATTTAGACTTTTTGTTCGGAACCGAGAATTTCGGATTTTGTGCCCTAATGATGGGTTTTTAAGCAGGATAGCCTTAGCTACGGTACGCAAAAAAGACAAAATTAGGGTGCAAAATGTGAAATTCGGAGGTAAAAGAAAAAGTCTAAATGAGTTCACGGAATAAAACCTATAAAACACGTTTTATACCGGAAAAATCACTTCTGTACTTCGTTGGGGTTCGACCTTTACTTCTTTTAAATACCCGATTGAAATTTGCCATACTATTAAAACCACAATCAAAAGCGATTTCAGATATACTTAGGTCTTTTTCAATTAGCCAACGAGAGGCATACCCAATGCGTACATCGTTCAAATACTCTACAAAAGTTTTGCCTGTCCGTTTTTTCATAAATCTATTGAAAGATACCGCGCTCATACTGAGCAAATCGGAAACATCATCCAATGTTATTTTTGATGCATAGTTTGTTTGAATATAATCATATAGCAACTTTAACTTTTGGCTATTTTCAAAATCCATAGTTTGAAACGTAGAAGTCGATAATAATCTTTGGTTTCGAGACATCGCTAAATCATAAAGAATGGAAAAGAGCTCTAAAAAATAGTCTATACCGTCCAATTTCGGCACCTTAAGTATTCTGGGCGCTATCTTATTGACCGTTTCCTCGGAAAAAAACACACCGTTTGACGACCGATTGAAAAGATGCTGAATTGGTTTCATAATCCTCCTCGCCAAAAATGCACTATCGAATAGGTCATAATGAAACTGAATAGTTATTTCCCTAATATTCTTGTTCGTACAGTTATACTGTTTCCACCCGTGATAGAGGTTAGAACCGACCAAGACAAGTTCCGAATTTCCAATTTCCTCTATACTATCTCCCACAATACGCTGCAGACCCTTTCCATTACTAATAAAATTGAGCTCCATTTCTGGATGAAAATGTATCGGAAAATCAAAGATGTCTTTTGTGCGATCAAATACCAAAAAGCTATCTTGGTTAGATAATGGCGTTATTTCACGATGTATTCCTTTTAACAGCTCCAAATTCAAGATATTTGTTAGAAATAGGATATTTATTTGACAAAATAATACAAGGGCCAAAGTAACAGTAAAATAAGCATTTACAAGGTATAATTCATTTATCGAATAAAAAAAATAAAAACATATGTCAATTGAGTGCTAGTTTTGATAATATGATATGTATTAAGAAAAAATTATTTGGTATTTGACAATATGATGATAGAACTATTAGACATTACGATAATATTGGTTTATCTCGTATGCATCCTGACCATTGGTCTAGTTGTTAGAAAAAGGGCAAAACGCAGTAAAGACGACTATTTTTTAGGAGGTAAATCCATTCCATGGTACATGCTGGGTATTTCCAATGCTTCTGGCATGTTCGATATTTCGGGCACCATGTGGTTAGTGTCCCTAACTTTCGTATACGGTTTGAAAAGTATTTGGATTCCTTGGCTTTGGCCAGTTTTCAATCAAATTTTTTTAATGGTCTATTTATCGACATGGCTAAGGCGTTCGAACGTTACTACAGGTGCAGAATGGATATTCTTTCGTTTTGGAAAAGCGAAAGGGGGTCAAATGTCACATACCATCGTAGTGATTTTTGCCGTAGTCAGTTGTCTTGGGTTTTTGGCGTATGGTTTTATAGGCCTTGGCAAATTTGTTGAAATTTTTCTACCATGGGAACTGGTCAGCACATATGTTCCCTTCGATTTACCGTTGAAGTACGTGCCCCATTTTTATGGAGCGATATTGACGTTTTTTGCCGTCTTTTATTCGGTTCTTGGCGGCATGACAGGAATCGTTTGGGCCGATATTTTGCAATTCGCCATAATGACCATTTCTTCAGTAGTGGTCGCAGTGTTGGCTTGGAACGCCGTCGGTGAACATTCTCTTTTAGTTCCCGAAACATGGTCAAATCCCTTTTTTGGGTGGAAATTGGATTTAGATTGGAGGGGCATTATCACAGGGGTCAACCAGAAAATCGCCTCTGATGGCTATTCGCTTTTCGGAATCTTTTTTATGCTTGTCGTTTTTAAGGGAATCTTAGTAAGTGTAGCAGGCCCTGAACCGAACTACGATATGCAAAAGATACTATCGGCGAAAACCCCTAGCGAAGCAGCAAAAATGAGTGGTCTTGTTTCCTTTGTCCTTTTGCCGGTTCGCTATCTGATGATCGGTGGTTTTGCGGTACTGGGAATCATATTTTACGACCAGTTAGATTTGGGAAATATAGGTTCGCTAGACTTTGAAAAGATTTTACCTTCGGCAATTGGTAATTTTGTCCCTATTGGTTTTCTAGGTCTTATATTGGCTGGTCTACTGGCCGCATTTATAAGTACTTTCGCCGGCACCCTTAACGCTGCACAGGCATATTTACTAAACGATATATATCTACGACATAAGAAAAACGCTATTTCGACAAAGTTAAGCCTAGTGAATTACGCTACAGGTATCGCTATTCTTTTGGTTAGCATTACTATAGGTTTTTATATACAAGACATAAATTCTATTACGCAATGGATCGTATCGGCTTTATGGGGAGGCTATATCGTTTCAAATATCTTGAAATGGCATTGGTGGCGTTTTAACGGTGAAGGCTATTTTTGGGGGATGTTGTCGGGACTGATACCTGCTATAATTTTCCCTTTGGTTTTTGAATCAACTCTTGAACTTCACCTTTTCCCAATACTCCTTTTAATTACAATCGCAGGCTGCCTAGTGGGAACCTATTCGGCACCTCCGACCGAAGAAGCCAAACTGATTGATTTTTATAGAAAAACAAGACCTTGGGGGTTTTGGAAGCCCATTCATGACAAAGTAATAGCCAGTGACCCAAGCTTTAAGAAAAATACACTTTTCAAAGACGATATGGCCAATATCTTTACGGGAGTGACCGCACAGACCCTTTTAATGGCTGCCCCGCTATATCTTATTCTACACGACTATTTCAATCTTACTATCTGTTTACTAATTTTTCTATTTTGTACGATTAGGCTTAAAAAACAGTGGTGGGACAAACTTGGTGAACGGTTATAAAGTAATAAACTTCGGCAATCGTTTAGAAAAGCTTTGAAAAGGTGGCGTCTTAATTACTCCAGAGTTCATAGTTCAGATTTCTGTAAAATTGAATTTTTCTAGAACCAGTATGTAAATCTAATTCCCACCGAACAATTTTATAACTGTTCTTTTTCCAAAATAAAGGCCCAATTTACCATCAAAGTACATAGGCCAAAACGACCTGAACAAACAGTTCGTTAAATCACGAAAAATGTTAATTTTACGAATTTGTGAAGATTAGACATCTAAATTCTTTATAATCGTATCATTAAGTGATAAAATCATATCATTTAATAATATGCTTTTAACGTAATTTTATTATTTAGAATTCAAGGAATTGCAAAATAATTAATTCAATAAAAAATTGAATTGTGAACACTTACACATTTTAACTCAAAAATTTACTAACTCTCAAACTCTCTAAAACATGAATTTAAAAGGCATGAAAGGCTATTTTTCGACTTCAAATTTGGTCGTAAAATGGTGCGTATTAGTTCTAATAACTTTTCTGAGTACTCATTTTACTTTTGCAAATCCCGTGAATATTGCTGAAAGTGGCAAAGCTGTTCAGAGCACTATTACCGGTACCGTAATCGATGAGCAGGGAGTTCCACTTCCCGGGGCAAGCGTAATCGAAAAAGGAACTACAAATGGCACGCAAACAGATTTCGACGGCAACTATACTATAGAGGTTGAAAGTGATGACGCGGTACTTATCATTTCATACATCGGTTATGAAGCCCAAGAGATTCCTGTAAATGGCCAATCGGCTGTAGATGCCACTTTACAACCAAGTACTTCTCAATTAGATGAAGTTGTCGTAGTCGCTTACGGTACACAGAGTAGAAGAAAGGTTACCACTGCGGTATCAAATCTAGGCGGCGAAGAAATTGCGGAACTACCCGTGGTTCGAGCCGAGCAAGCCCTACAAGGTAGGGTGAGCGGGGTTAATGTGGTGCAGAGCGGTGTGCCGGGTGCGAACCCAACCGTTCGTATACGCGGA
>ENA-ORXM01002276-ORXM01002276.1-marine-metagenome-genome-assembly--contig:-NODE-2276-length-23028-cov-6.301730_pt1 | contig 23028 bp, 16 predicted proteins | sample MGYA00237867_ERZ511480 | MGnify/ENA primary metagenome ERZ511480 (study PRJEB26309, sample SAMN06266103) | marine metagenome | isolation source: Algal blade | place: United Kingdom:Sidmouth, United...
GCGCATTCCCCTGTCGATGTCATCGGGCCAGGCGGTCGACATCGGGCACGTGCTGCGCGATGCCGTGCGAAAGGCGCGAAACGGCCCATCTGCTGCGTAGCACCGCCGCTCGCCGATGGTCGCCAACGCTCGACCTCGATCTGTGCCATGACGATCAGCGATATCGACGACGCCGTGCTCGGTGAATACTGGCAACGGAACTGGCAGGTAATCCGACCCAACTCGATGGCCATACGCGCATTTCGTCGGGGTTTGCAGAGAGCCTGATCCGTACTGGCCGAACGACCGGCGCGCCCGCGCCGCTGAGGTCGATCATGAGCATGTGGCGTCGGCATTGGTCCAGTCTGGCTCACTCGGGCGAGGCGCGGCCAACGGACCTGATCGGTCAGTCGATCAGGGTGCCGTCGGGTCGTTGGACATGGATCGTGCCGTGTTTGTCACGCCAGACCGTGTAGCCCTTTTGTTTCCATCGATTGTGTCGGCCGCATCCCGGTGCCCCGTTTCCGGGGTTGGTTCTGCCGCCCCTGGCATGGTCATGGGTGTGGTCGATCTCGCAGTCGGTGGCAGGCACCCAGCATCCGGGCCAGAAGCACTCGCGACCAGAGAATCGCACGGCGCTTCGGGCCAAGCCGGTGAAGTATCTGGCCTCTGCCATGTCGATGACGACGCCCTTGGCATCGATGACGATTCTGCGGATCTTGTTGAGCACGCTGTTGGCGAATGCCTCGGTGGGGTCCAATGGATCACCATCGACGGTTTCGCAGCGATAGTCGTCGACATCGAACGGTCGGGGAGCGGCGCCCGCCCATCGGCGGACCATTTCTTGGTAGGCCGAAGCACTCCATGCGACTTCGTGGGTCATTTCGAGCGGAGCCATGCCGTCTTTGTTGGCGGCGGCATCGAGACTATCTGCAACCAGGCGTCGGCCTTGCGCTGCGCATGTGTCCGGCGCAGGTCCGCCTTGCAGACACCGTTGCCGACTCGGGCCTTGGCTTCGGCCCAGTCGAGATCGAACAGTGCCTTGCAATACGCCCGGTGAATCTTGTTCATGGTTGCGCCATCGACCGAGGGAAAGTTGGCGACCAGATCCCACGACAGGTCATGGGGGTTCTGGTTCATGTTCGCTGTGCGATTCTCGACAGCCCGGTCGCCTGGAGGCTCGGGCCCGTCTTCGTCGATCAGCCGTTCCCATTCGAGGATGCGCTTCTGGAAACGAGGGAAGCTGAGCCGCTTGGCATCTTCGATGAAGCACTTCTGGCGCCCTTCCATGGCGCCGCGCACCCGGGGATTGGCAAACACCCGACCGAGGAGCATGACCTGATCGGTGCCGATCTCGCCGTTGCGGTAGGCAGATGCGATCCGGTCGAGTCGGCTGAACATGCGCCGGCACTTCTCGCGACCTGCAGCTTCGGCGCCGGAGAGCTTGCTGACGTGGCGTGACATGTTCTTGGCTGAGCTGTGACCGTCTTGGTAATGCAGGCCAGCCTGGTCGCAAGCCGTGAGCAGGTCGATAGACAGTGCGTGGGCGCGGCGCCTGATTTCTTCGACATCGGCCATCATCTTGGCCAGATGCTTCGAGTTCTTGATCTCGACGTCTCGCATGTCGTCGAGCACCGAGGCGACCTGATCGACCCCGACCTGATCGACCCCGACCTGATCGACCCTGGCGTGGTCGATCAACGCCGGGGGATGAGGCGTGGTGGAGACAGCAAGAGCCATGAATGGGTCCCAGTTCTGCAACTGCTGAGCTCGCTATGGCTCAGGTCGTTCCACGGAAGCCGCCTCGTCTGGCTGCACGACACATAGCTACGCTTTCAAACGCCGGTGCTGAGGAGATTCCATCATTGCACAGGGGTGTGACACTCCCAGATTGTCGCAATGGCACCAAGTTTAATAGGCGAACCGTAAACCGATGGGGTGCACCCACACCTCGTCGGGCTCATAACCCGAAGGTCACAGGTTCAAATCCTGTCCGCGCCACTAAGCGAAAGGCCCGGAATCCCAACAGATTCCGGGCCTTATGCGTTTTCGAGATCATGTCGCAGCTAGCCGAATGGTCACGAATTGGTCACGCGGCTGGAGAATCAAGAAGCTGAGGTCGTAATCACGGCAGCCGTGCGCTTTGCCTATGCGGGCGGCGGGTCCCAGTCAGGTCGGTCGTAATCCACGCAGAGTTCTGACTCGTCGAGGAGATCCCTGTGCAGTATGTCTCGGGCCGGGCGAGTGAGCTTCCTCCGTTAGATCGATGCGTGCGCGCTCCCGATCGATGCCGGTTCCTCCATAGGAGTTGCAACCACTGCCGTGCAATGCTCGATCCTGTCGGGAAGCGAAGCGACCTCGCTGAACTCGAAGACCGCACCTTCCTCGGTGAGTCCGCCGCGGGTGGAGACGTCGGCGATGGATGCCCCGTTTGCCGTCAGTCCTGGCACCAATGGATCGTCTGCAACGCCTTCAAGGACTGTCCACGCACGCCAGAACTCGGGCTCTAACTCGTTGAATCGGGGATACGTCGCGGAGGAGCCGGTCTTACGCCAGTTGAGAAGCAACATGTCGTCCTGTAGCTGCAACAGTCGTGTGTTGTCGACGCTTGAGAACCAGGCCAGGTCGGTATCGCCAGTTTGTATCGCTGACTGTCGCAACATCTGCGCGCCCATCTGCTCCTCGGGATCCTCGAGATTGATCTGTTTCGCGATGTTCACCCCGTCGTCGCAGATGGTTGGGTTGCCGGTTGCCGTACGTTTTCGCCAGCAAGACCGATCGCGACTCCGGCCCCAAACGTCGGTCGAACCGCATCGGCAAGCCGACTCGCGCCAGCCAACAATTTTGACCGCGCGTCATCACCAAAGAGCAACTGTGTGTGGCTTGTCATGGCGGACTGGCATTTCTCTCATTCGTGAGGTGATGGCATCGTGCAACGGGCGAGCGGTGGTCCAGCAGGGTCATCGGTCCTTGAACACCTCAGCGACTCGATCGAGGCCCTTTGGCCCTGGGCGTCGTCACCGTGAATCCCGATGCTTGCTTCACCAACTTCGTTCCCACGAAGCTCCAGGAAGGAAACCTCATGGCAGGTAACAAGCCCATTGCAACCGCGGGCCTGGCCACGGCCGCGCTCGCGCTTCTGCGTCGCCGTCGCCGAAACACTGACCCGGTTCACGCACCCGGGCATCGGCACCGCAAACCACCTCCGAATGACCGCCCACCGGACGAGGTCGATCTCGATGGCAAGCGCGACCAACCATGGATACGCCGCAGCCACAGCGACAGCCAACAGCGTCGCTTCCGCAGATAGCGGTCACGCATCCGTTGGAAGCGATGAACGGGACGAAAGGCCCTGTTGCAATATCGCCGGCCGGTCGCATGGTGGAAGTGCCTCGGCCCGTCATGCGGCGCTCACCCAGCGAACTGGGAACCCAGCTTCTACGCCGGGCATAAGTGGAGTTGACGGGTCGAGGTTCCCCACCACATCGCAAGAGCCGTCGGCTGGATACGCCCGCAAGCCGGAGCGCACACGTGAGGTTCACAACGAAAGGCAAACCTATGGCGACCGATCTCGAGGTACAGGACTCACGCCACCAAAGATCGTCGCCCACCGAAGGTGGCACCGGACTCGCGGCCCGAGCCTCGGATGTGACCAAGATCTACGGAAGTGGCGATACCGAGGTGGTCGCGCTCAAGAGCGTCACGGTGGGTTTCCGACAAGGCGAAATGACCGCCATCATGGGGCCTTCGGGTTCCGGCAAGTCGACACTGCTGCACTGCCTCGCTGGCCTCGACGATGTCAGTAGCGGCCAAGTCTTCATCGGCCAAGACGAGATGAGCGCACTGAACGACAACGCGCTTACGGTGCTTCGTCGCGATCGAATTGGGTTCATCTTCCAATCGTTCAATCTCGTTCCCACCCTGACCGCAGAGCGCAATATCAGTTTGCAACGACGGTTGGGTCGCCACGGCGTGGATGCAAAATGGTTCGACACGATCGTCGACACCCTAGAAATTCGTGATCGACTGGATCACCGGCCATCTGAATTATCGGGCGGACAGCAGCAGCGAGTTGCCGTCGCTCGCGCCTTGATCAACAAGCCGGAAATCATCATCGCCGACGAACCAACCGGCAACCTCGACCAAACGAGCGGTAAGGATGTCCTGACCTTCTTGCGTCGTGCGGTCGATGACTTCGGACAAACGGTCGTGATGGTCACCCACGACGCGGCTGCGGCCAGTTACGCCGACCGCGTCATCTTCCTGGCAGACGGTCAACTCGTCGGCGAACTTGAGGCGCCCACCACGGCCGAAATCTTCGCCCGTATCCAAGAGCTCGAGACCTGAGATGTGGTCGCTAAGTCTCGGCCGTCTGCGAGCGCAGAAGTTCCGGCTGATATCAACCTCGCTCTCGGTATTGATCGGTGTCGCATTTCTCTCCGGTTCCATGGTGCTCATCGACACGCTCGGCGAGTCCTTCGATGATCTCGTAGTCGACATCAACGAAGGTGTCGATGTCGTCGTGCGCAGTTCAGAGACGTTGGAGTCTGGCTTCACCGAGGTCCGAGCGCGTATCGACGAGTCGTTGATCGACGACATACGCAAGATCCCCGGGGTCGCTGCCGCAGAACCGTCGATCGACGGCTATGCCCAACTGGTCGACAAGACTGGCGACGCCATCGGGAATCCGCAGCAGGGCGCACCAACGATTGGATTCAACTGGGCAGATACAGAAGCGCTGAATCAGATGACGATCGTCGAAGGAGATCCGCCGAACTCACCGAGCGAAATTGTCATTGATCGATTCACTGCGCAGAGCAACGATCTCAACGTGGGCGACGCAGTCACCGTGCTGCTGCATGTGCCTCCTGAAGAGTTCGTGATTTCTGGAATCGCCGTCTTCGGCGAGTCAGACTCGCTCATGGGAGCATCAATCACGCTGTTCACCTACGACACTGCGCAACGAGTTTTGGGCGCTCCGGGCGAGATCAGTTCCATCTCCGTGGTCGCCGAGAGCAGCGTCACGCAGAGCGAGCTCCGCGCTCGGATCGCCGCATCGTTGCCGGTCAACGTCGAGGCGCTCACCGGCGAACAAACCGTCGCCGAGATGCAGTCAGATATCTCCGAGGCACTGAGCTTCTTCAACACGTTCATGACGATCTTTGCGCTGATTGCGCTCTTCGTTGCATCGTTCATCATCTACAACACCTTCTCTATCTTGGTCGCACAACGCACCCGCGAGACTGCGCTGCTGCGAGCGCTCGGCGCCCGTCGGCGACAAGTCATTGGAGCCGTCCTCATCGAGGCACTCACGGTCGGACTCATTGCCTCGACACTGGGCGTGATCGCTGGTCTCGGGGTCGCTGAGCTACTTAAACAGGCGCTCGCAGGTTTGGGATTCGATCTCCCGGCAGATGGGGTTGTGTTCCAGCCGTCGACCGCGTATTACGCGCTCATTGTCGGGATCACCATCACAACAATCTCGGCCGTCGTCCCGGCGGTACGGGCGTCGCGGACCGCGCCATTGGCCGCACTCCGACAGGCGTCAGTCGATAATTCGGCACTGTCTCGGCCCCGGCTCATCTTTGGCACGCTCACACTTGCCAGCTGCATCGTTCTGCTTCTCGTAGGGCTCTTCACCTCGACCAGTCAGCGAATGGCTCTGATCGGCGTAGGGGCCGCTGGCGTGTTCATCGGCGTCGCTGCGCTCGGGCCTATCGCCGCCCGACCATTCGCCCGGATCGTTGGGGCTCCCATCGCCAAGCTCCGCGGCCTGCCGGGTGAGTTGGCACGAGAGAACAGCATGCGCAACCCGCGACGTACCGCGACAACCGCTGCGGCCCTGATGGTGGGTGTCGGCCTGGTCAGCGCTATATCGATCTTCGCCGCTTCAACCACCGAGTCAGTCGAGAAGATTATCGACGAGTCCGTGGTTGGCGACCTTGTCGTTGACTCGGGCAGTCAAGGATTTGGCGGCTTCAGTCCATCTCTTGCGAGTGAAATCAACGCATTGGAAGAGGTCGATGTTGCCTCTGGCGTTCGGATTGTTCTGGCCGAGATCGATGGTGATAGCGAGGCGTTGTTGGCCTTTGACACCCAGGTGATGGATCAACTCACCGACGTCGCTGTGGTGCAGGGCGATCCAAAGGACCTGGGTGTCGACGGACTGGCCGTACTCGCCACAGAGGCAGAGGAGCGCGGTTGGACGATCGGTTCGCTCGTCACGCTGCACTTCGTGGACACCGGCGACCAGCGTTTCGTCATCGAGTCGATCTATGAAGAGGACCAGCTTGTCGGCCCGATGTTCATCTCGAACGAGGCCTTTGCGGCCAACAGCAAGGTGGTCTTCGACATTGCGGTGTACGTGAATTCGAACCCGGACTTTGCCAAAGCTGACGTTCGAGCAGCAGTCGACCAGACAGCTGCCCCCTACCCCAACGCCGACGTAATGGATCTCGCTGAGCTCAAAGACTCGGTGCGAGATCAAGTCAACCAGATGTTGAATCTTGTCTATGCCTTACTCGCGTTGGCGGTGTTGATTGCGCTCATGGGCATTGCGAACACGCTCGCGCTGTCGGTGGTGGAACGAACCCGCGAGATTGGACTCATCCGAGCACTTGGTATGACCCGGGCTCAACTCCGAGCATCGGTGCGCTGGGAATCGTTCTTGATCTCACTGCTTGGTGCAACCATGGGTCTCGCCGTCGGCGGCTTCTTTGGGTGGGTCATGGTGCGAGCGCTCCAAGATGAGGGCATCACCGAGTTCACTGTGCCACCAACCCAGATTGCCGCAGTAGTGGTACTCGCTGCAGCCGCCGGCGTCGTGGCCTCGATCCGTCCAGCGGCCAAGGCAGCCAAGCTACCGATCCTCGACGCAATGGCAACGACCTAGGTCGCCCGGGATCAGCTTCCACATCTTGGACTCGGCCACCTAACAGCAAGGCCATCACCGCCGCTGACGTCCTCGGCCAAGCAGGCGCGCCGGGAGTCCGAAGATCGCTTTGAGGAGATCGAGGACTCCGTTCACCAATATGTCGACCCTGCGAAAGGGACAGCTAGCCCCGGAACGGGCCCATTCGAGGGTGTCGTCGTAGAAGATGGTGTCAGTCCCGAGCTGACTCACCATCTGGCCAACACCGATGAACGCCGTGTACAGCTCGGGCTGATCGTGGCTAGGGGGCGAAGAGGTCGATGGTGACCGCTTCGATCTGCCCGGTGGAGTCGAGGAAGAAGTCGACAGTCCACCATTCGAGGCAGCTTGTTGCGCCTTCAGGCTGAAGGCTGACCCTTCGATGATCTGCAAATCCGGGTGGAGCCGGGACCGGTTCAGCCACGCAGCGGAGATGATCGCCGATGGTGATGGTGATGGGTGGCTCGGCTAACCAGAGCGCTGAGAACGGACCCGACCAAGCGCGGAACTCGTCGCGAACGATCGTCCAATTCGTCGGGTCGAGCAACACCTCCGCTGGCACCGTCTTGGCGATCTCGTCGCCAAGCCCTAGGCCGACGTTGTCCGCCAGATTGAGCTGATCGAACCGCTGGAATGAGGGGTCGGCCACGAACCCCAGAAATGCGTCGGCCAGCGCCTGGTCCTCGAGTGAAAGATCGCCATCGATATCGTCTGTGCCGTTCGGTCCCAGCTCATCGAGATTCTCGTTGATGACGAGTTGTTCGCCGTCGTAGAAGCCCTCAATCGTCACAAATCCTTGGGTCCAGCGGACGGCGCCTTCGGTTTCGAGAGCGACGTCCAAAGCGTCCGGATTTGCCAGGATGACCGATATCCCACCACATTGCGGCGGGAACGATTCTGCGAGCACTTCGCAGAATCGGGCGCTGGAATCGTCCCAGACCACGAAGCCTCGCACGGCCACCTCGCGCTCGCCGCCTGTGGCGAGGAGTTCTGCGATATCCAATACGCCGTCGCCGTCTTGTGGCGTCGGTTGAGTGATACGTGTGGGCTCAGGAGTCGTGGTCGTTGTCAAGACTTCATCGCTACCGGAACAGCCAGCCAGCACCAGCAGTGCGAAGCCGACGAAGAAAAGTGCTTTCATATGTTGACCTTGCGGGGCACGTTGCCAGTGAGTTGCAGCACCGGTCGCAAAATCCGATGCTGCCTCGGCGATCTTCATGGATGTTCTCCTCATCGTGCGCTCGCATCGTGACAGCAACACTGGGGCGCAGCTACCGACCAAGGTCCCATCATCAAACCCACCGGCTGGATCATGTGTTGCCCACAAACTCCGCGATCTGGAACACGTCCGTGGGATCGGCAATCGTCGCGAAGGGGCCCATCGGTATCGGCGCTGTCGGCTTGAGTACCGTCGCCCCGGCGCGATGCTCCCCAACTGAGCGATAAGGATCAAAGACGCACTCCAGGTGCGCGTTTCGCCGTGCCAATCGCCCTGTTAGTTAGTGCCGCTCTGAATTGTGGCTTTGGAGTTGTGCGATGAGTTCGGCGAGGCTTGCGGTTGCAAGACAGACTGATGTGTCGGCGGCGCCGTAGTACATCTGCAGCGTGTCGCCGTCATCCTCGAGAATCCAGCCACAGGGAAAGACGACGTCGGGAACGTCACCGGAGCGTTCGTAGTGGGCTGCGGGACCGAACACCCACTCATCGCCGCGCATGAGCACTTTGCACGGATTATCGATATCCAGCATCGCTAGTCCGAGCCGATAGATGGAGCCCGATGCGGTCGTTCGGACTCCGTGGTAGCAGATCAGCCATCCGTGTTGAGTTTCAAGCGGCGGGGGCCCCAGACCTATCTTGTTGGCATCCCACCAACCTCCGCGGCGAGCATGGAGCAAGATCTGCCCCGCACCCCAGTGGCGCAGATCAGGACTTCGCGACAGCCAAATGTGGGCGCCAAGGCCTGGCGATGCCGGGGCGGGCCGATGGATTAGCGCCCACCGCCCGTCGAAGGTGCGAGGGAACAGCGCCGCGTCCTTGTCTTCGGGAGCTTGCACCACACCGAGTCGTTCGAACTCGACGAAGTCCCGGGTGCGGGCCAGACAGACCATTGGGCCACCGACGCCAAAGCCGGTGTAGACCACGTAATAGTCATCGCCGACAAGGGTGATCCTGGGATCCTCAACTCCCCAGCGTTCGTTGAACGAGTCGAGTTCGGGTGCGAGCTGGCGGCCCCAATCTATATTCCACTTATCGACGCCATTCTTACTGGTTGCGACCACCAGAGTCGATCTGCCCGTTCGATCCTCGAGCCGGACGAGCAACAACGTCTCGTCCTGGAAGCGGGTCGCGGCGGGGTTGAACACCGAATTGACCATCTTCGGGAAGTGTTCTGCCGTGAGTATGGGGTTGGCGGTCGAACGGGTGAACATCTCCCGAGGATCGACCCGGCCAACGGCTGTTTCTGTTGATGCTGCGGACACTGTGTCTTCCTTTATTCGCGTCTTGCATTGCCGATGGGATCACCATCGCCTTTTTGTCGCCATGACTGTCCAATACTCTTGGAGTGCCACACATGATGATTTCTACCGACGCCACGACGTTCGTGTCGAGAGTTCAGACCACCCCGGTCGTACCGGCCGGTTCGGTGCCCGGCTACGGCGCGCTTTTCAACGCCGGTTTGATCTATGCTGACGGGCGCTATTGGCTCTTTGTGCGAGGCGTTCGAGACGGCTATCGAGTCAATCCCGGGCACGGCCCGCGGTTCTTCGACTACATCTCTGACATTTTGGTGTTCTCGAGTACTTGCGGCCACGACTACACCTATGACTATGTACTCGCTTCGGCCGGTGATCACGGTGTCAACTGTTACGAGGACCCAAGGCTGCAGTGGATCACGAGCGATGGTGAACAGCATTTGGTGATGACCTACACCAACCTTCCCGCAGAAGGTTCGAACCTTCCGTGGCGGATCGGTGCTCACCGTCTGGGTTGGGGCGACGGTCGCTTCGAGGTTGATGCCGAGAGCGGTCGCCTGCTCGGCCCCGAGGGTGTCGAGAACAAAGACTGTGTGCTGTTCAATCTCGCCGATGAGCGGGTTGCGATGATCCATCGGGTGCATCCGAATATGCAGATCGCGATCTTTGACGATCTCGACCACCTGTGGCACGCGAGCGACAGCTACTGGGACGAGTACATGCCGCGCATCGAAGAACACACGATCATTGAGCCGTCTGCCGGGGCGCTCGGTGTTGGTGCGGGAGCACCCCCGGTTGTCACCCAACACGGTCTGTTGCTGTTGTTTCACGAACGAAACGCGCAGGGGGTCTACACGATGAAAGCTGCGTTGCTCGACGAAGCGACCGGCATGGTCAAGTCCATGCTCACCCACCCTATCTTTGCACCCGAGCTGCATTGGGAAGTGAACGGCGATGTCGACAATGTGGTGTTCGTTCAGGGCGCACACGTGCTCGATGATCAGAACATCTACACCGTCTACGGCGCGGCCGACAGCCATGTTGGTGCTGCGATCGTTCGCACCGAACCTCTGCTGAGCGCACTCTTGGCGTGACCGGGTAGCCATAACTGCACTAGCAGCGACGTTCGGACGCAGCGTGCTCGGTCTCGAGATGATGGATGCCTTTCGCGGCGTAGCGAGTCGCCAGCAACGACAGCAGTGACTCGGCGCCCTGATTGAGATTCACACCGCCAACCTCGAGGCCATCGTACGCGCCGCCGGTTGACGGATCCACCATCGCAAGCCCTGCATCATTGCGGCCTTCGAACCATGCCGCCGCCATTTCGATAGTTCGCTCGAACTTGGCCGATGGAACGATCTGTTGGGCCATAGAAGCTGCATCGGCGAATGCCCACGCCTCGACCGGCTGCTGATCATCGTGGCCAGGCGCCGACAGACGCGACGATGAGACTCGGGGCAGGCTCAGGTGGCTGGCACAAACATGGCGATCGATCAGCCAGTCCAGCAGGCCTAAGCCGTCGCTGATAAGCGCCTCGATGCCGAGCACGGAACCGGTTTGCAGAAGCGCGAGCGGGAGGCGGGCGCTCTCATAGCTCAGTTCCGGCTCGGGCCATGGCCACTCGCTATCTTCGACTGGGCGCGGAAGAGAGAGCGTGGCGTCGGAGATCAGCGTATGGGCGCCTGCATGGTCCGGGTGGGCCGACAGGACGGCGCATGCCCCGTATACAGCGGCGGCGGTGGCGCGCCAATAAGGTGATCGGAACTCGTCTGCACGATCGAACAAGGCAAGCGCATCGCGGCGAACATGGTAAGCAGGCCCTTGGGCCGAAGCGACTCCAAGGCCAAACAAGGCACGACCGTTGGCATCATGACTCTCGGCGTCGCTGGTCCATCGGCGGTCGTAGCCAAGGCGAAGCCGAAACGACCCGTGCCCGCGATGTGCGTGGACTAAGAATGCCAGATAAGTCTCGCAAAGGCCGATGGTGTCGTCGCCACCGATGAAGCTGGCAATCGCTAGCGCTCGCCCATTGTCATCAGTGCAATAGCCCGTGCACCGCCTCGGCGTGGCGTGCCATGCGTGTTCGAACAGGCCAGTATCATCGGTCAGCCGTTCGAGACCAGCGATCGCCGGAACACCGCTGTGTGTTGTCACGCCACGCCGCGGATCGCAGCCACTTCGGGAAGTACATCCAAGTAACGCTGCCCTACGGAGGGCCAGAGCAGCGATTGGGCTTCTGACCTCGCCCGGATACTTGCTGCTACTCGTTTCCTCGGCTCGATCAGCATCTGCTCGATGGCTGTAGCCAGTGCTGGCACATTCTCGTGTGGTATCACCGCGCCGCTTCCCGAGGCAAGTGCCTCGACCGCATGGGGAAATGCCGTGGCGATAATCGGACGAGCAGATGCCAAGGCCTCTACCAACACACCCGAGGTGACCTGGTCGCGGTTGTCGTAGGGCAACACCACGATGTCGCAGCTTCTGATCAACGTACGCAGCTCGTTACACGATCGATAATCACCGTCGAAGACCACTCGGTCGGCCACCCCTAACTCGACAGCCAGCGCCCGGAGTCCGTCGCGGTACCGTTCGCCTTCGAGGCGAGCGACGTTGGGGTGGGTGCAGCCAGCAACGAGATAGGTCGGAACCGGAACGTCTTCGCCGAGCGTTGCTAGTGCTCGTATGACATGTTCGATTCCCTTGCCTGGACCCAACAAGCCCCAGGTCAGCAACACCGGAGCGTCATCGAGTGCCAGATCCACACGCGGCCCGTCAAAGTTCGCCACTGCCCCGTGAGGTATGACCTCAACCCGAGCGCTTCCAGCGACATAGGTCTCGGCGAGCCGGGACCGCGCCGCGTGACTCTGGACGATAACGGTCGCTGCATCCTGCAAGAGTGACTCGATGATGCTGCGCTGGTGGTCCGTAGGTTTCGGCACGACCGTGTGCAACACGACCACCACCTCAACCGGGCACTGGCGCACGAACTCAACCACCTCGCATCCGTCCGCTCCGCCAAAAATTCCAAACTCATGTTGCACAATCACTGCGTCGTATTCCCCGGCGCGTTCGAGGGCCGCATACATCGATGACTGATCACCCCGGATCCAGTCGGTTGCCACAGCGGGTGAAGCGGGCTCGCAGTCATCGTTGGTCAGACGAAACACCTCGCCGCAGATCGACCAGCCTCGATAGACGCCAGCTTTGACGACTGCGGACAACAATGATTCGGTAAATGTGGCGATTCCGCAAGGTGTCGGCGGATACGGACCGACCAACGCGAGCCGCAATGTAGGCACGTGCACAGCGATCTCCCTATCAATTTTCGAGACGAGTAACTTTCAGCGTCATTCTCCCAACGGCCCAAATCCGGTGGATAGGGACGAAGGGCCCAGACAACGAGCGGACCACTTGAGCATGGGCGCGGCACAGCGGTTCCGCCCACACGGTGGACCAGAAGTACTGCGACCGCACTTCGGCCATTCGGCTGAGGACAGAGTGACTTTAGTCCCTGCGACGAATCGGGCTGCCAGCCCGATGCTAGACGGATAGGGCGAACCCGAGAACGCACAGGAGATTGCCTATGTCGGCCGACGAGAATCCTCAGAGAGACAGAATGCAACCCATGCGTTTCACGGCAACCAATGACACGGCTCCAGACGAAAGCTTCGCTGAGACGGTGCTGCCAGGTTTCAAGCGAGCGCTGCTTTCATGGCGAGCCATTCGCATGTTCGATGGCGAGCCACTTCCGGAGGATGTCATGAGAGATTGCCTTCGAGACGCTTTGTTGGCACCTAGCTCATCGAATCTCCAACCCTTCGAGCTCTACTGGGTCAGGGACTCTTCCCAACACGCCCGACTGGTCGATGGCTGTTTGGGGCAGCCAGCCGCACGTACGGCCGGCGACCTCGTTGTCGTCATCGCCCGCCGGGATCTCTGGAAGTCAGATGTAGGTAAGGTTCGGGAGCTGATGGCCGACCACGGTGCCGTGGCGACACCAGAACCGATCGACGACTTCTACCGCGAGATTGCACCTCGACCAACTCGCAGCGATGCAATCGGCGCTGGCAACCTGGTCTCTCGAGTTCGGTTCTGGTTAATGGGTCTTTGCAGGCCCTCGATACGGACACCTCTCAACAAGGGTGACCATCGTGTCTGGGCCCACATCCAGGCTTCGCTCGCTGCCCAGACACTCATGCTGTCGATCACCGCCCATGGATACGACAGTTGCCCGATCGGAGGTATCGACAAGCATCGCATTCGTCGGATGCTCGCGCTACCCAATCGGGCCGAAGTGACGATGGTCGTTGCAGCCGGAAGGCGTCGGCCCGAGCGTCTCTATGGCCGACGGAACCGTCTTCCAAACGGCGACATGATCAAGGAGGTATGACAAGGGATCGACGAACCCTGCGAGTCACCATGCCAAGCCTGGTCTGGCGTGACGAGTCAATCAACGATGAGAACCACCTCTACAAACCGAGGGTATTTCAACGCCAAGTCAGCATCACATCAACGTAGCGTCGGCCGCTTCGCAGCCGGTCCAGAATGATCCAATTGCTGGGACCTTCGTCCCTTGGTGGACGTTGCGGTCACTCTTACACACGGGTCATGGACTTCGATCGACCCACCACCAGAACATACCCGTCTCGGCCCCGCATTCATGCCACGACCCGGTACAGACCGGGTGGACGTCGGCACGTGCAAGTGCGTCCCGTTTCAAGGCCGTGACATCGGTACGATCCTCGCTCAGCGACGTGATCCCTGCGCGCTTGGCGCGTAGCTGGCGAGAGGTAGAACCCGACAGCAATCATCGCCGAGAGATCGCGGCGGCGCTGGCAGAGGGCAAGCTATGGATCAGCGAGCTCTTTGGACAGCGCCTCACGCTTGGTCCATCGGGTATTCATGGCCGTCTTGGACCTGGTCCGGGCGCAATGAACCGCGTGCTCATGAGACTCGTGGCAGCAGGGCTGGCAGAGTTCGCCGACGCGCATGGCGCCAGCCATGTCGTACTTGGACGCGACGGCCACGACGTCAGCGCCACTTTCGCGACTGATATGGCCAAAGTGTTGGCTGCTCGGCGGACACAGGTGCTGCTCATCACTCCGAGCGTTTCAGCTTCGCTCGTGCGTTCTGTGGTGAGTCACTTCGACGCTGATGCTGGCGTCATGATCACCACGGCCGGTCAGAACTCAGCCGAGAACGGTTGCACTATCTTCGGCGCCGGTGGTGCTCCGTTGAGCGCATCGCATATCGCCGAGCTGAACGAGCGGATTGCCTCGATTGCTCTCATTGCTGACGAGGAACTCGCCCGGATGGGACACGTTCGTATTCGACACATCGACAGCGAGGTCGTGCACGTCGATGCAGCTACAAGCGGCAGCTTGGCGTGCTGAACACCGAACAGATGCTCGAACCAGTTGATCGTTGCACGAAAGGGATCATCCTTGCCGGCGGTACCGGCTCGCGTCTGCACCCTCTCACGGTCGGCACCTCCAAACAACTACTTCCAATCTATGACAAGCCTATGGTCTATTACCCGCTGTCGGTGCTGATGCTGGCGGGCATACGCGACGTCCTGATCATCACGACGCCCGCCGATGCGGACGCGTTCAGCCGGCTACTCGGCGACGGCTCGCAGTGGGGCATTCGCCTGAGCTACGAGGTGCAGCCATCACCAGCCGGTATCGCGCAGGCATTCCTGATCGGCGATTCGTTTCTTGATGCTCAACCCTCAGCGTTGATTCTTGGGGACAACCTGTTTCACGGCGCCGGTTTCTCCGACATACTGAACCTCGCAGCCGGGCAACAGTGCGGGGCCACGATCTTTGGCTATCACGTCAAGGATCCGAGGCGATACGGCGTTGTCGAGTTAGGCGAAAACGGTCAGGCGGTTTCGATCGAGGAGAAGCCTGACTCGCCCCGCAGCGGCTGGGCCGTCACTGGCCTGTATTTCTTCGACGGGCGGGTCGTCGACGTCGCCAGGAACGTCACCCCCTCGGCTCGAGGAGAGCTGGAGATCACCTCTGTCATCGATTGGTATGTGCGGCGCGGCGAGGTCAACGTCGAGACATTGGATCGCGGTTTCGCCTGGCTCGACACTGGAACCTTCGATTCGATGGTCGAGGCCTCGGAGTTCGTTCGCGTGCTCCAACACCGCCAAAACCGCTACATCGCTTGTCTCGAAGAGATCGCGTGGAAGCGCGGGTGGATAGACGACGTCGCGTTACGTCTCGCCGGGGAGGCAATGAGCAAGAACAGCTACGGGCAGTACTTGTTGTCCCTAGCAGGGAATGGGGCGAGCACTTGAAGGTGCTTGGGTGGCTGGGGGTCGAGGCCTCAGCTTGCGTGAGAGCTTCTTGAATGCGCGCTCGTCGTCTCGATTGCCCAGTCGGCGTCGGAATAGAACGATCCGGCGATCTCAGCGGTTCCGGCGCGAATGCGCGCTATCTCGGCGGGAGAGAGCCTCTCCAGCCAGGTCCACATGGCGGTTCGGCTGTTCCTGCGGACGCTCATGTGGTCGCCTGGCGCAAGCTCGCCTTGGATGCTGCTCTGGGTGTAGGCGCACACGTTCTTCTCAACCGTCGGACTCCAGCGAAGCCCGATTGATCGATACAGCGAGCGAACCGACCGTTCTGGGTCGGCGGCAATATCTTCGTACCGCAACACGAGCCAACCAGGGCGATGTTGATAGTCGTCGCGGACGACTGAGTTCATGATCTTCCACAGCGCGATCCCCTCATCGACAATGTCGCGCTCGGTCGCTGCCAACCACCTGATTTCGTCGGCGTACCGTCGCAACGGACCGTCCATCAATAGTGGCTGATCGGTCCAGTTGCCAAAGTCGAAGCGCCAATCGAGCCGCTTGAGGCTGCTGACGAATGCCGCCGGATGCCGCACACAGACAATTGGCAACATGTCGTAGGTCTCCGCGAAAAAAGGGGCGGCGAAGAAAGCCAGCGGATCCTTCATGAGTAGTGCGCCCTGTTGAACCCGAGCACGGCCAGCCCGCAAACCATCTCGACCCAACGCCAGTAGGTCGCGTGTCGAGCAAGCTCGACTCATGCGCCTGCGCCACGGGAACCGAAGCGCGATCAATCGCGCCAAGTCGTCGTGATAGCGGCCCGCGTTGGCAGCTGTCACAAGCTCAAACCAATGTGGCGCCGGGTTCGCAAGCCAGCTTCGCCGATTCGTCGGATTGAACGGCTCATGCACGGCGAGCAGGTCGCCGGACAACTCCAGCAGCCGCCCAACCCAGGTCGTTCCAGACCGATGCGTACCAGTAACAAGCACCGGTGATCGTCTGTCCGGGCGCAGCAACACTTCGGTCATGCCCGCTGTAGCTGACGCGCTCGATTGCGTAGATGACGTAGTTGTAGTCGCCAACCCTGAAAGGCTCGCAGATCTATAGGTGCGGACTGGATGTCGAGCGCAGAGCGCATGAGCTGGCGTTGCCAGTCATCCAGCGTGATCACCTTGCTTCGTTTCATCGACAGTGGCATGCGCCAGAGCAGGTCCTCATCGGAGCCCAGCAGTGTGTATGCGCTGCGCGGGTCGTCCATGTGGTCTTCGAAGACGAACGGGTACAGGAATCCATTCACAGCACCGTCGCGAGCAAGGTCCAAGCAGTAGTTGGTCCACCCGTAGCCATCAACCAACGGGCCGCCACGTTCCACGTAGCGCCGCCGCAGCAGGTAGCCACTGCCCTGAACCCAGTGGTTCCGCATGAGATTCACGCCGTTGTGCACCTCAATCTTGCGTTCCACAAGTTCTGGGCGGATGTCCTCGGGAAGCAGCCGTGACGCACCTATCGCCCCCAGCTCTGCCTTTTCATGCGCGTGGCGTAGGCGTGCGATCCAGTCGGTAGGCAGGAGACAATCGTCGTCGACCTTCGACACGAAGTCACCATCGGCTTGGCTCCAAAGCCAGTTGGTTGGGTCGACCAGGCCAACGTTCTCGATGCTGTGACGGAACCGGTGAACGCGAGGATCCTCGACGAAGCGCCGCACTGTCTCGAGTGTCTCTTCGTCACCCCCGTTGTGCCACAACCATATGCGGGTGTTCTCGTCGCATGAACTGAGCAGGCGCCTAAGCGATCGCCTGACATAGGCGGGAGCGTTGTAGCTGACGTACAGCACATCGACGACGTCCACGATTAGCCGGCCTCTATTGCGTTGCGCAAATCACCGCGACCTATCGCTGTGTACTCAAGTCCATGCTGGTGCACCTCGTCTCGATCGAGCACATTGCGCAGGTCGATCACAAGCGGCCGCGTCATCAACTCTGCGACCTTGTCGAGATCGATGTCGGCGAACTCGGGCCATTCTGTCAAGACTACGAGCGCGTCGGCGTCCTTGGCGCAGTCGACGCCACTGTTTGTCATCGTGATGTCGTCAAACGGTGCATGAGAGACTGCTGGGTCGAAGGCACGGACGATCGCCCCAGCGTCGCGTAGACGCTTGACGACTTTGACCGCTGGCGAATCGCGGGTATCTGCGGTCCCAGCTTTGAAGGCGAGACCGAGCACACCAATGATGGCTTGGCTCGGGAGGACGTCCAGCCGGTCCAATATGGAACGGGCCGCCAGGTCCAGATGCGTCTCGTTGGCATCGATTGTCGCCTGCAATTGTAGGAAGGGCGCCCCTGCCTCCGTCGCTTGGAAGGCGAGCGCGTTGGTGTCTTTGGGTAGGCATGATCCGCCCCATCCCGGACCCGGTTGCAGAAACTTTGGGCCGATTCGCTTGTCGAGGCCCATGGCGCCAGTGACCTCGAGGGCATCGGCGCCGATTGCCTCACACAGAACCGACAGCGAATTGACAAAAGTCAGACGCGTGGCCAGGTAGGCGTTGCTGGCGTACTTGATCAATTCTGATGATCGTGCGTCGCAGATGATTCGCTTGCCAGGCAGGTGTCGATACAGGCCCAATACTTGCATGCAGGCCTCGAGCTCACCACCGACAACGATCCGATCTGGAGCGCGCCAGTCTGCGATCGCGGTGCCTTCTCGCAAGAACTCGGGATTCGAGACGACGGAAACGTCGGAGCGCCCAAGCTCACGAGCGACGGAGTGCGTTGAACCGACCGGCACCGTTGACTTGTTCACGACCACGGCTCCAGCGCCCAGGTGAGGTCCGACCTGGCGTGCAGCAGCATGGAGATAGCTGAGATCGGCCGAGCCGTTGCGGCCTTGTGGTGTCGCAACACAGAGAAACACGACACTTGCGTCGAGCACTGCGGCTTGCGGGTCCACCGTGAACTGGATTCGGCCGGAAGCAACGCAGCGCCTTAGCAAGTCGTCCAGCCCTTCCTCAAGGATTGGCGCCTTGCAGACTTGCAGGTCGGCGACCCGTTCTTCATCGATGTCGGCGCAGACCACTCGATGCCCAAGCTCGGCCAAACCCAGGGCTTGGATGAGACCAACATAACCAGCACCGAGGACGGCAACGGTGGGCCCAGTCGTCTCCTCGGCGTCGGCAGTCGGCGCCGCAGTCAGCTGCGCAACCACGGGTGCCGAGACATCGACCGATACCGGTTTGGAGTCTCGAGAGCGCTCCAACCACTTCCTTGCGATACTCACGGGTGCGCCAAACACCAGTAGTTGCATGGTTGCAAGTGCAATGCGCAGGTCCAGTCCGAGCGACCAGTTCTCGATGTAGTGCAGATCGAGCCGACGATAGGCGTCGAAGGACGGATTCGAACGAGCCTCGAGCTGCCACAGGCCGGTGATGCCGGGACGCACCCTCGAACGAGTTTCGAGTTCCGAGTCGAAGCTTGCGGCCTCGATTGGCAAAGCCGGACGCGGACCGACCAGGCTCATCTCACCCCTGACCACATTGATCAGCTGCGGCAGTTCGTCGAGACTGGTTGCGCGCAGGATCTTGCCGACCCTAGTGACGCGCGGGTCCCTAGTCATCTTGAAGAGCGGCCCGGTGCGTTCGTTATCGGCGCGAAGTTGCTTGAGGTCCGCATCGGCGTCGAGCCTCATAGTTCGGAACTTGAGCATCTCAAACGTCTCCGAGTTCAATCCCACTCGGGTTTGCCAGAATAGGGCGGGTCCACGCGAGTCAAGGCGGATCGCTGAGACAATCACAACTGTGAGAGGCGCAAGCAACACCATTGTTGCGACAGCCACTGCGACCTCGGCGACTCGCTTTATTCGCACCGCTGCCTTGCTCACATGTTGTGCTCGGATCAGCGGCAGGGCCTCATGGCTGAACGCCTGCCAGCCAGTACGGGACGCGGAGACTCGTTCAACGCCCCACGACATCATGACGTCGCGCCCGGTAGCTCTGAGCAAAGTCATGATGCGGTGCAACGCCGGACGACGGAAACTGGTTACAGCAACGATCGGGATGTCGATTCGTTCTTCATCGATGATCGTCGGCAATTCGTTGGTCGGGCCTAACCAGTGGGCATCGAGTTGCTGTCGACTTGCGGCGTCCTTATCTCCGACGCAGCCCGCGATATCAATCCCCATTTCGGGATGGTCGGCGACGAGTTTGATGATCTCAACTGCCTCTTCCCCGGTTCCGACCACGACTGCGCGGCGGCGGATGCTGTTCGGTTGACTGAACGTCAAGCTGATCTCTTGATGCAAAACGAGCGCAACAACGGTAGCGAGCGATATAAGGGCGAGCGCACCTGCATTGAACTCCACTGGGATCACTCGGGCCGCGAGCACGGCGCCAACGAACGCAACTACGCCGCTCCACCAAATCTGCGACGATTGGTATGCCCGAGTTGCTACGAAGCCCGCCTGTCGATTGCGCCACAGCATGACCACATGGATCAGCGTGGTGCTCATCGAGATCGCCGCTACCTCCGCCGGTGCTGCGTCGGGTACCCCCGCGACTCCAAGCCCGCCCGTCCATATCACCAGTGACAGTGATGTCTGTGCGGCCAGCTTCTGTTGTCGAACGCTCGCCTCTATACGTCGGTTGTTATGACTGTCTGTCACGGCCGCCCAAGCCTCTCTGCTCATCTCGCTTGGATCGCATAGTCCTCGTCTGGTTCGTTGTCTCCGTAGGGCACAAAGTCCCTAAGCAATCGCGCCGAGGTGGGGTACAGCTGTGACTGCAGAAAGCTTCTGCGCTGAAAGGGCACACCAATGACCTCATCGGACCTGACGAGCAACCCTGGCCGCACGGTGCTCTTCGGCGCCGCGCCAGACACCGGCAACCTTGGGGTTGAGGCACTTGCTCGTTCGGTGCTCGAGGGCATGCAAACCCATGCCGAACATCCATCGCTAGCGATCTTCGACAACGGACTCGGTCACCGCCACGCAACAATGAGCGTGGCAGGCAAGCACATCGACTACGAACTGCTCGGAGCTCGCCTCTCCCGCCGTTGGTATCGGCCGGAAAGTTTGCAGACTATGAACGCCCTCGCACAACTTCGTGGCGTAGGGAATTTCGGAGTGCGTGCTATCCGGCGCTCGCCCGCAGTCCTCGATGTCAGCGGTGGCGACAGCTTCACGGACATGTACGGCCCCAAACGCTTCCGGTCCATTGTCTTACCCAAGAAGATCGCGCTCAAGATGCGGCGACCATTGGTTCTGCTTCCGCAGACCTACGGACCGTTTCGGAGCCAAGAGGCCAAAGCCGAGGCAGAGGACATCCTGCGCCGCGCCGACCAGGTGTGGGCGAGAGACGCAGTGAGCTTCGATCGGCTGGCGTCGATCCTCGGGCATGACCTCGATAAAAGCCGCCACCGCCTGGGCGTGGATATGGCGTTTGGACTGAGCCCGACCGAGCCCGACTCTGTGCCAGCCGCAAGGTGCAAAGCCTGGCTCGCCATCGATGAACGGCCAATAGCGGGCGTGAACGTGAGCGGCTTGCTATGGAACGGCGCGCCTGCTGGGACGACACGCGACAAACTCCGAGTTGACTATCGGGCACTCATCCGGACGCTCGTCAAAAGACTCGTGAGCGACGGAGCACGCGTTCTGTTGGTTCCTCACGTGGTCGGCACTCGAAAAGGTTCTGAGTCCGACGAGCTCGCCATTGCGGAACTGGTGCAGAACCTGGGGCTGAGAACGCCCGACCTCGAGGTGGTCCCGACAGATCTCATGACCGCAAACGAGGTGAAGTGGTGGATCTCGCGTTGTGCGTGGTTTACCGGAGCACGGATGCATTCGACCATCGCTGCGCTTTCGTCGAGTGTGCCGACCGCAGCCCTGGCCTACAGCGTGAAGACCGGTCCGGTCTTTGCTTCGGTCGGACTCGAAGATCAGGTCGTCGATGCCCGTATCCAGACAACCGACCAGACACTGGAGTTCCTGTGGCACGCCTGGACTGAGCGAGAAGCAACGCGCCAGCTGCTCGAGGGTGAACTTGAGTCGGTCCGCAAAATTGCTCGCGAACAGATGATCGAGATTGCCCGGACTTGTGACAGCTTGCGAGGTACGGCATGAAACCCGCATCGATACGCGACGTTGCCGAGGGCCACCTCTGTGCAGGATGCGGCGTCTGTGCCTCTCTCGAACCGGAAGTCATCACGATGGTGAACATCACCAACCGGGGCCTCAGACCAGTGGTAGCGCCAGGTGAAACAACCAGGGTGTCAACGCTTGAGGCGTGTCCGGGCGCAGGACTGCGTCACGACTTCGATGCTAACGATCCAGCGCTTGTCAGCGAACTCCAGGACGTGTGGGGCCCAGTTCGAGGAATCTGGGAAGGTTTCGCGAGCGATCCAAAGATTCGCTTCGAGGGTTCGAGCGCTGGCGCAGCGACAGTGCTGGCGTTGTTCTGCGTCGAGCAGCGAGGAATGGCTGGCGTGCTGCACATCGGTGCCGACCCAGACCAACCGGTACTGAACCGCACGCAATTCAGCACCAGTCGGCGCGAGATCCTGAGCGCAACCGGGTCCCGTTACGCACCCGCAAGTCCAGGTGATTCGCTCAGAGCGATCGAGTCGGCTGATGCGCCGTGCGTGTTCATCGGGAAGCCCTGTGATGTCGCAGGGGTTCAGGCAGCACGGCGCATTCGTCCTAGACTCGATCTCAATCTCGGACTGACGATTGGCCTGTTCTGTGCCGGCACGCCGTCGACTCTGGGAACGCTCGAGATGCTTCGGGCGATGGGCGTCGAAGACCCCGAGGCGGTGCGCGAGGTTCGCTACCGAGGGCGGGGGTGGCCAGGCGATGCCAGCGTGACCATGGGCTCCGGAGAGCAGCGGCGCCTCAGTTACGAGGCTTCGTGGGGTGCAATCTTGCAGAAGCACCGGCAGTGGCGCTGTTATGTGTGTGCGGATCACACCGGCGAATTTGCTGACATCGCGGTGGGCGATCCGTGGTACGAGGCTCCCGACGGTATCGATCCAGGTCGATCGTTGATCGTTGCCCGTACTGAGACTGGTCGACGTATTATCGAAGCCGCCGTCCAAGCCGGCGTACTCACCGCGACGCCGGTCTCGCCGGACACATTGCCGATGAGCCAGCCCAATCTCGCTGCGACTCGCGGTGCGGTATGGATGCGTATCCAGTTGCTACGGCTGTTCGGTGCGTATGCCCCGACGTACGAAAACTTTGCGTTGCGCAAGGCCTGGGTTCGCGAGCTCACTGCCTTGCAAAGAGCCCGTTCGATCACTGGGACCGTGCGACGCATCTACCGCAAGCGACTCCGGCATCGGGATCCGGTCCGGGTAATCAGCAACAGAAGCGAGGCCACG
>ENA-ORXM01002277-ORXM01002277.1-marine-metagenome-genome-assembly--contig:-NODE-2277-length-23025-cov-11.701063_pt1 | contig 23025 bp, 14 predicted proteins | sample MGYA00237867_ERZ511480 | MGnify/ENA primary metagenome ERZ511480 (study PRJEB26309, sample SAMN06266103) | marine metagenome | isolation source: Algal blade | place: United Kingdom:Sidmouth, United...
TTAAGGTGTGGAATTATACAGCCGAAGCCTTTGTGCAAAGTGGCTTGCAGTTTTGTGGCTTAATTATGGGCGATCACGCTAAATCTGGGATCAATACGATGTTTAATACGGGTACCGTCATTGGGGTCGCTGCCAACATTTTTGGCGCAGGTTTCCCCAATAAGCATATTCCGTCTTTTAGTTGGGGGACTTCACAAACTTATGATATGCAAAAAATGTTTGAGACGGCGGAGCGGGTTATGGCTCGTCGTAAACAAATTCTCACTGAAATTGACAAGGAAATTTTACAGTATCTCTTCCATAATACAAAGGTTTATAGGAGTTGGGAAAATGGGTTTTAGTGACGAGTGACTGGTGACGAGTGATATTATCAATTACTCTTCCCTTTTATTTGTTAACCATGCCTAATGGGTGAATATTTTTGTCTTTTATGTTTGTTAAATAATAGTTTGTTAGACTATCCATGGGTAGCGAGAAATCTATTCCTAATTTTTCAGAGGCAATCGCATACTTATTGATATTTCCTCTAAAATCTTTCTCCGCTTTCAGCCTAACATTTTTACTTACTTTGGCTGTTTGGCGAAGGCTGTCTAAATTAGCTGCCATTCGATAGGCATAATAATATTGACATTGTTTTTTGTTGTATTTACCCAAACAACCTTGATAGTCGTTTTCTTGTGCCTCTTTATATTTTTGTTGGAAGGCTTTTATGTTTTGTGTACATTCTCCAACAATAGCCATTCTTAGCTGTTCTGCTTCGCTTCCTTGATAACTACTTACTTGTTGTTTGCCTTCTATTTGACAAGACATTAATCCTATCAAGACAACTATGGGTATGATCCATTTCTTCATACATAAGTAAAACGTGTATTTTTCTAAAAAGTTTCTATTGATATACTCTTTTACTTTTTTTGGAGCGAAAGGTTTGGTGCTTCGTCGGTACGCAGGGTCTCGCTATCCGTTACTATACCAAAAGACGTTACAGTGCAACATCTCTACAATGCCTTCCTGTGCGCCTCGCTGCCTTTTGGTATAACACTTCTATCGAGGCTATTTTAAACGGTTCAAACGTTGTTGTGATTGTTTCTCTACAGCCTTCCTAATAAATTCCAACATACTTTGTTCATTACTTAGACTACTTTCAAGAACAAAAGTCATATGAAAAATAATTTTTCTTTTTTGTGCGTTAAGATAGTATGCGTATTGTTTCCCGTCAATATTGGGTTAGAGGAGTATTCCTCTGCTTTATTTTTGCTTGCTTGCTTTTTTGGGTTTTATCTTTAATTTATCCCTTAAAAGTTGAAATTGAGTATTCTTCTATTGTGACGGATAAGGATGGAACTATTTTACACGCATTTTTGACTTCCGATGATAAGTGGCGCATGAAAACGGAACTTTCAGAAATTTCTGATGAGTTGAAACAGGCGATAGTTTATAAAGAAGATAAGTATTTTTACTATCATTTTGGGGTAAATCCGATTGCTTTGGGAAGGGCTTTTTTTAATAATGCGGTATATAGAAAACGAACTTCTGGAGCTTCTACCATTACCATGCAAGTCGCTCGATTGTTAGCCCCCAAAAAACGAACTTACTTAAATAAAGTCGTCGAAATGTTTCGGGCGATGCAGTTGGAATGGCGTTATTCTAAAGATGAAATCTTGCAGCTTTATTTGAACCTTGTACCCTATGGCAGTAATTTGGAGGGCGTTAAGTCTGCGTCGGTTTTGTACTTTGAGAAATCTCCCCAACACCTGAGTTTGGCGGAAGTGACATGCTTGGCTGTGATACCAAATCGTCCTACTTCTTTGAGATTGGGTAAAAATAATTTGCGTATTGAAAAGGTACGCAACAAATGGTTGAAGCGTTTTCAAGAAAATGAGGTTTTTCCTAATCAGAATATTGTTGATGCGTTGGACGAACCTTTGACTGTCCATCGCCATGAAAGTCCTAAAAAAGCACCTCACTTTTCTTATCGTATGCAACAAGAAAATCCTCATCTCGATATTATCAAAACAAATTTAGATATTGAGGCACAAAGTGTCTTGCAGCAATTGACGAAAAATTATGTCCGTCGTTTGAAAGGTTTTCAGATTGAAAATGCTTCGGTAATGGTGATTAATAATGAGACGATGGCGGTGGAAGCTTATATTGGTTCGGCTGATTTTCAGAACGCAAAAGATGGTGGGCAAGTCGATGGTATTCGCTCGGTACGCTCGCCTGGTAGTACGTTGAAGCCGTTAGTGTATGCAAAGGGTTTTGATCGAGGACTCTTGACGCCTAAGTATGTTTTGCAAGATGTACCCTTGAATTATGGAGGCTATGCGCCATTGAATTTTGATAAAACTTTTAGAGGAACGGTCACAACGGAAGATGCGCTGGCTCTGTCTTTGAATGTGCCTGCTGTTTGGATTCTCAATCAATTGACGCCTAAGACGCTAATTAATACGCTGAAACAAGCTCGATTCCAGCAAATTTTAAAGGACCAAAATAAATTGGGCTTGTCGGTGGCTTTGGGTGGTTGTGGCGTGACTTTGGAGGAACTTTGTGGGCTTTATGCCAGTTTTGCACATCAGGGCAAGTACGCTACTCCCCTATTTTTGCAAACGGATACTTTAGAAAAACAGCAAGTGCTTTTTTCCCCCGAAGCAGCTTTTTTGACAACAGAAATATTGACACAGGTACAACGTCCCGACTTTCCATCGAGTTTTGCAGAAAGTGCGGGCTTGCCTCGTATTGCTTGGAAAACAGGAACGTCTTATGGGCGTCGGGATGCTTGGAGTGTGGGCTATAATGAAAAATATACGATTGGGGTCTGGGTTGGTAATTTTTCGGGACAGGGTGTTCCTGAACTGATGGGTGCAAGAATGGCTGCACCTTTGTTGTTTGAAATTTTTACGTATTTGGATAAACAAACAAATCCACAATGGAATATTCCTGCGGATCATTTAGATTATCGGTGGGTTTGTTCGGAGTCAGGTTTACTTCCTGAGCATTTTTGTGACAATACCGTTTTGGATGTCTATATTCCTATGGTGTCTACGAATAAAAAGTGTGCGCATTTGAAGTATGTGTGGGTGGCTAAGGATTCGACGGTTTCTTATTGTACGGCTTGTATGCCTGCTTCGGGCTATACAAAAGCGTTGTATCCCAATTTGTCGATGGAAATGTTGGCGTATCAGCGAGATTATCACATTCCTTTTACAGCGATTCCCTCCCATAATGGAGAATGTGAACGGTTGTTTACAGAAAATGCGCCAAAAATTACTTCTTTGACGAATGGCTTAAAGTATTATGTGGATCAGGACGATAATGTGGAATTGAAGTTGCAGTGTCAGACGGCGAATGATGTGGAACAGGTGTATTGGTTTATCAATGACCGTTTTTATAAGACGGCTAAGGCGACTGCTTCGTTATTTTTTACGCCTACGGATCACGAAGTGAAAGTGTCTTGTGCGGATGATAAGGGACGGCATGAGGATATTTTTATTCGGGTGGTTTACTTTTGAACCATATAAGTTATTTTAGTTTTTTTAAGTCCATATAAGTTTTTTTACTTGAAACTATATAAGTCCATTTAAGCGGTTCCTTTTTCCTTTAGTTTTTTTTGTTTTTTCCCCAACCGAAAATGATGTCAAACACTGGTATTATTTGGAAGTCTCTGCCGTAGGGATATTGTCCGAAGGCTGCTGCTGCGCCTGCTTTTAGTCCAAATTTATTTGACTTTTTCCAAAAGAAAATAAGTTGGCTTTCGTAGACAAAATCCTTGTTTTCGTTCCCTACTCTAAATGCGGTAAAATCTCCTTCTACGTTTAATTTGGGGAGTATGTATCTGTGGATGTTGATGCCCATATAGATATTGGGTGTGTTGTTAAAGGCGAGTGTTCGGTTGTATAAAAAGGGGATGTCTATGTCGGGAAAGTTTTTTTCTGCATTGCCTAATTTGAAAGCTGTCGCCACGCCTCCACGAAGTGTTATGAAGATTTTTTCGCTATGAATGTCTAAGAGAATTTCGTTTCTTAGGCTAATCATTGGTGGGATTTCGCTGTCTTTTGGCAATACGCCTCCTGCCCCTTCTCTGGCGATTAAGTTTAAATAAATGCTTGGGTAATTTATCTTATGTAGGGTTGCAATGCTCCATCTTCGATTATTCGTCCAGCGTTTTTTTAGCCCTAAATTTGGCGAGATAAAGAAAAATAGGGGCTGTATTTGCCATTCCATATTTTTGGCTACACCCATTTTTTTAACGCCAAAAAGTTGCCATACTTTTCGTCCTTGTACTAAGGTTTCTGTGCTTCTGTGCGGCCAAAGGCTGTTTTGAGGTATGGTATCTACGACTTCTTGTGTGTACGCTTCTTGTTGAAAGATGCCTGTTAGTAGTAGGATGAAAAAGACTATTTTGTTTTGCATACTTGGATGTTAATGCGATAGAATCAAGATTCTTTTTATTGATTTTTAATAGGAGCGAACGGTTTGTTACTTCGTCGTGACGGAAAGGCCTGCTATACGTTCTTATGGTGGCTTGCCTGTCACAGACACACGGCCGTGTGTCTCAACCGCCCAAGACGCCACCATACCACTTCTATCAGGGCTATTTTGCATGGTTTTTACCGCTATCAAAGGCTGTTCACTTTCTTACCAATTGAATACTGTTCCGCTTAGTGGAGCGTGGTCGGAAAGCGGCATCGTTGCCATTCCACCATGTGCTTCGTCGAGATGAACTAAGCCTGATTTAAAGTTGGCGTTGGTGAATATAAAGTCTAATTTACGACTCCAAAATCCATCTTTATCGGCTGTGAAGGTAAAGTAATCTTCGTTGTTTGCAGCAAAATCTTCTAATGGAATCAAAGGTTCGTAATCGTAGAAAGGGAGCATTATATCGGTTTCTTCGCTGAAATCATTGGCACTGAATTCGGAATCTTTGGGACAGACATCATCAGAAAAATCATTGACTTGTTCTGATGATGGGGGAAGTGAATTGAAATCTCCTCCTAAAACAAAGGATATTCCAGAAGCATGTAATTGATCTACTTCTGTTTTTATTTGTTCGAGTTGTTTGTCTTTCGTGCCGTCTTTGGCAAAAGCAGAAGTATGGGTATTGAGTAGGGTAATATTTTTGCCTTGTGCATCGGTGATTTGGGCTTTTAAAATATTTCTGCGTAGATAGAAGTATTGTACGAAACCACTTTGTTCTTCGATGAGTGGTAAGGCAATCCGTTCTGTATTGTTGAGAGGATAACGTGATAAAATGGCGTTGCCAGAATTGATGCGCCCAATGCCGTCGCTTGGAACATAGTTGGATTTCCATTGTGATGCATAAACGGCATAATTGAACTCTGTAAAATCTAATAAGTATTGTAATTGGTCGATGTATCCTGACCTTTTGGCGTCAATGTCAATTTCTTGTACAAAGAGAACATCAACATCCATTTGGTTGATTTTTGTGGCAAGTCCTTCCAAATGGCTTTCTACTTCTTCTGTTTCCATTAAAGAGCGATCACCATAACAATCGAAAAAGAAATCTAAGCGTCCACCTGCAAATTTAATATTCCAACTGGCTATTTTTAAAGAGTCGGTTGGTGCATTTTCGTTGCTTTTTGAAGCTGATTCATAAAATACGACCTGCTCTTCGTCTTTTTCTTCTTCTATGATTGCGTCAAATGGATCGCAAGAAAAACAAAGAAGTAGGGTAAGGAAGGTTATTTTTTTTAAACCATATAAGTCCATATAAGTTTTTTTTTGAACCAGAAGTCTATATAAGCGGTTCAAGTGTGTGTTTTTATTTTTTATGGAATTTTTTGGTGATGCTTCCTTTTGTGGTTTCGCATTTTAGTAGATAGGTATTTGGGGGTAAGTTGTGGGTGGGGATGCTTGTCTTTTTTTGTGGGGTGATTTTTTCTTGTTTGACCAACTTTCCTTCTGTATCATAGATACTCCATGATTGTATGTTTTCTTGAGTTTCGATTTGGAGGATACTGGTGGTTGGATTGGGGTATAGGGTTATTTTTTCGTTTTTGTGGATGGCTTCGAGATTGGTATTTGTGGTGTCTGGTGTGAAAGGGGCTGCTGTAAAGTCGAAGGTGACTTCGGTAATGTCTGTGGGGTCGTTGAGGGGAAAAAACTTGTAGGTGGCGACCACTTGTCCTTCGGTTTCGTTGGGATAGACTTGGAAGATGAATTTGTCGATGCTACCTGTGACAGGTGGTAATACAAAGTCGGCTGAATCAATTCCATTGGCAGGAATATAGGAATTTGTGGGGTCTTGGATGCCTATTTCCCATGTGTCGGGCATGGAGATTATGCCGCCATGACCATCTGGTGCAATCAGTGAAACCAATACCCAACGCATTTCTAAGCTGTCGTTGGTGAGGTTTTCAAATTGGGTGTAGTCGTAAAAGACAAAGTTGTTGGCAGGTTTAGTTGCTTGGACAAATTCGGGGGTGCATGTGAAATTGTCTTGGGCGTTGATATTGCCTGTTGTTAATAGTAGTAAAAGTGGTAGTAAGTATTTCATTTGTTTTTTTGTTTTCCTTGAACCATGTCATTTCGACTTCGCTCAATGACCAAAGTTCATAAAGCGGTTCATTTGTGTGTTTTTGAACCATACAAGTTATATAAGTCCATATAAGTTTTTTTTAGGAAACCAGAAGTCCATATAAGCGGTTCATTTGAGTTTTGTCCTTTTAAGATAGACCCGATAGTAGCGTTATAGCTTACAAAGTGCCGTAGTTCTTGGTTCTTAGTGCTGTGGTTCGGTTCTGATGTGATTTATGTTCTTTGTTAGCTATAGTAGCGGATAGCGGGAGCATGCTTTACGACGAAGCTTTTTCCGTTCTCTCCTAAAAAAAGATGCTACAAGATACATAAAAAACCATAAAAAAAGGGAATGTACAATTTTGTACATTCCCTTTATCATATTTCAATTAAATAATCGACTTACTCGACTTATTTTCTCTTCTTTCCTTTCTTGTTCTTTCCTTTCTTAGAGAATTGACCGAATTGGAAACTGCTTTTGCTTTTATCGTCCTTATTCTGGTCTTTTTTCGGTGGCGCAGCCGTTTTTTTCTTTGAGTCTCCAGTAGATTTTAGCTTACCTTTTTTGATAAGTAGTTTTTCTAATTTAGAATCTGTTTGACCGTCGCTTCCTTCTTTACCGCCGTCTAATTCTTTTTGGTTTTTGATTAACTCTTCCCATTTAGAATCAGCAGCTAAACCAGCTTGTGTAGGCCAAGTATCTGGAGAGTGCATTTGGAATTGTGGTCCGCCTGCTTCTAAGATGCTTTTGAGGTGCTTAGGATCTGCTTTAGACAATTGTTTCCAAGTCACGATGCCTGCTTTGTTCAATAATTCTTGAATTTTTGGTCCAATACCTTCGATGATTTGAAGATTATCTTCTTTGAGACCGTAAACAGAATCAACATTGATGGTGTAGCTTTTCTCTATCGTTGTTTCGATAATGTTGTGAGAATCACGTACTTCGATGTTTTCCATATCCGTTTGGATTAGTTCTGCATCTAAACCGTCTGTACCAAAATCACTTGGTTTTACTTGACCTTCGCCCGTGCTTTTTAGGTTGGTTACATCTTGGTGGGTTGTTGTAGAATCTAAACCGTCTGTACCGAAATCACTTGGTTTTACTTGTTCAGGAACATAGATTGTTTCTGTTGTAATCTCTGTAACCGTAATATCTGGACCTGGTGTCTTAGGATCATCAATGACAGTTTCCGTAATAATGATGTCTGGACCGATATTTTCAGGAAGGTCAATGACCGTTTCTGTAACTTTAATATCTACATCTTTTGCTTCGGGAATATCAATGATGGTCTCTGTCACTTCTATATTGACTATATCTTCTTCAACTACGGGCTTTTCTCTGATGACTCTTGTTTCCTCAATAACTCTTCTTTCTTTTTCTTCAACAGGACGAGTTTCAAAGACGATTCTTTTAGCATCTCTTGTTTCTCCTTCAAACTCATCAGCACGGTATTTTTTACCTGTACGAATGATGCGTTCTTTACCAGTACGGTATGTTTTAAGGTTGGTAGAATCCAATTGGTGACGGCTAATTTCGGCTCCTTGTTTGGTAACTTGAACCTCTTTGATGACCTCAACTGGTACTTCTTTGATAACTGTTACCTCTTTGATAACTTCAACTTCTTTGATGACCTCAATCGGTACTTGTTTGATGACTTCAATCTCTTTGATGACCTCTTTGATGACCTCAACCTCTCTGATAACCTCGATAGGAATTTCCTTAATTACCTCAATCTCTCTAATAACTTCGACAGGTACTTCTTTGATAACTTCGTGCGCTACATGTACTTCTTTGATGACTTCAACAGGCACTTGTTTGATGACTTCAACCATTTTGATGACCTCAGTTTCGTTGATAACTTGTATTGGCACTTCTTTTAAGACAGGCACTTCCTTGATGACTTCAACTTCACGAACAACTTCTGTCGGCACTTCTTTGACGACCTCAACTTGCTCAAATACAGTTACTTCCCGAACAATTTCTACAGGTACTTCTTTAAAGACCTCAATTTCCTTGATAACTTCTACCTCATTGACGACCTCAACGGGAACTTCTTTGACAACCTCAACAAGCTTAGGTATTTCGATGGTTCGGATTAATTCAACAGGAATTTCTTTAGTTAAAGTAACCTCTTTAAGTGATTGAATTTCTTTCACCACTTCGACTATTTTTTCACGAACAACATCAACACTTTTGATTTTTTCTATAGTCTTCAATACCTCAACAGGGACTTCTTTAAATACTTCAAATTCTTTAATTCTCTCGACAACTGTTTCGACTTTTACAGGTTTTTCTTTAGAAACCTCTACAACTTTCACAACTTCGATAGAATTAGTTAATTCTACAGGTACTTCTTTATATATCTCAACGATGTCTACTTTGTGTTCAACAGTTAATACCTCAACAGCGACTTCTTTGACGACCTCGACTTCTTTGATAACGGGTACTTGTTTAACAACTTCAACTAAGACCTCTTTGATAATCTCAACTTCCTTAATTACCTCAATTTCTTTGATGACCTGAACAGGTACTTCTTTAACAACAATAACCTCTTTGATTGTCTCAATTTCTTTGATGACTTCAACAGGGACTTCTTTGTTTAAGACAAATTCTTTGAAGACCTCAACTTCTCTAATCACCTCAACAGGGACTTCTTTGATGACTTCAACCTCCTTGATGACTTCAATTTCTTTGAAAACCTCAACAGGGACTTCTTTGACGACCTCAACCCTTTTAATGACTTCAATTTCTCTAATAACCTCAACAGGGACTTCTTTGATAACTTGAACCTCTTTGATTACCTCGACCTCTTTGATGACTTCAATAGGTACTTCTTTAATAACAGGTATTTCTTTAAATATTTCTATTTCTTTAATGACCTCAACAGGAACTTCTTTGATGACCTCAACCAGTTCTATATTAGTCACTTCTTTGACGACCTCTACAGGTACTTCTTTAATCACTTCGACCTCCTTAATCACCTCAACTTCTCTGATTACCTCAACAGGGACTTCTTTAAAGACCTCAACCCGCTCAATAACAGGAACCTCTTTGATGATTTCAACAGGTACTTCTTTGATGACCTCAACTTGTCTAATAACTTCAACTGTCTTAATAACTTCAATTGGCACTTCTTTAACTACCTCAATAGTTTTTATAATCTCTTGAGAAGTAGTCATTCCATTTTCAATCAAAACATTGAATACAGCCTCTGCTTGACTTTCAGTTAGGTCTGTAGTATTCCGAAGACGACTAATAAATTTAGATTTTTTGACTTTCATGTATCCTAGTTGTTATAATAATGAAAAAAATATTTGTATGATAAAAATCAAGTTCCTTGTGGAGTGTAGCATTGCCTGCGAGTAGCTTATGGATTAAGTACATAATACTACAGCTTTGGTGCTATGTAAATACAGTGTTCAAAGCATTAGAATTAGTTAGCTTATATTTCACAGAAATATGACGTATAAAAATGGTGTAGGTCATTAGAATACCTAACATTTATTTAAGATTAGTTTTCAGTCAATTCAGTGGTATTATTTGTTTTTTTATTTGATAAGGTTGGGTACTAAATTTTAAGGTATTTTTTAGCAGAACGTCCCAAATGTACAAAAATTTGGCAGAAAAATTGATAGTCTTTTGCAAAGATTATTTAAATATATTTTAAATATATGCAATATAATTAAATTTCACATATAAATATCATTTTTACTTATATTATAAAATGTCATTTTTAGCAGCATACTCCACAATAGCATCATCTAACATAATATCTCGGTGTTGTATTTTTCTTTTTAGTATGATTCCTCCCAAATGTGTACAACGGCTCAAAGCAACATATACTTGTCCTGCAGCAAAAGCCCCTCTCCCCAAATCAATCACCACTCTTTGAAAGGTCATCCCCTGACTTTTATGAATTGTAATTGCCCATGCCAATCGCAAAGGATACTGAGTAAAACTACCAATAGATTCCGCTACTATTTTTTGTTTTTCGACATTATAATTATAGACAAAAAGCTCCCATTTTTCTTTAGATACCTTATATACAGAGATTACCTCCTTTTCTTTCACCCCTACCTTAATGTATTCTTTTGTCAATTCTATTACCTTTCCAATCGTTCCATTGACCCAACGCCCTTCCGCATCATTGCGACAAAACATAACTTGGGCATTTTTTTTGAGTGATAATTTAGCTTCACATGGCAACAATCTTTCATCAAATTCTCCTTTTATTTCTCCTTGATAGCTAAAAGCCTCCTCTGGAATGGTTGTTAGTTCCCGTTCGTTAATTTGACCGGCGATTCGATTCGTACTTGTGAGGGTAATAAAAGATTGATTGACAAAAGCAGATTCAGATCGAAAAGCAGCCGTATTTAAATCGTGTAAGTCCTCATAATCAATCGTTTTGTTTCGTACTTTATTCAATAAATTGACAAAACTTTCATCTGATTGTCGATAATGATAGCGCAATTCTATGATTCGGGGTGGAATGTCTTGTAAACTAAAAGCATCAAAGAAAAAAGGCGAAGGATACCCTCTCATTGCCAAAAACTGCATACTATCTTCTCGTACAACAGGCGGTAATTGAAACAAATCCCCAATCAAAATCATCTGAACTCCCCCAAACGGCAAATAAGGATTTGGACCATTTTTCCGCATAAAATAATCAATACTATCCAACAAATCAGCCCTTACCATAGACACCTCGTCAATAACAATCGTTTCTAAATTTTCAAAAACCTTACGATTTCGTCTTTTTTTAATTTCGTGATTGTCAAAAGGTCGGGGTGGAAATCCAAAGAAAGAGTGAATAGTTTGTCCTCCAATGTTTACGGCTGCCAATCCAGTTGGTGCAAGAAATACCGATTTTTTTTTGGTATGAAATTTAAAATATTTGAGCAGTGTTGATTTTCCTGTACCTGCTTTTCCAGTAATAAATAAGGTTTCATCCGTCTCATTCATATAATGGAGTGCCTCCTTAAAATCATCATTTAATTCGATATTTTGCATATTGTAATCGGCTTGTTTATTAGCGATGGCACGAATGTCTCTATTTTAACGATGATTTAAAAATTTAACGCCTGAAAAAACAAAAAACCTTTGACGAAGATATCGTCTAATGAATAATATCATCATCAAAGGTTTGATATTTCTTTTTTGGAGACAACAGTGGGTTGCTTCGTTGTGATGTATGGGCCCGCTGTTCGTTCTTATGGTGGCTTCTGCACGAAGATGTAAGGCATCTTGAAGATGCCTTACATCTACCCAGCCACCACCATACCACTACCATCGGGTCTATTTTGTATGGTCTGTACCCCTTAAATAGGTACTTAAACCGTTTCTAATTCAACTTTTCGTGTCCAATTGAATTTGTCTGCTACCTCTCCTTTTTTAATGCCCATGAGACGTTGTTTCATCTGTGACCAATACCTTCTTTCTGCTGCTTCTGGCAAAACGACTTTTTCTTCGTTTGTGCCTAAAGAGGCAATAGGAATGATGGCTGCGGCAGTTCCCGAACCGAAACAATCTTGCAAAGTTCCGTTTTTGGCAGCTTCAAAAATTTCGGCTACTGCAATTGGTCTTTCTTCAACCGTAATACCTTGATCTTTAAATAATTCGATAACACTTTGGCGAGTTGTTCCAGGTAAGATACAATCGTTTAATTCTGGCGTAATGACCACATCATTGATGACAAAGAAGACGTTCATTGTGCCGATTTCTTGTACATATTTGTGTTCCACTGCATCTGTCCATAAAACTTGGTCAAAACCTTTTTCTTGAGCAAGTTGGGCAGGATACAAAGCACCACCATAATTTCCTGCTGCTTTTGTAAACCCAGTACCACCATCTACTGCTCTTGCATATTTGTCTTCAATATATACATTAACAGGATTGGCATAATAAGGGCCAACAGGACAAGTAAAGATGATAAATTTGTAGCTTTTAGAAGGTTTCACACCAATATAAGGGTCAGAACCAAACATAAAAGGACGAATATATAAAGCATATCCTTCTTTAGTAGGAATCCAATCACAATCCAACGCCAATAATTCTCGTAATTTTTCAAGGAAAATGGCTTCAGGTACTTCAGGCATACACAATCTTTCTGCCGATCTATTGAAGCGAGCAATGTTTAACTCAGGGCGAAACATCAGTACATTGCCTTCGGCATTTTTTTCTGCTTTCATTCCCTCAAATATAGCTTGTCCATAATGCAACGTCATCATTGCAGGAGTAATTTGGAGTGCTTCGTATGGCTGGATAATTCCCTCATCCCATTCACCATCTTTATATTCCATTACCAACATGTGATCGGAAAAAACTCTCCCAAAGGGCAGGTTATCAAAATCAACATCGCCCAGTTTTGAGCTTTCCACTTTTTTCAGATTTGTCTTAAATTCCATAAGTTTTTTTAACTTGGTTAACAAAATTATTTACTCCAATTATGTGATTTGTAAATATTTTAAAGTATAAGTAAGGAGACGATTTTAAGGGAGGCAAAGGATGTTAGTAATTTCCTTAGAATCAATCCTTTACAAAAATTTTAATCTCATTTTATCTTGTCCTCTCACTTGGTCAGATAAATGTATCCTAACATTTTAAGTGGCTTGTTATTCCCTTATACTGTCAAAGTGGCAGATCATTTAAAAATATTCCTGTAGCTGCGCACTATGTTTACATTTTTCACCTTATCTAAGGAAAAAATAGAGTTCACTAAAAACGTAACTTTGATTCTGTCACACTACTTAGAGAAGATTTTTTTTGTATTAGTATGAGAAACTAATAAAGATTTGTAATATAGTGCAAAATTACAAATTTTTAACACGCTATCCAACATACTAAAAGGACTTTTATAATATGAAAAACATTGATCCATTTGCTTTAAGCCAAATATATGATAAACCTTTATATAAAATTGACGCTATACCAACTTCTTTATTAGATCATTTTTTGCTAGAAGAACAAGTTGATACGTTAATTATTGTACCCTCTGTGTTGGAGGAAATGGAGCAAAAAGTATTAGAGAATATTTTAAAGGCACTTAAATATGATGATAATAAGATACAAGTGGTTATACAGGAAGATCATCCTTTGAGTTTCAAGTTTATAAATAGAAATTTAAAAAACATTAATAAAATTTTAGTCTATGGACTATCTCCTAAAGATTTGCAACTGAATATTTTGAATTATCAAGATAAGATTCTTGAATTGGATAACGTTAAATTGTTGTTTACCGTACCTTTAGAGATGTTAAAAACCTATAAATATAAGAAGAATCTTTGGAATATGACGGTAGGTTTGTTTAGTTAAACCATATAAGTCCAGATAAGTAATTTAGGTGATAGTGTCCATTTAAAATAGCCCTGATAGTAGTGTTATACCAAAAAGTCTGGCAGATATAAGAAAGGCTTTTGGTATAGTAACGGATAGCAGGACTTTCCGTGACGACGAAGTACCTGACCTTTCGCTCCTAAAAAACAAAATAGTATATATAAACATGAAATTTAGTATTTATAAACAAAATAAAAGCATTGAGGGAATTGTCGATTTGGACGGTTCTAAGAGTATTAGTAATCGGGCGTTGGTTATTCGGGCGTTGTGTGCGAAGGATTTTGAGATTGGGCGGTTGTCTACTTCTGATGATACGAGGGTGCTGCTTCGTGGGCTGGAGGCGACGACGGAGACGGTGGATATTGGGGCGGCTGGGACGAGTATGCGCTTTTTGACGGCTTTGTTGGCGACTCAGGTGGGAAAATCGACGATTTTGACGGGAAGTGAGCGGATGAAGGAACGTCCCATTGGGGTTTTGGTGGATGCGCTGCGGACTTTGGGGGCTGATATTGCTTATTTGGAAAAAGATGGATTTCCGCCTTTGCGGATTAAGGGAAAACGGTTGGAAGGGGGTTCGATTTCGATAAAGGCGGGTATTAGTAGTCAATATATTTCGGCTTTGTTGATGTTGGGTCCGACTTTTGAAAAAGGCTTGGATTTGACGTTGGAGGGTGATATTGTGTCTCGGACGTATATTGAAATGACGTTGGCTTTGATGGCGTATTTTGGGGTTGAGCATGTTTGGGATGGACAGACGATTCGGATTCTGCCACAGGCTTATCAAGCAAAGGATTTTGTGGTGGAAGCAGATTGGAGTGCGGCTTCGTACCATTATTCGTTGATGGCTTTGGCAAATTCTGGGTCTTTGCAATTGAATGGTTTGTTTGAAAAAAGTGTACAAGGGGATCGTGTTTTAGTGGAGATAATGCAGCCTTTGGGCGTGCAAACGACTTTTCAGGAGACAGGCGTTTTGCTGACGAAAACAGCTGTTACTACAGAATTTTTTGAGCAGGATTTTGTGTTGTGTCCTGACTTGGCGCAGACGTTGGCGGTGGTTTGTACGGGCTTGGGGATTCCTGGTCGCTTTTTGGGTTTGCAAACTTTGGCGATTAAGGAGACGGACCGAACGCTTGCTTTAGAACAGGAATTGCATCAATTTGGTGCTGCATTTAGTGGCGCACATGATGTTTGGATTCTGAGCGTTCATGCCAAAGTGTTTGAGGATGTGCCTGTCATTAAAACGTATCACGATCATCGTATGGCAATGGCGTTTGCACCTTTGGCTTTGAAATTAAAGGGGCATTTAGTGATTGAGGATCCGATGGTGGTCACGAAGTCTTATCCACTTTTTTGGGAGGATTTGCGGGGGTTGGGATTTTTGGTTGAGGAAAAAAATGGTGTTTGATGGTATGCTCTTCATTTTACTTTAAACGCAAAGTTCACAAAAATTACGCAAGGTTCGCTATAATTATATTGTTCCTTCTCTCTCTCCAAAGTTGTCTCCCCATAAAAAGCATTTTCTTAGGACAGCCTGATGCGAAGGATATGGCGCGATTGCCTTTTAGGACGATTCGGGCGAGTGAGGATTGTTTTTTGTTTGAACAGGGGAATACTGATTTTGGTAGAACGCTAAAAGTGAACGATTGGACGACGGATATTCCTTTTTTTATTTCGTTGGAAGAATTGGCTACTTTGCATGAGACTCGGAGTTTTTTGGTGATTCAGCGAGATTCTATTTTATTTGAATATTATCGTGACGGGCTAAATGATGCTTCAACTCATCCCTCCTACTCTATTGCAAAGTCTTTTACGTCGGCTTTGGTGGGAATTGCGATTGATGAAGGGCATATTGGTGGTGTAAATGATTTGGTCAATGCTTATATTCCTGAATTACAAGGTGGACATTTTAAATCTTTGACGATTGAACATTTATTGAATCATACTTCGGGGATTGAGTATAATTTGCCTGTGGATGCGACGATTTATTATGGCAATGATGTTTTGAAAAGTTTGAAGCGTATTGACTTTGCTTTTCCGCCTGGTACCAAACAGCATTATGTGAATTTGAACGTGCAATTGTTGGGACTTATTTTGTATCGGGCGACGGGCGTTTATCCTTCACAATATTTGGAGGAAAAAATTTGGCAACCTTTGGGCATGTGTCATGAGGGAATTTGGACGATTGATAAAAAAAATGAGTTAGAAAAAACGTTTTGTTGTATGGGCGCAACGGCTTTAGATTATGCAAAGTTTGGGCGTTTGTTTTTGCATGGTGGCGTTTGGAATGACAAACGCATTTTGAGCGAACAATGGTATGAACGTTCTATCCGACGAGACACGACGGGAGGCAGCAGTTTTAATTACAATTATTGTTGGCATATGGGTTTGAAAGCGTATGGGGATTTTATGGCGATTGGTTTGTACAAGCAGCACATTTATGTCAATCCTACAAAAGAGTTAGTCATCGTTTTATTGAATGATCGGGAAAAACCGTTGAAGGCGGAACGAGTAAATTGGTGGTATATTTTTCGACAGATTTCGGATTTGGTTTGATTTTTTTGTGCTGTAGTTCTTAGTGCCGTGGTGCTGTAGTTCTCTTCATACTTAGGTAGTTTTCGAGCTACAAAATTAATGATTTTAAATTAAAAAACTTTATGAATATTTTAGTAATTACAGGCCCTCCTTATTCTGGTAAAGGTACACAATGTCGTTTTTTGGTGGAGATGCTTGGTTTCAAGCATGTTTCGACGGGCGATGCGATTCGTTTGGAGAAAGAAAATCAAACAGAGATTGGAAAAATCATGTCGGCTTATGCGGAGAAAGGCGATTTGGTTCCTGATGCCATTATGAAGGATTTGTTTGGAAAAATTGCAGACGATAATAAAAGAGAAAAAGGTATTATTTTAGATGGCTATCCTCGAACCATTCCACAAGTTGATGATTTAATTGCATTGGTTGAAGAACGCAATAAAAAGATTCGTTTAATTTTAAATATTGATGTCGCCAAAGAAGAGCTTTTGGTAAGAGCCAAAAGAAGAGCTAAAACATCGGATAGAGTAGACGATAAAAATTCTAAAACTCATCTAAAACGAATTGACATTTTTGAAGCCTCCACTCGTCCTGCGATTGAATATATGCAATCCAAATTAAAAGTTGTGACTGTTGATGGAATGGGGAGTATTGAAGCAACAGCAAAGCATATTAAAGAAGTAGTTGAGAAATATTTTATATAAATTCGACAAATCAAAAAAAATGTAATCAAAAATAAAAATAGATTACCTTATATTTGAAACAACACAGAAAGAATCTGGAAAAGAAACCGACAAAGCAAAAAAAATGTAATCAAAAATAGAAATAGATTACTTTATATTTGAAACAACAAAGAAAATTCAAAGAATGTTTTTTGAATAGTATATAGGAAAAAAAAAGTGCCTATTTTTACCTTAGAAGGATAAACAGACACCGCTTTTATGATTTGATACTCCAAAAGTAATATTTTCCTGCCTATTTTACAAACTTTCTCATCAATTTATTCGAGGTTTTTACATCAGAATTTTGCATCTCGTCTTTATGATTTGCAAAAGCAGGTGAGGTCTGCCTAAAAAAAAGACACTAACTAAGAATAAATTAATTTTTATTTTATTAACACACAAAATTTAATTATTGATGAAAAATTATACACTATTAGGAACTTTATTACTTTTATTGGTAATCCTTAGTTCTGCCTTACAAGCGCAAACATTAGAAGGCACAAAAGCAAAAGAGCTTCACCCCTCCATCAAAAAAGTAAGAGTTGTTGAAGACCAACAAGCCTTAAAAAATATCCATTTTGAGAAAGACCAACAACCTAACTTAGAAAACTTACCTGCTGTACTAAATGAAGCATTGGGAAAAAATAATCAAAAATCTACCAATGGATTATCCCTTAAAGTAGTTCAAGATAAAGTAGATAACTTAGGATTTCAACAAGTTAAATACCAACAATACTATAATGGTATTCCTGTAGAAATGGCAATGAGCAAAGCGCAAGTTAAAAATGGGAAAGTAGAATCTATTATGGGTCGTTTATACCAAAATATAGAAGTAAATACAACCCCTGCACTTGATGAAAAAGGAGCGTTGGCTGCTGTACAAGAAGCGTTCAAGAATGCCACTTTAATTGGAGAAAATAAAGATCATAAACATCAGGGTCATAACCATAAGCACTCAACAGGAGAATTGGCGATTTTAAAATACGAAGGACAAGATTTCTTGTGTTGGAAATTAGATGTTTCTGTTGAGGCAAATTCTGATTGGAAAGTATATGTTGATGCACATACAGGAAATATTGTTCAATCTATTTCTTTGATACACGAATGTTTTGCAGCTTCGGGAAACACAACAATGTATGGTGTTAAGAGTGGGGTTAACACACGAAAAGTAGGTAGTAACTATCAATTAAACAATAGTACCTGCTCTAATGAAGTTACCTTAAATGTGAAAAATCATGCCACTAGTGGTGGTCCCTTCTATGATTCTGATAATTATTGGAATGACAATACAGTAGATAGATCTGCTTTTCAAACATATGCACTCTTTAGTGAAACAATTGAGTATTTTGAAACAACTTTCCTACTAGATAGTTATGATGATAACGGTGCGGATGTAATAGTAAATAATAATCACTCAATAGGTAACAATGCATTTTGGCATCCTACAAACCTAGAATTTAGTATTGGTAGAGGATCAAATGCTAGTGATGGTACAGACGATATAAATTCTTCTGATGTAGTTGCACATGAATTTACACATGCCATCACACAATTTTCTGCTGGTTTAATTTACGCTAATGAGTCAGGTGCCTTAAATGAATCTTTTAGTGATATATTTGGAACAACCTTTGAACGCATATATGAGAACAATCAAAATCCTGATTGGCTGATAGGTGAAGATTTAGCAATTGGACATATTAGAAGTATGTCAAATCCTAATTCAAAATTTGATCCAGATACTTATGGTGGAACTTACTGGACTGCTGGTGGTGGAGTTCATACCAATAGTGGTGTTCAAAATCACTGGTACTATCTTTTAACAGATGGTGGTAGTGGTACTAACGATCTTGGTAATAGTTATAGTGTTTCTGGTATTGGTTTAACTAAAGCAGCAGCTATTGCTTACCGTTCCCTTACAGAAAAATTAACAGATCCAAATTCTGATTATGCCGATGCTCGTGAAGCTTCGATTTGTGCAGCAACAGACTTATATGGTGACTGTTCTAATGAAGTACAGCAAGTAATGAACGCTTGGCATGCAGTAGGTGTTGGCGCAGCTTCTAACTGTTCACAAAATAAGCCTGACTTAATTGTTGTAAACCAAACTGTTACAGCCAATGCTGCACCTGGTGATGTTATCACTATGACTTCTACCATTGAAAACATGGGTTCTGCTGCTGCCCCCTATACGTACCTAATGTACTATCTTTCTGATGATCCAGTTTGGGACCCATATGATACTTACCTTTACTATGACTACGTACCTGCTTTAGCAGTTGGCGCACAAAGTAACCAAACACATAGTTATGTATTACCGAGCTGGGCTACAGGTTGTGAATACATTATTTTCGTAGCAGATTACTACGATTATGCCAATGAACTAAATGAAAGCAATAATGTTGAAGCGGCTCAATACTGTGTCTCTACGCCTACTTGTCCAAAACCAACCGCAGCAGAAGTAAGTGCCGAGCCATTATGTGGCTATAGTTCTGCCTACGTGTACTGCCAATATCATAATACACAAAAGAAAAAAGTACAATATCGTCAAGGAACTTCTGGAGGTTGGACAACAGTTTACACGCCTAATACAGAACACTGGGTGTATTTATCTAACCTAAACAATGCTTCTTACCAATACAAAGTTGCTGTAGAATGCTCTCCAGGCTCTAATCAATATTCTGCTTATTCTAACATTGAAACATTCACATATAGTCCTTGTAAAACAGGAGGTAGCAATTTAGAAGACAATGCATTAGCTGAAGTAAAGGTTTATCCAAACCCCACACAAGACTTTGTCAATGTCAATCTTAGTGGCGGAGAAGCAGAAACCATCGGGGTTTATGATGTTCAAGGACGCTTACTCAAAGAAGTGAATCCCGACACATTTATTGGTGGAACAGTACGAATAGACCTTAGCGATTTAACCAAAGGAATTTATTTCATTCGTATCAATGATACACACGTAAAAAAGATTACTAAGTTATAATAACTAAAAAATCTTAATTTGTTTAACTCCAATCATCCTTGTGATGGTTGGAGTTTTTTTATTTTGGAGACAACGGTAAAGAGCTTCGTCGTGACACGCAGGCCTGCTATCCGCTACTATACCAAGCCAACGCACGTTCATTGAGCGAAGTCGAAAGGTAGCCAAACACTTGGTATAACACTACTATCAGGTCTATTTTAAACGGTCTCAACGAAAAAGTGCTTATTCTACTAGAGACAAAATCGAAAAAATGTAATTGTACTTTTTTGCCTATTGTCCTAAATTTGGATTATAAATAAGAAACAATTAATGCAATAAAAAAACAGGTGATAAAAAAACAGATGCTCACCTATTAACAATAAAAGATATGGAAAAATGAAAGTAAAATAAGATGCCCATCCTTACAAAAGCAAGGACAGACATCTCTTTTAGAAGTGGTATCTAAAAGTAATAATTTCCGATCATTTTACCAATCTTCTCTTACGATAATTTATAAAACACTCCTGTTTTCAAAAAAAATGCACACAAGAGATGGGAGAGGTATGCCTATACCAACCATAAATTATCCCGATTTTATTACTTAACTCATAAAATACTTAATGAATGAAAAAGTATTCTTACCTAAGTACATTGTTACTTTCAGTGCTACTACTCAGCACAGGCTTACAAGCTCAAACTTTAGATGGCCAAAAGGCTAAAGAAATTCACCCTTCCCTTAAAAAAGCAAGGTTAGACGAAGACCAGCAAGCCGTAAAATTCCTGAAATTTGAAGAAAGTGAACGGCCTGACCTAGTGGATTTGCCTATGTTAATAGATGATGTTTTATCTCAAAACAATCGAAGTTCTACTAATGGTTTAACTTTAAAGATGGTTGAAGATAAAGTAGACAATTTAGGATATCAACAAGTTCAATTCCAACAATACTATCAGAATATTCCTATAGAATTTGCCATCAATAATGTACAGGCAAAACAAGGCAAAGTACAAACTGTCATAGGTGTTTTACACAAAAACATTGATGTTAATACAACACCAAACTTGAATACAGAAGAAGCTCTTCAGAGCATTCGTCAAACGTACCCAGATGCTATTTTAGTAAGCGAATACCAAGCTGGCAGAAATCATCAACACAATCATAAACATGCCGATGGAGATTTAGTTATTTTCAAACATAATAAGCAAGATTATCTGTGTTGGAAAATGGATATATATACTAACTCTGGTGGGAAAAAAATCTATATAGATGCTCATACAAGTAGTATTATAAAAATATATACTTTGGAACGGGATTGTCACAAAGCTACTGGCCAAACCGAATTGTATGGAAGCCAAGATGAAGTTTATGGAGACCCTAATAAAATTAATACTAGAAAAATTAACAAGTATAGCTTGGATAATGACTCTTGTGATGACGAAGTATTAGTTCGTGTCAGAAGAGGGAATAATAACACGGCTTATACTGATAAGAATAATCACTGGGGTGATGATATTGATCATAAAGTAGCATATCAATCGTTTTGGATAGCACAAAATGTTATAGAATACTTTAAAGTTACCTTTCATAGAAATAGTCACGACAATGCAGGAGGGCGTTTAGACATATTTCAGAAAGAACTTGGGGGAGGAGGACCAGCCTGGTCTCAAACTAAAAATGCTATAATATTTCCTCTTCTTAAAAATCATTGGAACTCTATTGATGTTATTGGTCATGAATTTTCCCATGCTCTAGATCAAAGTGAAGCAAATTTAGTTTATGAAAACGAATCAGGTGCTTTAGATGAATCTTTTGCTGATATTTTTGGTACTGCTTTTGAGTTTTCAATGGGGATAGATTCAGATTGGACTATGGGCGAAGATATTATAGAGGAAGGCTTAGGTTCTGTTACCCCATTCAGGGATATGAGCGATCCTAATGATTATAACGACCCCGATACTTATCTAGGAGACAATTGGTATTCTGGTACAAATGACAATGGAGGCGTTCATACCAATAGTGGCGTACAAAATTTTTGGTTTTATCTTTTAGTAGAAGGCGGTAGTGGTGTCAATGATTTTGGAATTCCTTACAATGTAACAGGAATTGGTATGGAAAAAGCCATACAAATTGCTTATCGTAATCTTACGGAAAAACTGACTTCTACTTCTAATTATGCTGACGCTCGTGCAGGTTCTATTGAAGCAGCAATAGATTTATTTATTGATCCTTGTTCTAATGAGGTTGCACAAGTAATCAATGCCTGGAACGCAGTAGGTGTAGATGCATCGCCTGCCGATTTAATAGCAACAAACACTTCTATTCCCTATAATCCAGCAGCAGGACAAACAATTGATTTTAGTTATACTATACAAAATTTAGGAGATGCACAAAGTAATCAAGCTTATATCTATTATTATCTTTCAGATGATGATCAAATTAGTGGAAATGATACCTGGATTGGATATGAATTAATAGGGAATCTATCTCATTGTGAACAAAGTAATGAATCTGCAAGTTATAGCATCCCAACTAATATGACTGGCTGCAAGTATATCCATATTTATGTGGACGCTTCTGCCAATGTACCAGAAAGTAATGAATTTAATAATATAACCACTCTAGAATTTTGCATTACTGATCCCAAACCTGACTTAGTTGTCAATAACTTATCTGCTCCTATTAATGCGACTATTGGCTCTACCATTAATATCAACTGTTATGTAAAAAATATAGGTAATGCTACCGAAAACGTATATGAACAACTAAGATATTATCTTTCAGATGACACTGTAATTGGTCCTGGTGATATTTATATTGGTGTAGACTATACAGGGGTTTTAGCTCCAAACGCTCAAAGTTATGAACAAATAAATTATACGATTTCTCCCAATATCCTACCTGGGCTTAAATACATAATCACAAAAGCAGATTTTTATAACGATATCAA
>ENA-ORXM01002278-ORXM01002278.1-marine-metagenome-genome-assembly--contig:-NODE-2278-length-23024-cov-3.134745_pt1 | contig 23024 bp, 22 predicted proteins | sample MGYA00237867_ERZ511480 | MGnify/ENA primary metagenome ERZ511480 (study PRJEB26309, sample SAMN06266103) | marine metagenome | isolation source: Algal blade | place: United Kingdom:Sidmouth, United...
AAGAAGAAATCTTGCTATTGTAAATTTAAGAGACATCGATAAATTACGTTGCAACAACGTTTTAATTACGTGATTTATTTGATCGATGTACAGTACATATGGCAATTATTTATTTTTTTATTTTTTTTATTATCACGATACTATTATTGATGTACAGCCTATTCGGTCACCGACAATATTAAATACTGCCTTTCAAGATGTTATGCTTTGGAACGGTCAATTCGGAGGAACAAAAACCAATGTGGGTACTGAAAGTGAATGGACCGAGGGCACCCCTAAAGCAACAAATTTACTAGGTTTTGAAGGGATTGAAACCCAAGCTATTGCGGGCTCAGATGTCCATCGCTTGAAAATTAATCCTGAAATGATTCTGGCAAATGAGACCTACAAATCTCTATTTGATGAAGCATATCCTAATATTCCTACCGAAGAAAGATATACTAAACTTTACGGAGCACTTGCCATTGCAGCTTATGAACGAACGGTAGTAGCTTCTGAAGCACCTTTTCAAAAATGGTTACAAGGTGATGACCTCGCTCTAGATGAAACTGAAAAACAAGGAGCAATGTTGTTCTTTGGAAAAGGAAAATGCTACACCTGTCATTCAGGACCAGGATTGAACGGAATGGAATTTCACGCACTTGGCATGAATGATTTATCTGGAAACGATGTGCACGGTACTGTTGATGAAGGAACTAAAAAAGGCAGAGGCGGATTTACGAAAAATCCGGAAGATGACTACGCATTTAAAACACCTACTTTGTATAATCTTAAGGATGTGAATTTTCTTGGCCACGGAGGAAGTTTCACAAGCGTAAAAGAGATTATCAAATATAAAAATGCCGCGGTGCCAGAGAATATTGAAGTACCGCAAAATAAATTATCTAATCAATTTAAACCCTTAGGTTTAACAGATACTGAAGTTGATCAGCTAACCGCATTCGTAGCCAATGGATTATATGATGACAATCTTGAGCGTTATGTGCCGGAGGCTTTACCTACAGGTGAGTGTTTTCCTAATGCCGATGCAAAATCGAAAGAAGATATGAGTTGTAACTAAGACTCTTCCAGATTCAATACGACAAAAAAGCATGAAAAGGATACTTTCATGCTTTTTTACTTTTTGCTAGAAAAGCTAAACTACATTTCTAGCGCTTTCTTAACATTGTTATTCATTAAAATTTCTTCAGGATTTTCCAAAGCTTCTTTTACCGCCACCAAGAAACCAACAGATTCTTTACCATCAATAATTCGATGATCGTAAGATAATGCAACAAACATAATTGGCGCAATTACTACCTGACCATCTTTAGCAATAGGTCGTTCCACAATATTATGCATTCCTAAAATAGCACTTTGGGGAGGATTAATAATCGGAGTAGAAAGCATGGAACCAAATACACCACCATTCGTGATTGTAAATGTTCCCCCAGTCATTTCATCTACTGTGATCTCTCCTTCTCTAGCGCGTATGGCCAAACGTTTTACCTCTGATTCTACACCTCTAAATGTTAAGTTCTCTGCATTTCTAATTACAGGAACCATCAGTCCTTTTGGACCTGATACAGCAATGCTAATATCACAGAAATCATAGGACAACATTTCTTTGCCATCAATCATTGAATTGACAGAAGGATACATTTCCAGAGCACGAACAACAGCTAAAGTGAAAAATGACATAAAGCCTAAACTTACTCCATGCTTCTCTTTAAAAGCCTCTTTATATTGCTTACGTAATTCAAATATTGGAGACATGTCAACTTCGTTAAATGTAGTCAACATTGCAGTTTCATTCTTTACAGAAACTAAACGTTCAGCAACTTTACGTCTTAACATTGATAGTTTAGAACGAGACTCGCCTCTGGTTCCACCTGTTGTTGGCGTCCCCATTGACGGGCTTGCTTTTACAGCATCATCTTTTGTGATTCTGCCATCTCTACCTGAACCTTTTACAGACTTAGCATCAATTCCTTTTTCGTCTAATATTTTCTTGGCTGCTGGCGAAGCAGTTCCAGTCGCGTAACTTTCTTTAGTTGGCGTTTCGGGTTTTTTCTCCTCCACTTTTGGCGTCTCCTTTGCCTCCTGCTTCTTAGGTTTATCTCCTTCAGGTTTAGCAGCACTTGTATCAATCAAACAAACTACAGCACCTACCTCTACTGCATCACCAACTTCTGCCTTCAAAGTGATAATTCCACTTTTTTCAGCAGGTAGCTCTAAAGTTGCTTTATCTGAGTCAACTTCTGCAATTGCCTGATCCTTTTCAACATAATCACCATCTTCAACCAACCATTCTGCTATCTCTACTTCGGTTATTGACTCTCCCGGAGAGGGCACTTTCATTTCTAAAATCATATTACACTATAATTAGTTCTTTTATTTTTTTGTTTTTGGTCTCGTCATATTATCCTTCGACTTATCGAAAACATATTCAATAATCTGTTGATGTCGTTTCTTAGAACGTACGGCACTACCCGCTGCAGGAGATGCATAAAACCGCCTTGAAGCAACTCTGAAATTTTTAGCCTCACTAAAATGCATCAAGAAATGACTCCAAGCCCCCATGTTTCTTGGCTCCTCTTGTGCCCAAACAATATCATCTACATTCTTATATTTCTTAATAATGTCCCTCATTTGAGCCGCAGGAACTGGGAATAATTGCTCTATTCGAACCAAGGCAACATCATCACGCTCTTTTTCTTCTTGCACAGCTAATAGGTCATAATAAAATTTACCCGTACAAAAAACTAAAGACTTTACCTTTTTAGCATCTGCAGAGCCATCATCAATAACTTCCTGAAATGCTCCAGTAGCCAATTCATCAACTGTAGAGACCGCTTTTGGATTTCTCAACAAACTTTTTGGTGTAAATACAATTAACGGTTTTCGAAAATTAGACTTCATTTGTCTTCGTAACAAATGAAACATATTAGCTGGTGTTGAACAATCAGCGATATACATATTATCTCTAGCACAAAGTTGTAAATAGCGCTCCATTCGAGCTGACGAGTGTTCTGCTCCCTGAAACTCGTAACCATGCGGAAGCAACATTACCAAACCATTTTGCAATTTCCATTTATCTTCAGCCGCAGAAATGTATTGATCAATCATAATCTGCGCACCGTTACTAAAATCCCCAAATTGAGCTTCCCATATAGTCAAGGTATTCGGGCTTGCCATAGCATAGCCGTAATCAAAACCCACCACACCATATTCTGATAAAAGTGAATTGTAAATTTGAAAATTACCTTGTTTGCCAGAAAGGTGATTTAAAAGTAAAACTTCCTCCTCACTTTCTTCTACTTTCATTACCGCATGCCGGTGTGAAAAAGTTCCTCTCTCAACATCTTGACCAGAAATCCGAACTCCGAAACCTTCTTCTAATAAAGAACCATAAGCCAACAATTCGCCCATAGCCCAATCAAGTTTATCCGTTTCAAAGAACATTTTCTTGCGATCATTAACCAATCTTTCAACTTTTCGCAAAAACTTTTTATCTTTTGGCAACTCTGTAATATTCTTTGCTATTGCAGTCAGCTTTTTCTTATCGAAGGTGGTATCAACAGCATCCATCATCTCCCATTCACGAACATTTTCGAAACCCTTCCAAGCATCAGCCATGAAGGGTGTGATAACCGTTTTGTCTTCTTTTCGAGAGTCTTCTAGTTCTTCTTCTAGTGAAGCTTTATAATCTGCCTCCAATTGTTTAACGTATGTATCATCAATGATACCCTCCGCAATTAATTTCGCTGCATAAATATCTCTTGGGTTCGAATGTTTAGCAATTGCCTTATATAATTTTGGTTGTGTAAAACGAGGCTCATCGCCTTCATTGTGACCATACTTTCTATATCCTAATAAATCTAAGAATACATCTCTATTGAAACGCATTCTATATTCTAATGCAAAAAGAGAAGCATGAACTACAGCTTCTGCATCATCAGCGTTTACGTGCAATACTGGACTTAGTGTTACTTTACCTACATCAGTACAATAGGTAGAGGATCTAGCATCTAAATAATTCGTAGTAAAACCAATTTGATTGTTCACTACAATATGAATCGTTCCATTGGTTTTATATCCATCAAGGGTTGCCATTTGAACAACTTCATAAATCAAACCTTGACCCGCAATAGCGGCATCGCCATGTACTACAATGGGCAATACTTTAGAAAAGTCATCGGCGTAATCAGCATCTTGCTTCGCTCTAGCAATACCCTCCACTACAGCACCAACCGTTTCTAAGTGCGACGGATTGGGCGCAATATTCATGGTAATCTTATTGCCTTTATCTGATTTTCTATCCGACGTCCACCCCAGGTGGTACTTCACATCACCATCGAAAATTTCCTGTTCGTAATCTTTACCATCAAACTCGCTAAAAATATCTTTAGCGGCCTTACCGAAAATATTTGTCAATACGTTTAATCTGCCTCTATGAGCCATGCCCATAACAAATTGCTCCACGCCCATTTCAGCCGCACGTTCAACGATAGCATCTAAACCGGGTATTAGTGATTCATTACCCTCAAGAGAAAATCGTTTTTGACCCACATATTTGGTATGTAAAAAGCCTTCAAAGGAAACCGCTTGGTTTAATTTTTTTAGAATATGTTTTTTACGATTAGCATCGTACTTAGGTTGATTATCGTTAACATTAATCCAATTTTGAATCCATTCAACGCGCTCAGGTTTTCTTATGTACATATACTCTACACCAATAGCGTCACAATAAATATTGGTGAGGTGTTTAATAATATTTCGTAAAGAACTTGAACCTATTCCTAAGATTTCACCAGCTGTAAAAACAGTATCTAAATCGCCTTCACTAAGACCAAAATTTTCAATAGCTAAAGATGGCGTATACTGTCTACGTTCTCGTACCGGATTGGTTTTAGTAAACAAATGTCCGCGAGTACGATAGCCATCAATCAATTTCACCACTTGAAACTCCTTCTTGAGGGTAATCGGAATTTCAATACTTCCGTTTTGTGAAGAAATATCAAGTGCATCAAGAGAGCTCTCCATTCCAAAGTCATAGCCCTGAAAAAAAGCACGCCAACTAGGCTCAATACTATCGGGGCTTATTAAATACTTGTCGTATAATTCTGCAAAGAAAGAAGTATGTGCAGCGTTTAAAAAAGAATATTTATCCATAAATAATTGCTCTGTACTTGGAATAAATTTGTTTCAAAAATACGACATTTCCCATTTCTAGGTGTATCTTAGGGTGTATTATCCATCAAAAATGTAGTTATATGAACAAAATAGTTCCCTCACGTTTAAAAAATTTGTTTTTAGGTATTTTCTTTTTCTTTGGATGTCTCCTATGTTTTGCACAAAACCCAACACAGAAAAGTGATTTTTGGAATAAAGTTCGCTTCGGTGGTGGTATTGGTCTTGGTTTTTCTAATGGAGGTTTTAACGGTACTATATCGCCAAGTGCTATTTATCAGTTTAATGATTATGTAGCAGCAGGAATTGGTGCAAATGTGAATTTTTATAAATTCAATGAACAAAAATTTTGGGCATACGGTCCAAGTGCTATTGTTCTTGCGAACCCGATACCGCAGATTCAGATTTCAGGAGAATTTGAACAACTGCGTGTAAATAGTTCTTTTCGAACCATTAACGGAACTTTAGAAAATGACTTTTGGTCTCCAGCTCTTTTTCTAGGTATTGGCTATACAACACAATTTGCCACGGTAGGTATTCGCTATAATGTTCTTTATGATAGCACAGAAAGTATTTACTTAAACGCTTGGACACCTTTTGTTCGGGTATTTTTCTAATACTTATAGTTGTTAAGAATATTTCGCTTTTAAACGAACTTTTTGCAGCTCTCTTTGCAAGACCAAAAAAGTAACCTGGTCAGCTACTTCAACCACATCTGTAACTTGAATTTCTTGGAACACTTTTTCAGGCACATCAATTACATACAACAGATTTAAGTAATCCGTGAATTTTTCTAATATTAGATAATAAATTTTTTCGTGGAGTACCGTTTTTAAGCCTTCAAAGGATATGGTTTCAGAAGCAATGGCAATTTCGATATTAGCCAAAGTAAAATCTTTTTGTAGTTGGGCGACTAATTTTTTGTATTGATTTTCATCTTTGGCTTGCTGAAGAAGCGAAATACTATCTGTAAAACCTAAAGCCATATATTAAAGTGAAGCAGTTATAAATTAGGCATATTACTTTTTATAGACCGTACCATCTTTCATTACAAAAGTGACTTTTTCTAATGTTTTTGATTCTTTCATTGGGTCACCATTTACTGCAATAATATCAGCTAAGAAGCCTTCTTTCAATTGACCCAGTTCATTCTCCATACCTAGCAGTTTTGCGTTTGTGACGGTAGCCGCTTTTAACGATTCTTTTAATGGGATACCTGCTTCCAACAAATACCCAAATTCAATACCATTCTTTCCATGTGGAAATACTCCGGCATCGGTACCAAAACCCATCGGAACTCCTTTTTTATAGGCTTTGGCCATTGTTGCCTGATGTTTAGGCCCTACTTCCAAAGCTTTTCTAGCAATTACTTCAGGGAAAAACCCAGGTTGCTTCGCTTTTTCTGCAACTTGTTTTCCAGCACTAATAGTCGGAATCAAAAAGCAGTTATGTTTAATCATCAAATCCATAGTTTCTTCACTCATAAAAGAACCATGCTCTATGGTATTCACACCTCCTATAACGGCTAGCTTCATACCTTCATCGCCATGCGCATGCGCTGCAACTGACATACCGTAGTTTTTTGCCGTACTCGTGATTGATTGTATTTCTTCTAACGTAAATTGTGGATTATGTCCGCTTTTTGCAATACTCAAAACCCCACCGGTTGCTGTTATTTTTATTACATCCGCTCCGTTTTTATACCGTTGACGAACTGCTTTTTTGCCATCAGCTGGCGAATTCACAACCCCCTCTTTCGGACCTGGATCGCCCATTAATTGCTTTTTCATTCCGTTGGTTGGGTCTGCATGTCCACCAGTTGTTGCTAACGCTTTTCCTGAAGTAAAGATTCGCGGTCCAGAAACATAGCCTTTATTTACTGCATTTCGTAACGAAATATTTACCCCTGAGCCTCCCAAATCTCTAACCGTAGTAAAACCAGCCATAAGCGTTGATTTTGCATGCACCGCCGATTCAAAGGCAACATCAGCTTCGTTTTCAGTAAATCTTTTGATATATACCTGAGGATTAAATTCTGATTCTAAATGCACATGCATGTCAATTAGACCTGGCAACACGGTTTTATTTTTCAAATTAATTACGACATCTTTAGCTGCACCAACAACATATCCCTTTTGAACATTTTTAATTGTATTCCCCGAAACAACAATGGTCATTTCTGATTGAGCTTTACCAGTTTCTGTATCAATCAAAATACCACAATGTAGATAGGTATCTTGCGCAGAAAGAATAGCGGCAAAAAATAGAGTTACTAGAAATATCAGATTTTTCATTTAGAACATTGTATAATCAAAGATGCCATGAAATATACAACATATTTCATGGCATTTTTGATATTATTCGATAGCTAGTTTGTCTACTGCCTTATTTTTTGTTCCCATTCCCAAGCCGTCTTCATGGCTTGATCAAGGGTGTACTCAGATTTCCAACCTAGAATAGTGTTCGCTTTGGTAGTGTCTGCGTAAGCAGAGGTAATATCACCAGCTCTTCGAGCTACTATTTTATAATTCAATTTTTTATTAGCAACTTTTTCAAAACTTTGAATCACTTCAAGAACGCTACTACCAGTACCAGTACCTACATTAAATACTTCATAGTTAGCCTCATTCTTGCCTTCAATTAAACGCTTTAAAGCAATAACATGTGCTTTTGCTAAATCTACTACATAGATGTAATCGCGAACTGCCGTGCCATCAGGGGTTGGGTAATCATCTCCAAAAACGGATAATTGTTCTCTCATTCCTACACCTGTTTGCGTAATAAATGGAACTAAATTTTGTGGTACTCCAGTAGGCAACTCCCCTATTTCAATAGAAGGATGGGCGCCCATAGGGTTAAAGTAACGCAGCGCAATAGCATTCAGCTCAGGTGTCACTTTACAGGTGTCAGCAATAATCTCTTCTCCCATTTGTTTGGTGTTGCCATAAGGTGATTCGGCAACTTTCACAGGCGCATGCTCCGTTATTGGCATCTCATCAGCTTGACCATAAACGGTACAAGAAGAACTAAAAATAAAACTAGCTTTACTTTTTTGGGTGAGTTCTTTTAAAATGTAAACTAAAGTGCCAATATTATTTTCGTAGTACAACAACGGTTTTTCAACGCTCTCCCCTACGGCTTTTGAAGCTGCAAAATGAATAACTCCCTGAATATCTTGATGTCTTTTAAAGAAACCCTCAACCTCGTCTTTTTCCTTTAAATCTATTTTCTCAAAAAGTGGCATTTTACCAGTTATGGCAACTATTCCATCTAAAACCTTCTCTTCAGCATTTGAACAATCGTCAATTATGACTACCTCAAAACCCTCATTTTGTAATTCTACAACGGTATGTGAACCTATAAAACCTAAACCTCCTGTTACGAGAATTTTCATATATTATTATTTATAGTTTTAGTCTTGAAATAGCCAAAATAAGCCATAGAATTGTTTAACCATTAACATATTCGAGCACCGTAGTAGTTATGTAGTTAATCTGCTCATCATCTAACTCGGTATGCATTGGCAGGGAAATAACTTCTTTCACCAGTTGATTGGTTATTGAAAAATCTTCTTCTCTATATCTGTCATCAACATACGCCTTTTGTTGGTGCAGCGGAATTGGATAATACACCCCGCAAGGAATACCCTTCTCACCCAAGTGCGCCACCAAAGCATCTCGCTTTCCGTTTGCGATCTTTAAGGTGTATTGATGAAAAACATGACAATCGCATACGTCACAGATGCCTGAGCAACCATTTACCGTTTTAGGAACGATAATATGTTTTTGTCCTTCAAATGCCTTTGAATACTTTCTCGCGGCTACCCTTCTTGCATCGCAATATTCATCTAATTTCGGAAGTTTGGCTCTCAATACCGCCGCCTGAATTGAGTCAAGGCGAGAGTTCACGCCAACCACATCATGATGATATCGTTCATACATACCGTGATTTACAATACCTCTTATGGTATGAGCAAGATCATCATCATTTGTAAAAATGGCACCACCATCGCCGTAGCATCCTAAATTTTTTGAAGGAAAAAAAGAAGTAGAACCCACATGGCCAATAGTCCCGGCTTTTTCCTTTTTGCCGTCTTTATAGGTATAATTAGCACCTATAGCTTGGGCATTATCTTCAATGACAAAAATATCATGTTTCTCTGCAAGGTCTACTATAGCTTCTATATTAGCGCATTGCCCGAATAAATGCACGGGAACAATAGCCTTCGTTTTAGGCGTTATGGCCCTTTCAATTGCTGCAACATCAATGTTGAAAGTATCTGGTTCTACATCAACTAAAACAGGAGTCAACTGCAACAACGCAATTACCTCAACAGTTGCTGCAAAAGTGAAATCTGAAGTAATAACCTCATCACCAGGCTTTAAACCCAAACCCATCATCGCAATTTGTAAAGCATCTGTTCCATTGGCACATGGTATGACGTGCTTTACTTTTAAATAAGCTTCGAGTTCTTTTTGAAACTCTTTTACCTCTGGACCGTTAATAAAAGCTGATGTCTCTAAAATAGAATCAATGGAGGCATTTACCTGTTCTTTAATAGCTTGATATTGACCATTAAGATCAACCATTTGTATTTTCTTCATGCCCATAAATTAGGTTACAAATGCCATAGATACGACATTTGTACAGCAAAAATACAAAACCCCTTGTAATGATTTTATTTGAAAGAAGTGTATTTTCGCCTTAAACACTTCTGATTTGGATTTTATATATAATCTGATTGCTCACATCGCTTGGTTTCATCTGAAATTGGCGGCTCTTTTCAGCTCAAAAATGAAACTTTTTGTTGAGGGAAGAAAAGAAACCAATAAGAAATTAGAGTTAGCAATTACACCCGCTGATTCTGTGATTTGGATGCATGCTGCATCGCTGGGTGAGTTTGAACAAGGCCTTCCGATTATTGAAAGATTAAAACGAGAATTTCCAACACATAAAATTCTGGTCACCTTTTTTTCACCGTCTGGTTATGAAGTTAAAAAAGACACGAAGGCGGCTGATATCGTTACCTATCTTCCTATCGATACCCGTCAAAATGTCAAACAATTTGTAGCTCTTGCGAATCCTAAACTTGCCATATTTGTGAAGTATGAGATTTGGCCCAATTATTTGAAAGCCCTGAAAGAAAAACAAATTCCGACGGTATTGGTTTCTGCAATTTTTAAAGAAGAGCAGATCTATTTCAAAGGATATGGTAGCTTTATGAGGAAAGCTCTGAAAACTTTCAACCATATATTTGTACAAAATGAAAGTTCGAAACAACTTCTAGAATCCATCCAAATAACAAATGCAACGATTAGTGGAGATACCAGGTTAGATAGAGTATCAGAAATATTGGAAAGAGATAATGCCCTTTCTTTTATTAAAAAATTTAAAAATGACCGTTTTTGTTTAGTTGCTGGAAGTACTTGGCCAGAAGACGAAGCTATTTTAATTGATTACATCAATACTAGTTCGAAAAACTTAAAATACATCATTGCCCCACATACCATTAGAAAAGATAAAATACTAGGCCTTGCTGGTGCAATATCAAAAAAAACGACCCTATTATCAAAAATGGATGAAACTTCTATAGGAAATTATGAGGTTCTTATTATAGACAATATTGGTATGCTCACTAAAATCTACAGTTATGCAGATATTGCGTATGTTGGTGGTGGCTTTCTTACTGGACTTCATAATACATTAGAACCTGCAGTTTTTGGTATTCCTGTTATCATTGGTCCAAATTATCATGGCTTCAAAGAGGCAGAAGACCTTGTACTTCAAAAAGGAATTTTGCCGATTACTGATGCTTGGAGTTTTAGTGAACTGATGAAAAAACTAGTAGCTCAACCAGAACTGATTAAAAGGACTGGAGAAATCAATGCGTCTTATATTTCTAAAAACAAAGGAGCCAGCGTCCAAATCATTGACTACCTACGTACATTGTTATAGCCCCAATAATCTTGTATCATGGTAGTACCCCAAAAGTTTTTGCTTCTTTTTGCTTTTTCTTATTCACTTCTATCATGTGGTAATTTAGAACAAGAATCGCATAAATCATCTCCAAAAAATAATGAAATTCCTTCTTTTGAACGTAACCAGAGCGAGCTTCCTACATCAGCGCCAAATATGGATAAACCGATAGAAAAGCCCATTAAAAAAGAAGAGAAAAAGAAAGAGTTAAAAGCATTGGACACTTTAAAACCTGTTATAGTGGTTCCCTAAAGCTATGTAATAGTCGTTATGGTTTTTTTGTTAGTTTTACTACAACCAACAAACTTGAACCTAATGAATTCTAAAATTTTTCGCATTGCCCTCACAGCAGCCTTATCAGGTTTTTTATTCGGATTTGATACCGTAGTCATTAGTGGAGCCAACCTACCCATCAAAGAACTTTGGAATACTTCGCCATGGTTTCATGGCACTTTTATCATGTCTATGGCTTTATGGGGAACCGTTGTTGGATCACTACTAGGTGGTATTCCCTGCGATAGATTCGGAAGAAAAAAGACACTCTTTTGGATTGGTATTTTATACGCAGCCTCAGCTTTAGGGTCAGCTTTGGCCATCGATCCCTATGTTTTTTCATTTTTTAGATTTATTGGAGGGCTGGGTGTTGGCGCATCTTCAGTTGCCGCTCCCATTTACATCTCTGAAATTTCTTCTCCAAAAAATAGAGGGAAATTGGGAGGGCTTTACCAATTCAATCTGGTACTTGGTATTTTGATTGCTTTTATTTCTAACTACCTACTTCAAGGGGTTGGAGGCGAAAATGACTGGCGATGGATGCTTGGCGTTGAAGCCATACCGGCCATTCTTTATACACTTATGACCTTACAGCTTCCTAATAGTCCAAGATGGTTAGCGGTCAACAAACAAAATAGTGAAGCAGCATTAAATACTTTAAAGACCTTATATAGCGAAGGAGAGGCTCTAGAAAAACTTGAAGAAATAAAAGAAAGCCTTCATACTACCGTGAGCAAGTTAAAGGAAGGATTTTTTTCAGGTCAATATAAAATACCCCTCTTATTAGCCTTTTTATTTGCTTTTTTTAATCAACTATCAGGCATAAATTTTGTACTCTACTACGCGCCAGAAATCTTGGAGCTGGCGGGGTTGGCGTCACAGGAGTCTCTTTTTAGTTCGATTGCAATAGGTATCGTAAACTTAGGATTTACCTTTGTAGGGGTTTGGCTTATAGATCGTTTAGGTCGCAAGCAACTCATGAAAATAGGCTCAATTGGGTATATATTAAGTTTAAGTATGGTCGCTTGGTGTTTCTATACTGCAGCCAATTCTATCTTATTACTTACTTTCATTTTAATATTCATCGCTTCACATGCTATTGGCCAAGGCGCAGTAATATGGGTCTTCATTTCGGAAATTTTTCCTCAAAAGGTTAGAGCAGCCGGGCAATCTTGGGGCTCAGGAACGCATTGGGTATTCGCAGCAATCATAACCTTAATAACGCCAATATTTTTAGACAAAGACAATGGCGTATTTAAAGAAAATCCTTGGCCTATCTTCATTTTCTTTGCTGGCATGATGGTTTTGCAATTGCTTTTTGTGCTTTTCATGATGCCAGAGACCAAAGGCATCTCCTTAGAAGAGTTAAGTAAAAAAATGAGCAACAAGGCGTAAAGCCTAAAATTTAAATAAATTACGATTTGCCGATAAAATAGGCATTATAGCGATAGAACATACTACATATGAAGCAGTTAGTCGAAATATCAGCTCAAAATCACTACTTATACAAGGTAATTTTGTAAATTAGATAAAACTTTTAAAAAATGGAACAACAAATTAGTACTCCAGGTGTTCGTTTACTTAATGGTTTCTTAAGCGTCATGGTTGTCGTTTTGGTAGGTATTTTACTTTCCGTTGTTGTCGCCATGCTACTTTGGGCCGTTGGTATTCTATAACCTACAAAGCACGTTCCCCAAAAAATCTTAAAGCCCCTATTTATTGTTTTTAATTATTTGACTTTTGCCATAAAAAAAGGCTCTTCATAATGAAGAGCTTTTTTTTATTTCGAATCGAGACCTAATTACCGACGAGAAATACAATAATTACTTTTTTTTTCATACGAATCGATTTGCTTTAGTAACTTTCTGAAATTATACCTTTTAAAACACCTTGATTCCGTAAAATGTCATCGACTCAACAGCATTCCGTTTCAAAAAAAGCAGGATTACCTCCAGGAGCCCTCATACATATTGGGAAACGAAAAACGGAGCATCCAAAAGTATCCTACCTAAGTTACAATACTAAAACCACATCAGAAAAAATCTGTGAAACGGTAGAAGATTGTTTTCATTTGAAGGATAACACAAAAGAAGTAGCTTGGATAAATATCGACGGTCTGCATGACACTAATCTTATTGCTGAAATTGGTAGTCATTTTGGACTTCACCCTTTGCTAGCCGAAAGTATTTTAGATACCCATCAGCGACCAAAAACAGAAATTTATGCCGATCATTTAATGGTTTCGCTGAAAATGCTGGGTCTTAGCAAAAAGGGTAACTCCATAGTTTCAGAGCAAATCAGTCTGGTATTGGGTCATAATTGGCTACTTTCCTTTCAAGAACAAGAAGGTGATATTTTTAATCCGTTACGAATGCGGTTGAAAGAAGGAAAAGCCATAGTGAAATCAAAAAAAGCAGATTATCTGCTGTATCGAATTATTGATATCGTCGTGGATAATTATTTCTTTGTAATAGAACATCTTAGTGAGGTTCTTGAGCTTTTAGAAAATAATGTTTTATTAAATTCTAGCCAAGAGTTACTCCTAGAACTTCAAAAAACAAAACGCCAATTAAGGGGACTACGAAAATTAGTCGCCCCACTTCGTGAGGCAGTTTCCATGCTTCAAAAAGATTCAACTGAATTAATGCTTCCTGAAAATCAAATCTACCTCCGCGATGTTTACGAACATATTATCCAAATAAATGAAACATTAGAAACACAACGTGACATTGCTGCTGGGGTAATGGATCTATACCTAACCGGTGTAAGCAATAAGATGAACAAAACGATGCAAGTACTAACCATAATTGCGACGATATTTATTCCCTTAACATTTATTGCTGGTATATATGGTATGAATTTCGACCATATGCCTGAACTTCATTGGAAGTATGGCTATTTCGGGGTGTGGGTTGTTATGGTGATAGTCATTGTTCTAATGTTGATTTATTTTAAGCAAAAAAAATGGTTGTAGTACGAAAAGATAACTTGAAAGACGGCCTGTTATAAAGTGCAAGAAACTCTATTTTACAATAATTAGCCGTTAACAAAATCTCATGCCAGTCGACTAAGAACTAGCCTTTAAATAGATACAATTACAACAAAGGGCTAAAAAACTTAGCAATTCCTTCAATAAACTTGTGCATAAATGATCTTTTCTGGAACTCTTCAAAAGACAACTTGTGGGCATCAACCATTTCGGCATCAAAAGCCCTAGTTATTTCTTTAGCAATAGTGGTATCGTATATAACAACATTGGTTTCAAAATTATGTTCAAAACTTCGATAATCAAAATTACCAGAGCCGACTGAGGCAATCTCGTCATCGATGACAATAACTTTACTATGAGAGAAATCTTTTCTTAAATAGATATTTATTCCTATGCTCAAGAACTCTTCAAAATTAGAAAACATACTATACCTGGCTAAAAAAGAATCTGATTTTTTTGGCACTACCAAATTTACTTCTACTCCACTTAAGGCTGCAATTTTTAAAGCTTGCAAAACAGCAACGCCAGGAACAAAATAAGGGTTAGCAATGCAAATCTTTCGTTCTGCCAAATGAATCATTGCAATATATTGTTGCATAATACCAGGCTGACCCGAATCAGGACCACTTGATACAATCTGAACCAAATGGTCACCTCTAATACCTGTCTTAGCCGAATATTTATCGTTTAATAATAACTCTTCGTTACTTGCAAAGAAATAATCCTTACAAAAAATACGATGTAAACTAGCTACTGCAGCACCTTTCAGGCTCAAATGCAAATCTTGCCATATGCCTAATTCTGAAGTTGATTTTATATATTTATCTGAAACATTCACACCACCAGTAAAAGCAACATTTCCATCAATGATAATAATCTTACGGTGATTTCTATAGTTTAAAGTGTACATAAAACTGCCCAGGCGCAAGGGCATCATAGGGTACGCCTTCACCCCAATATCGCGAAAACGCTTTTTTAGTTTTCCTCGAAAAGACGAACTCCCAAAAGAATCATAAATCATTCTCACTTCAACGCCTACTTTAATTTTTTGCTTGAATAACTCATAAAAACGATCTTGTAATTCTCCTTTTTCAAAAATGTAATACTGAACATGAATGAATTTTTTTGCGTTCAAAATAGATGAAAATATTGCATCAAAAGTTTCTTTGCCAGAATGCAAGACTTTCACTTCGTTACCCATTTTAGTCTGAAAACAGGAGCTATTTTGGATTAAGATCGCTAATTTTTTGTGTTTCTCTGAATTGAATTCCGCAGCTACGTTATTTGTTATATTTTCAAAATGTGTTTCATCATATAGCTTTCGTTCCTTATTTTTTTTGAGCTCGTAAAATTTGAACTTTCTTCTGTTCATGCCAAAAAGATAGTAAATCAAAGATCCTGCGAAAGGAAAAACCATAACTGTAAAAACCCACCCTAAAGATTTAGAAGGTCGAGAACCGTGCATAATAATGCTGAAAAGACTCCAAAGTAAAACTCCGATGTATAAAAATATGATGATAGTCGACATATAAGCAACAAGATAACAAACCTATGCAATAACAATTAATAGTACGCTACGTAAAAAGACTGCTGTAAGAAAAATGATCAAGTTACTTTTGATAGCTTTTTAAACTTTTTTATTCAAATTGATTTTAAAAAATGAGCTACAACTCATGACAAGCCTATTAGATGTACAGCTAAAAAAATAAAGAAATAAAAAAGCGAACTACCATCAAGTAATCCGCCTTTGTAGCATTAGGGTTCAATTTTAATTATCGTCTGTAGCATCGTCAACCTCATCTTTGATTTCTTCAACCCCTTCTTCAATATCATCTCCCACCTCTTCAACTTTGTCCTCAATTTTTTCACCTGTTGTTTTTTCTCTACAGCTTATTGTAGCAACCATAGTGAATAGCGCGAAAAGAAATATATATGCTGATTTTTTCATTTTTACAGTATTTAATAGTTTATTAATTTGATTACGAAGTGCTCTGTCTATTTATATTTTCTTTCTTCCCGTTATTAAAGAAACTACGAAAAGAATAATGAAAATGAAGAATAAAATTTTGGCAATACTGGCGGCACCGGCTGCGATTCCACCAAATCCAAATACTCCGGCGATAATTGCTAATATGATAAAAGTAACTGTCCAACGTAACATAGTGTGTGTTTTTTAAGGTTCATAATTTATAAAACGAGTAGTCTTACTTGCTTTTGCCCAAATTTCAGAAAATCTTCCTCAATAGTTTAATGCAATCAAAATAAAACTTTGCTCTTATGGAAAATCACGATGTTACTTAGGAATAAAAGACATCCATAGACAACAACAAATAAAGTTTTAAAAGATTTCATTTTGATTCAAAATCAAGTCTTGTCAGATTCAAATTTCAAAAATCAAATATAAAAGGGAAGCTTTTAGCTTCCCTTTTATAAAATATTTATTCTTGAAATTTAACTTATATCTTCTAATGTTTTGATATTATTAAATCCAACTTCTATTGCGTTTTTTTGCTTATTCAAAATGAGCTCTGTACTGGGTGGTAGTGTCGTTTCTTTTAATACCTCACTATATTCTTCTACTGCTGCTTTTTCTCCACGAATGGCCTCTTCTAACATGGCTTCTTCACTGTCTGAAGCGAACATTGCTTTAACATCCATCCAGGCACGATGCGCTTTTGATGTTAAACTGTCGCCCTTCTCTACTTCCTGTCCGAAGGAGGTAATTTCTGTTTTTAACTCATGCCCAAAATCGTAGCGTTGCTGTGCTTTTCTTGTAAAGAAGCCCTTTAGATAATCATTCTTTGTGTTTTCCGCAGCCTTTTCAAAACCTTTTTCAGCGTCGTATGTTCTTTCTAAAAGATCGTTTAATTTGTTTCCAATGGTTTCTGAATATTTACTCATATTTTTAAAAAATTTAAGTTAGCGATACTTTTGTTTTTTAGATGCGCATCGCTTTACATCTTAATGCTTTTTTCAATATTTCTTTAGATAATCAAGGTGTTGAAGAACGATTTAATTTCCTATTTTGAAAAGAAATTGTTGTTCTATCTAGGCACTTGATGCCTAACGAGAAACGTAGAAATTAGCATATTTAAACATCCTTAAGACCAAGGTAAAGAGGGTTTGAAACTATACTTTGTTCGTTTGCACAAAGTCTTAACTCATTTCATAAAGTAAGTTTCAATTTTCAAATGAAGAAATAGCCGAAACTTTTTTAAAGTCATTAAGAGCTTAGTTAATTATGATCTAAAAGGATGACAGAAGACCAAAAGTAATTCTACAAAAAGGTAATACCAAAAAAGACAAGAACTAAACCAGAAAAACATATAACTAAACTTTAACCTTGGTAAAAAATAATTCAACGTCCTCATTCAACTCATAGGAAAATATAATCTCGGCAAATGTGTCAACATTGACATTATATGAGCAAAGCTAACTTCAACTTTCCTCTTAAATTTGTAATGTAAGTGTAAGAGTGTGAGAGTCATACTTTAAATGAATTTAAAATTTTACAATGAATTATCTAAATATAAACGACAAAGAAATAGTGCCGGTGGTGGCCGAATTGAATCAACTATTGGCAGAGTACAATGTGTACTACCAGAAATTAAGAAGTTTTCATTGGAACGTACTCGGAAAAAACTTCTTCGATTTGCATAACAAATTTGAAGAATTATACAACGATGCTAAACTGAAAATTGATGAAATTGCAGAGCGGGTTTTAACCCTTAGGTATCATCCAGTAAGCACTTTTGGAGAATATTTAAAAATGGCCAAAATACAGGAGACATCAGCGATGATAACTGACACGGAAATGGTTGACCACATTCTCAATGACCACCAAATTATTTTGCTCCAAATGAAAAAAATAGTAGCAAAAGCGGAAACAGCTGGTGACGAAGGTACTATTGACATGATAGGTGCCTATATCGCTGAGTTGGAAAAAGCAAGCTGGATGCTAGACGCGTGGAACAGAAATACGGAAGATCAATTAAAGAAGGCCAATATGAACAAAGCCTCTTAATAGTTGCTTTAACTTTATTCAGGTAAAAATTTATAAATATGAATTAAATCTTTCGAAATGAACGACCAAATACAGAAATCTTTTATAGACATATATGATAAATTAACCGGATGGTTAACCTCATTTATTCAGAGCTTACCCAACCTCTTTGTTGCCGTACTAGTAATGGTTCTATCTTTTTATGTGGCACGATCCGTAAATAAGTGGATGGTACGATTGGCCTCTAAAAAAATCCCTCAGGATAGTATCTCCAAACTAATAGGAAGATTCTCGGCAATTATTGTGGTATCGATTGGCTTAGTTTTAGCCCTAGGCGCTCTAGACTTAGACAAAACCTTAAATACATTACTGGCTGGAGCAGGAATTTCGGGTCTTGTTATTGGTCTTGCGCTTCAGGGTACATTATCAAATATGCTTTCCGGAATCATATTATCTTTTAGAAAAAAAATACAAATAGGTCATTGGATAGAAACGACCGGATATTCGGGAGAAGTGGTCGACATCAGCTTGAATAGCCTTGTCTTAAAGGAATTTGATAACAATTTGGTTATTATACCAAACAAAACTATTATTGAAAGTCCTTTAAAAAACTATTCGATAACTGAAAAAATGCGCATTGCTGTAGATTGTGGAGTAGGTTATGAATCTGATTTGGATGAGGTTGAGAGGCTAGTCAAGGAGGCAATTTCAGGAGTTTATCAACAACATAATGGTAGTGAGATTGAGGTGTATTTTAAGGAGTTTGGAGATAGTTCAATCAACTTTGTGACGCGGTTTTGGGTAGACGCCACAGATGCCAAAAATAGATTAGAAGCTAAGAGTGTTGCCATCATGGCTATAAAACAGAAATTCAACGACCACAATATTAACATACCCTTCCCTATACGAACGCTGCAATTTGACAACCATTTAAATCTAAAAAACTTCAATACCAATGAACCCACATTTCAGAATTAGAAAAAAAATGTCAATTCTGTTGATTAATACGAACCCCTAGAAATAGGGGTTTTATTGTTGCTGAAACGTTATAGATAATTATTCAAATCTCTTCAACAATCCCAATAAAAAAATTAAGTGATTGGCGTTAATAAAATTGTAAATTCGTGTGCTACAATCCTAAGTGAAAATGTTTTACTTATTACAGGAAAAAGAAAAATAGTAGTACCAACTAAGAATGACTGAAATAGTAATAGATGCCAATAATACCGAAGGAACGGTAAAACAACTTCGGGTTGCCTTGAGGGGAACCATTGAGGAACGATGGGGTGAACATACCCTGAGTATGGATAATGATTTAGCCAAAGGCACTATCCGCTTTATCACTTTTGATTGGGGCGTTAGTCTTTTGGAATATGACCTTACTTTTTTTGATGATATCTGCCTCGTTATGGATGCTTCGGAATATAATCCCATACATTTTACCTATTGCTTAGAAGGGCATTGTGGCCATCGATTTGGTTATCAACCCAAGGATGATATTAAAACATTAGAGCAGTTTCAGTCAGTCATTATTACCAGTCATGACGGCGGATATAACTACGGCTATTTTCCGGCCAACAAAAAATTGGAAATCAACGTTATACAAATTACTAGAAAACATTTCTTGAAAAAACGTCTTAATTATTTAGATGCATTAAACGAGAAACTTTACAGAGTATTCTTAGATACTGATCATGATAAAGAATTTGCTTATTTCGGGACTTACAATTTAAAATTAGCCAATAAAATAGGTGCTCTGAGGAAGGTAAAAACCAAAGGAATGATTCGTATGATGATGATAGAAGGTCTTGTCTACGAAATCTTGTCACTACATATTCTGCAACACGACAAATCGGTAAAGCATAAGGCACCCGAGACCAGTTTATTAAATTCTGAGTTGAAAATCATTCGCGGTTTGGCGAAAAAAATAGCGAACGATGTTTCTAAAGATTATTCTTTAGAACAACTTTCATTAGATTCGGGCCTTTCACAAGCAAAGCTTCAAGAAGGTTTCAAATTAATGTATGCCAGAACAGTAACTGAATACATTAGGCATTCTAGACTAGAAGTATCGCGTGACTTAATACGCACTACTGATTTGAATATCTCGCAAATTGTATATACTATTGGTTTCAGCAGTAGAAGCTATTTTTCCAAAATATTCAAGAAAAAATATGGTATCAGCCCAAGTGAGTTTCAGGAGAATACTTTGGTGACTGTGATGCCATAACGATAGACACTTTCTATTAATCTTATTTTTCCTTAATTCAATCTCTCATCTGATATTTTGAACTTGCGTATACAATATGTGAGCGTGATTATCGTTATCACATTTGCAAAACAAAATTAAAGAAAATACTTAAGATAATTGTAAGAATTATATTGCTTATATAAATCACAGTAAATTTCTTACACGACAAACGATTCTAAGCTAGTCTTTAAAATCATTATCAAATATCTATAGGTGTCAAGGTTACTATTTTGCTGTAGTACTAATTCTTTTTTTTAGTAGAGCTAATCAGTTTAGAATTATGACCCAGCCCAAAGGCAATCTACCAGTTAGCAACATTCCCAAAATCAACTATTGGATAAAAGATAAAATAAAACTCCAATGCCCCACATCTATCCTCTTAAATATAGAATATCTTTTTTATCAACAACACTCTAGGCTTTTTAAAAGCAGAGTAAGTCCATATGATCTGACTACCCAACGATATATAAAGAAGCGGGCTTGCCCTTAGCTTCTTTATATATTTTATCTCTATTGTTAATGCTCGAATATCAACAGATATAGCAGGTTAACAAAATATTAACAATTAAAGCTGAACCTCTAAAACTAAAGCGCGTAGGTAAAGCAAACAATAATCTAAAAAGTTAAGATGAAGAAAACAAAAATTTATTTGGGACTGACTGCCTTGACCTTGGCAGGCATTGCATTAATAGCCGCAGACCATATTGACGCTCCTAGTATTGAAGGAGAAACCGCCGATATTACAGATTTTTTTGCATTCGAACCGACTGAAGGTTCTGATAATACAGTCTTTGTGGTAGATCTACAAACCAACGTATTGCCCGATTTGGCATATGGTGAATTTGATGAAAACATACTTACCGAAATTAATATAGATACCAATAATGATTTAGTGGAAGACTTGGTCATTCAAGCCATACCAAGAGATGGACGTATGTATTTCTTCGGACCAGTTACACCCGCACAAACCGGTTTGAATAGTGGGGTAATGACTGATAATCCTTTAGGTGATGTCGCAATTTCTTCAGATACTGCCATTACTGAAACAACAGCAGATGGCGTTCAATTATTTGCAGGACCAAGACAAGACCCTTTTTTCTTTGATTTTTTTCAATTCAATGCGGTAATAGGTGGTACGGCTCCAGGCGGTTTTAAACCCGCTGGTGAAGCAGAAGATACCTTTGATGGCTCAAACACTATGTCTATTGTTGTCGAGATTCCAAACAATATGTTGGGCGAAACAACTGGAATGAACGCTTTAGGGCTAACGGTGTACAAAACCTGGGTTACAACAAATAAAAAACAATAAGCTAAAACAGCTATAAAAATATACAGATGAAACATATAATAAAAAGTACAATAGTATCCCTTTTCGTCCTTGGTTTGGTAACCTCTTGTAGTGACGATGATAATGATGAACCAATGGCTGTTTTACCTACATGTACCGATGGTATCATGAATGGTGATGAAACAGGAGTCGATTGTGGCGGTTCTGCGTGTGATGCGTGCGATGTTGAAATGATGGCACCTGATTTTACAGGCATGTACACTCAAGTTGATTTTATGGGAAGACCTGGTATCAATACCGTTTTCGGTGTAGATGACACAAAGGACGCTCAAAACGTAGCTATTCCATCGGAGATGGGCGCTACTTTTCAAGCAGGTTATGAAGCCCGATTAGAGGCGTACCATGATGTGTATGCTAATTTGCTAGGAGCAGATCCTGATGATGTGAACTATGAGGATAATATTTTAGGCTTAGACGCACCCACTCTAACTGGGTATTTGGCTTCCGACGTATTGGAAGTTGCACCTAATTTACCTACCACTTATTTCAACCCTGGCACGGATGCTGACATGGATGGAAGCGTACTTGTGCCTGACGGTGACGAGGTGGCTTTAACTGGAAGAAGATTAGACGACGATGTTATTGACGTATCCTTAATTCTACTTTTCGGTGGAAACACAGGAGATCGTTTTAGCGGTCAAGATACCGATATGGATGGTACGGCAGATTTGCCAAGATTGACATCTGACGGTGTTGGTCTCACAGCAACTTTTACCGACACTTTTCCCTACGTCGGAGCTCCTGAATAAGTTTTATATCTATGAAAAAGGAGTTGGGGAGTGTGGTTGCTCGCGCTCCCCTTTTTTTATCAATTGTTCAACCTAAAAAAAACAAAAAGATGAAATATGTATACCTTGTAGTAGCTTCCGTACTATTGTTTTCTTGTTACCAGAAGACAGAAGAGCAGATAACTGATACGCAAGATTATGATCAATATTTAGTTTCCAATCCAGCAAAAACTACTTCAAAATACTTTGAACTTTGGAATTCCAAAATAAAACCCGACAGCATA
>ENA-ORXM01002280-ORXM01002280.1-marine-metagenome-genome-assembly--contig:-NODE-2280-length-23017-cov-7.117001_pt1 | contig 23017 bp, 25 predicted proteins | sample MGYA00237867_ERZ511480 | MGnify/ENA primary metagenome ERZ511480 (study PRJEB26309, sample SAMN06266103) | marine metagenome | isolation source: Algal blade | place: United Kingdom:Sidmouth, United...
TCCACATAAGTTATTCAGTCACAAATTTTTAAAGAGCTACTCGCTGTGGCGAGTTCGACTATGTTACCAGTCTTTTTAGCTGCCGTCAACATTTATTTGATGGCTTTTCAATCAACCTCCCGAAGAAAGCGATCTAGCTAAGAGCGAGAATTATATACATCTCTCAGAACCTGTCAACACCTAAATTTTCTAAGTGTTGACTGAGACCAACAGGACTCAATCAGGCTAAGAGCGGAGATTCTACTCTAAACGTTCAGCCTGTCAACTACCAATCCTGAGTATTTTCCAGAAGAAGGCGACTGACTGCTAAGCGAGGAACGGAAGTATACAGGCATCAGCACAGCACGCAACCGTCTGTGACAATTTTATTTCAAATTTCACTTCTTTTTATTGAGTATATCCTTATAAAGCGTCAAAATTGCGCTCTAACATTGCCGTTCGCCCCGATTAGTAGCGGCTGGGTCGTTGTTCTCCTACATTATATGTGGTCAGAGTCAGTGACCTGATCATGCAAATGATGCTTTGCTTTTTTATACATAATATATAAGACAAGAGTTCAACGTGCCTATCCGCCCGAGATCGCCTGCTACACGCGGTGCAACAAGAAGACCTGCAAATAAAGCCATGGCAAAGCGCCAAGGAATTTTCACTGATGCATTTGCAACCGAAAACAGAAAGTATGCCGTCTACGGTATCGCTTGCTTTCTTTGCGTTGGCGCCGGTGCGTATATAGGTCATAACAGCCAGCAAGAAGCACTGTATGAACAACAGCAAGCAAGCATGGGGGCAAGTCCAGAAGCAAGCAATAGTGCATCGGCCCCACTAGAAATCAAATACGCTTACTTTGGCGCTCCGGCTATCAAAATGCCTTCCCAGAAAGAAGGCATAGCCACCCCTGTGAGCGACAGCCTAAGCGATACAAGAACTGACGAAGAAGCACAAACAGACAGCGGAATATTGCCTACTGCGTTTACTGATGTCGCCCCGCCTATTGTAAACACTGGCAACAGCAAACCTTCTACAGTAGAAACCTTACTCGCCGAGAGTGAGCCTGATCAACCTCAGGCAGATGAGACGCAAATAGCCACCGTTGCCAAAGGAGATAGCTTTTCGACTATAGGGCAAAACCATGGCTTGTCAGTGCGTGAAACCGCCAACATCATGCAAGATCAAATCGCATCAAAACACTTGAATACGATAATTCCTGGGGAACAAATTTCTTTTAAGAACAGTTCCGACGGGAAAGTTGAGCAAATCATATACGTTATCGACGATACACGGACATTAGTTCTCGACAGGCAAGACAACGCAAAATTCCATGCGTCTCTGGACGAGGTGGCACTCGAAAAACGAATCATGGTAAATATGGGAGTAGTTAAGAACTCGCTCTTTTTATCAGCTGCAGAAGCAGGCGTATCGAATAGGCACATAATGCAAATGGTTGAGATATTCCGTTGGGATATCGATTTCGCCATGGACGTGCAGCCCAACGACACATTCAAGCTAGTGTACGAAGGCTATTACAAGGGCGAGCAACTAGTCCGAACCGGCCGACTGCTCGGTGTTGAGTTCAAAGGGCGCTCTACGCACCAAGCGTTCTACTTCGAAGGCGAAAATGGTGAAGGCGCTTATTACACTGCGCGTGGCAGGCAGCTTGAAAAGCAATTTTTACGCAACCCCGTTGATACCGTACGCATAACGTCACCGTTCAACTTGCAGCGCAAGCACCCTGTACTCAATACGATCAAGGCACACAAAGGCGTTGACTATGGCGCACCAACAGGCACTCCTATAAAGGCGACTGCTGATGGCGTTGTTAAACAAAGTGGCCGACGCGGCACTTATGGCATGACTGTCGAGCTGCAGCACGGTAAAAAATATACAACGCTGTACGCTCACATGAGCAAGATCCACGCGAACACTACCGTCGGCAAAAAAGTCAAACAAGGACAAGTGATCGGATACGTTGGGAAAACAGGGCGAGTCACAGGTGCTCACTTGCACTATGAGTTTCGGGTAAAAGGCGTTCATGTGAACCCACAAACAGTTAAGTTTGCAGGCGCCGGTAGCGTGCCTGAAAACCAAATGCAGAAATTTAAAACGGCCACTGCACCAATCACGCAAGAGCTTAATGCACTACAGCCCAACAGAATCGCACTATCGCAGTGACGAGTACTCGATGGTTCTATCTAGAATAAAGGTGCTGATATGACAGCGCCTGCGGACAGGTACTTCATTGGGTTAATGTGCGGCACAAGTGCCGATGCAATAGACGCCGCGATAGTGCATTGGGACAAATGCGGCAAGCTCAAGCTCGTAGAAACACACAGCCACCCGCTTCCCGTTGAGCTACGACTATCGATACTGAATCTCAACGCTGTACCGACAACCACTCTTCGCACACTTGCCACTCTGGACACACAAATTGCCGAAGTACACAAGTCAGCAGTCAAAGCCTTACTGCTTAAAGCGAAATTAGACAGCAAAGATATAGCAGCAATAGGCTTTCACGGCCAAACCGTCGACCACGCCCCCGAACTCCCCACCAGAAACACAACACAAATCGGGAACGCGCAGTTACTTGCAACAGAAAGTGGAATTGTTGTGATCGCCGATGTTCGTCGAGCGGATATAGCAGCCGGCGGCCAAGGCGCCCCACTTGCCCCTGCACTGCACGCTGAACTACTGCGAGCCAACAACCACGACTGCGCCGTTGTAAATATTGGCGGCATTGCCAACTTAAGCCTGTTGCCATTTGACCCCAAACAGCCGGTACGTGGCTTCGACACTGGACCTGGCAATTGCTTGATGGATGAATGGGCACATAAGCATTTAGGTAAAGCTTATGACCCATACGGTCAAATGGCAGCGAGCGGCACGGTGCAGCAGCGACTATTAGATAATTGGCTCAGCGACGAATACTTCAGCAAATCAGCACCAAAAAGTACTGGTCGGGACAGATTTAATTCGAATTGGCTTGAGCAAAGCATACTTGGCGAAAACGGAAGTGCAGCTGATGTACAAGCAAGTCTCGCGGAGTTGACAGCAGTCAGTATCTCTAATGATGTAAAACGCTATCTCAGCGACGCGCGAACCCTATACGTTTGCGGCGGCGGCATCCACAACACACACTTGCTTGGCAGGCTTCGGCACCACCTGCCACAATGCGAGGTCAAAAGCACCGAGACTCAAGGCATTGATCCAGACTGGATGGAAGCTATTTTGATGGCTTGGCTTGCGCGCCAATACCTACTAGATAAAACCAGCAACCTGCCCAGTGTGACAGGTGCTAGTTTCAAAGTGCGTTTAGGCATACGATGTGATCCGCCGCATGTGGAGCAGCAGAGCGGATCTTAGACGGAGAACGAAGAGCCGCAACCGCAGGTAGTAGTTGCATTGGGATTACGAATAACAAACTGAGCGCCTTCTAGCCCCTCTGTGTAATCGATTTCCGCACCTTCCAAGTACTGAATACTCATTGGGTCGATCAGCAACTTAACACCGCTTTTGACTACTTCAGTATCTCCGGCCTGCAACTCCTCATCGAAGGTAAAGCCGTATTGGAAGCCAGAGCATCCTCCGCCAGAAATAAACACGCGCAACATCAACGAAGGATTGCCTTCTTCTTCAATCAAAGTGCTCACTTTTTTAGCCGCGGCTTCAGTAAAAACCAGCGGTTCTTCGGCATCGGCCGTCGTTTGTACTTCTGTGCTCATTGCTTTAGGTCCCCTTAAGCGGACGTATAACCTACTAAATTAGTCAAGAATTCTGCACCTCGTCGCCGCGAAGGTCAAGCAAGGCTTAATCAAAACAAATCGACGGCTCAACTAAAAACTTTGAAAGTGACGATTGTCTGCGTATCCGTGATATCCGCAAGTGTTTGCAATCGATCGGTCACAAATCGCCCAACATCTTGATTCTCTTGTAAATAGAATTTCACCAAGAGATCGAATTGCCCAGATGTTGAGTAGACCTCCGAGGCCTCTTCAAGTTCGTCCGAAATAGACTCAGCAACAGCGTAGGCTGTCCCCAACTTACACTTCACCATCACAAATATTGGCTGCACACATTGCTCCTTGAGCTCGCCTGATAAAATCGCTGTACGCCGTGCGTACACACCCTAAATATACCTAAAGTCTCGCACGAGCTCTGCGACGACGCCACTGCCAAGGAAGAATAAACGTTTGCCACCCGTCCAGACACCTAGGGGATCTTGCTGGGCCTCCCTCTCCACCACGAGATACGTCTCCTGAGACCAGTAATCGCACCACCAACGCACGCGCCCAAAAGCAACACCATTACAAACAACAACAGAAGCTGGAACTTCTGACACATTGGCAGGCTCTCTAGAAACATGGGAAAATAAATCGCTTTTAAACCAATCAACGGTTCAAATTGCACGACGGTTCCCACCAGTATAGAAACAATTCTGAGAGTCACGATTTTGATTCAACGCAAGCACTTGCTCGCAACCACAGTCGCCGCCCTGCTCGTCGCAACTACGGCATGGTCGTATTTAGTGCCCGCGCCTGCGCGTGCTGCTCCCAATGTCACTTTCCAAACATTGAAAGGACAGAAGATTGCACTACAAAGTTTGCGCGGCAGACCCGTACTGGTGAACTTTTGGGCAACCACCTGTGCAATCTGCATGGAAGAAATGCCACACCTCATTGAGCTCTATAAAGAGCTCAATCCGGCAGGCTTCGAGATAATCGGCGTTGCCATGTCCTATGACCCTCCCAATCAAGTGCTAGAACTAACTGAAGCCACGCAACTGCCGTACGACATTTCGCTAGATTTAGATTCAGCTATTGCCACAGCTTTTGACGACGTGCAGTTGACACCCTCGAGCTTTTTAATAGACCCCGAGGGTAAAATTGTGCTGAACAAGCTTGGTGCACTTGATCTAGCGGCGCTGCGCCACCAAATTCAATCTTACCTTTGAGAATAAACTGACATGCTGTGGGTAAAGGCTTTTCACATTATTTTTGTCATCACTTGGTTTGCGGGTCTCTTTTATCTCCCGCGACTATTCGTCTACCACGCGATGACACCCACTGATGACGCGCAAGGGCATGAACGTTTCAAGGTGATGGAACGGAAACTCTACGGCATGACGAACCTTGGCGGCGCATTAGCGATAGTATTTGGCATGTGGCTACTGATCGCTTACTTCCCCGGCTTTATGCAGCAGGGCTGGTTTCACGCAAAGTTGACACTAGTTGCTCTATTGATCGGCTACCACCTCTACTGTGGCCACCTAGTACGTGTATTTAGAGACGGCAAGAACGCTCGAGGGCACGTTTGGTTTCGCTGGTTCAACGAAGCCCCTGTGCTACTGTTAATTGCCGTAGTGTTGCTCGTAGTGGTCAAACCATTTTAGAGCACCTAATCAAGCAGAGTCGGCTGGTTTCCCCACTTCAGGCGGAAACACCAAAGGCCTCAACTCCTTGAGTGCTTCGCGGTACACACGACGCTTGAAGTAGATAACCTTCCGCACAGGAGCCCAATAGCTAACCCAACGCCAGTGATCAAATTCGGGGTGATTGGTGGCGGACAGATTGACACAACCGTCCTCACCCAGCATACGTAACATGTACCATATTTGCTTTTGACCGATACACAGTGGGCGCTGATGCTTGCGAACATAACGCTCAGGCAAGTCGTAACGCAGCCAGTCGCTGGTACAGCCCATAATCTCCACATTGCCCGACTCTAGCCCAGTCTCTTCAAAGAGCTCGCGAAACATCGCCTCCTCCGGCGATTCTTCGAGGTCGATACCCCCTTGCGGAAACTGCCACGCGTTCTGCCCACACCGCCTAGCCAAGAATACTTGTCCACGCGGGTTGCTCAGAATAATACCTACATTCGGTCTATAACCTTTTGAGTCAATCATGACTGCTACTAAAACTTTCGATGGTCTGATTTTTCCATGAAACATGCCCGCGAGCAATGCACTATAAGCCAGCGATGAAATAGAAATTATAGAGGCCACCATGACACTTGCTATATTCGATCTCGATCACACACTTCTAGACGGCGACGGACCGGAGCTTTGGTTCAACTTTTTAATAACCAAAGGAGCCGTCGATAAATCCGCGCATGATGCGGCACAACAGCGCTTCACAGCGCTTTACAACGCGGAAAAACTGGATGCACAGGAGTGGGCGAGCTATGAATCAGCCCCACAAATGGCTCATACACAGGAGCAATTACTCGCTTGGCGAGATGAATTTAGCGACAAAATTATTCGTCACCGCATCCCAAAAGAAACACACGAATTACTTGCAGATCATCGCCGCTTAGGCCACATGCGCGTCGTTATGAGCGCCACCAATCGCTTTATAGTCGAGGCCAGCACAGCATTAATGGATGTTGACCAAGTATTTGCCACAGAAATTAAACACGTAGACGGTCGTTGCACCGGTCTAATAGACGGCATACCTTGCTACCGCGAGGGCAAAGTGGCTCTGATTGAGCAGTGGGCGACAAAATGGGGGCACAGTCTCGATAACGCACATTTTTACAGCGACTCTATCAACGATCTGCCGCTACTAGAGCGTGTCACACATCCGACGGTTATCAACGCAGACGAACCGCTACGACACATCGCAGAGCAACGCGGCTGGAACAAACTTTCTCACCGCGTGTAGGCACCCGTATCGACGTATTTATCAGATCTTTGGCAGCGTGACACCACGCTGCGCCTGATATTTACCAGCACGGTCTCCGTAACTGGTTTCGCATACCTCGTCTGACTCAAAAAACAGCATCTGAGCCACACCTTCGTTGGCGTAAATACGCGCGGGAAGTGGCGTCGTATTCGAAAACTCCAAAGTCACGTGACCCTCCCACTCAGGTTCCAGAGGTGTCACATTGACGATAATGCCGCAACGAGCATACGTGGACTTACCCAAACAAACGGTCAATACGGAGCGCGGAATACGGAAGTATTCCACCGTGCGAGCAAGAGCAAAAGAATTTGGCGGAATGATACAGACATCGCTTTTTACGTCGACAAAAGAGCCAGCATCAAAGTTTTTGGGATCGACTATCGCATTGTTGACGTTAGTAAAAATTTTGAACTCGTCACTGCAGCGCACATCATATCCGTAGCTCGATGTGCCATAAGAGACAACACGCTCCCCAGCAACTTCACGCACTTGTCCGGCTTCGAAGGGCTCAATCATACCTTCGTTCTGCGCCATCCGTCGAATCCACTTGTCGGCTTTTATACTCACAGCTGCTGCGCTCTTAATTAAACGCAGCAGTCTACCACAGCCACATCACACGGCAGCGAGCCTAGCGAACCGGCCGTTGGAATTCGTGCCAAACGTTAGCGGCGAAAATTAGGCGAAGGGTAAAGGAAGCGAATACCAACATTCATGTTGTCATCGAGCTCCATGTCATCTTCGGTATTTGCCATGCGCACAGTCGTGAGACGGTAGCCAAAGAAGCCCATCGCTGTTGGTGTGATTTCTACCTCTACGCGCGCGCTCAGTTCCATCAACCTTTCTGCGTCACCAAAACTAGTCACACTCGGTGCAAAGTAGAACTCCGCCACCACGGCGACGGGAGATATCTGCGACGGGATTATGTAGCCCAAGCGCCCACCAATACCAATTGCACCCAACTCACGGTCATCTTCGAGTTTGCCACCGTATAGCTTAGCGCCTACACCGAGCTGTAACGGCTGCCCGTATTTGGCTTGCTGCCCCAACGACAAAACATTTGCGCCAAGCACAATCGCTTCTCGGTCGTTATAAAAGAAAGAGAGCCCCAGATCAAAGCCACCTTCCGCAACGCGTCGACTATTCACCAAATAGGTGAACTCACCCGACTCTTGGCTTAGATCCAATTCCAAACCGGCTGCATTGACACTACCGCCAGCTATGCACAGCAGAACGGCGATCAAATACTTCTTCATGATGACTCCTGCGCTCCAAGCGCAACGACGACCGAGTGGTCGCTAATAGGCTATTGCAACGCATCATAGATTAGACACGCCCCACTTAAGCATAGAGAGTAGCAGCCACCACGCAAACTGCGACATTATCCACGCCTGCGACTGCTAAACTTTTGGTAGCTGCACGAGCCATAAGACAAGCTCGCGAGCAAATTTATCCGTGCATCTGCATGAAGCGAACAACTAATTGGTCAATCGAGAAAACCACGTGCATACCGACAGCAGACTGCAAGGCCTAGAAAACTGGCTCAGGCAACTCGGATACAGTGAAATTCAGCTGCAAAGTGCCAGCAGCGACGCCAGCACTCGTCGCTATTATCGATTGAAAACCAAAACAGACAGCCTAATCGCTGTCGATACGCCACAACCCATAGCTGAAAACCAAGCGTTTATTGATATCGGACACGCGCTGCATAGCGCTGGCTTAAACGCTCCGACAATCTATCACTGTGACGTAGACCAAGGCTGGATGTTGCTGGAAGATTTTGGCTCAAAAACGTTCGCTCAAGCAATACAAGATCAATCGACCCAACCCGCGCTCTATCGGCAGGCAAGCGCACTCATCGCCGAAATACAAGGCTCACCGAGCCTACAGTCGTTCAGCAAAACATTGCCGCTTTACAGCTCGACGATGGTTGCTCAGGAGTTAGAGATATTCAGCGAGTGGTGCCTGCAAGGCCATCTAAATATCAACCTAAGCGACAAGGATAATGACGACTTAGAACAGTTAACCCTGCTGCTGGTGAGGTCATTTGCAGAGCAACCTCAGAGCTTTGTACACCGAGATTTCCATAGCAGAAACCTTATGCTGCTCGATAATCAAGACATTGGCCTTTTGGACTTCCAAGGCGCTGTGCGTGGACCAATAACATACGACTGGGTATCTCTGCTGCGTGATTGTTACCACGCGCTGCCCTCCGAGGAAGTTCAAAGTCTTCTCCATAGCAGCATTGATCGCGCAAAGCGCGAAGGCTTGAGCTCACACCCACAAGAACAAATAGAACGATGGTTCGACTACACGGGGCTGCAACGCCACCTCAAAGCCATCGGTATATTTTGTCGACTGAAGAAACGCGACAACAAGTCAAGCTACATGGCAGATATCCCTCGAACATTTAGCTATGTACAGGAAGCCATCGACAAACATCCAGAGCTCGTGCCGCTAAGGCGCCTCGTAAAGACTCACGATCTAGCAAACAAGCTATGCTAAACACCGCTTTTATTCTCGCGGCAGGCCTCGGCTCCCGAATGCGACCACTGACAGCCCACTGTGCCAAACCCTTATTGCATTTCCGCGGTGAGCGCCTGATCGAAAGGCACTTACATCGACTAAGTGCCGCCGGCTTCCAGCACGTTATCATCAACTGCAGCTGGCAAAGTCAATTGCTGCGCCAAGTTCTAGGTGACGGCAAGCGATACGGCATTAGTATTCTGTATTCATGTGAAGATTCAACCCCTTTAGAAACCGCAAGCGGCATCGCACGTGCGACCGACCTATTACAGGAAAATGCGTTTTTGCTGATCAACGGCGACATTTGGACCGATCTTGATTTGGGCAAAATTCGACTGTGCGCAAACTGCCCACATATAGTCTTAGTTGATAACCCTCCGCACAATCCCGCAGGTGACTTTGCTCTGATCGGCGAGAAAGTACAGAACAGCGGCGACACCACGCTAACTTATGCCGGAGTTGGCATAATCAACTCTCAATTAGTGCAAGGTTCGGCGAGCACAGGTGCAAAGCTCGGCGACTCGCTGCGCATGGCTGCCAAACAATCGCGCCTAACTGGCTTACATCACCAAGGTGAATGGTACGACGTAGGTACGCCAGCAGCGCTTGTGTAAAAAGCGTCGCATGCAACAGACTGAGATAAAAGAGCTCAACGCTCATTTTTAGAAACCAAGGCGTCGCCTCCGCGCATAGACAAAACATCTATATGTCAGTATTTTCTGTTCTTTAATCGCAGCCAATAGTGGTGATTGCTAACCACATCATTCAAGGCTTATCAGTAGGAGCACACCCTTTGGACGCAATCGTCATTCTTGGCACCGGCCTTGCCGGCTATACCTTGGCACGCGAATTTAGAAAGCTGGATCAAGACCGCCAGCTAATCTTGATCACCAACGACGACGGGGCTTTTTATTCAAAGCCGATGTTGTCCAATGCCCTTGCCAAAGACAAAACGGCTCAAGCCCTGGTACAACAAACAGCGTCGCAAATGGCAGAGACTCTTAACGCCGAAATCATCACTCACACAGTGATCGATAACATCAACCTAGAGCAACGCTGCGTCAGCAGTGGCGACAAACAATGGCCCTACGCCCAATTGGTGCTAGCAGTAGGCGCCTCACAAATCACCTTAGCAATCAGCGGCAGCGGTGCAAAAGACATACTCTCGGTTAACACTCTTGAAGACTACGCGGTGTTCCGTGATCAACTACACAACTGCAAGAAAGTCGCGGTTATGGGACCGGGCTTGATTGGCTGTGAATTTGCCAATGACCTAGCAAACGCCGGCATTGCAGTAGATGTAATTGGGCCAGACAAACACCCACTTCAACACTTGATGCCCGAGCCCGCTGGGAGAGCATTACAACACGCACTCAGCCAAATGAGCGTGGAATGGTACTTACAAGACACGGTGCAAAGTGTCGAAAAAACTGGCAACACGTATCAGTTGTCGCTCAGTAGCGGCACCACACTAGATGCCGACTTGGTGCTATCTGCAGCAGGCTTGCGGCCCAACACCACACTGGCAGCTGACGCAGGTATCAAAACCAACCGCGGCATCATCACCGACCGAGCTCTCGTGACATCAGCACCCGGTGTTTTTTCGTTTGGTGACTGCGCAGAAATAGACGGCTTAGTGATGCCTTATGTACTCCCAATCATGCACGCAGCTCGCACGTTAGCCAAAACACTAGCAGGCGATGCGGCAATCCTGAGCCTGCCCGCCATGCCTGTCGGCGTAAAAACGCCTGCCCACCCCATCGTCGTATCACCTGCAGCACCTGGCACTCTAGGAGACTGGCATTGCGAGACTCAAGAGGACGGTGGACAGATTGCACTGTTCAAGTCGCCCGCAGGCGAGCTACTAGGTTTTGCACTTACGGGAGCGATTGCCAGCAAGCAAAAAATGGCGCTGCAAAAACTATTGCCCGCCGTTCTCGCCTAAAATACACCGTTGACGCAATGTGCACATCTGAACAAACCAGCTGAGGATCAACTCGATGGAGACAACCCACTACTGCAGTCAATGCGGAACAGCTGTCGAACATCGAATCCCCGACGACGATAGCCAAATACGAGCGGTCTGCCCCGCTTGCAACCATATCCACTACAGCAACCCAAAAATAGTCGTGGGTTGCTTACTCACCAGTGAGCATAAAGTTCTGCTGTGCCAACGCGACATCGAACCACGAATCAACTTCTGGACCCTGCCCGCTGGCTATATGGAAAACCACGAGACAACAGAAGAAGGCGCGCTGAGAGAGGCAAAAGAAGAAGCTTGTGCGGACGGACTAAAAACAACGCTATTTGCCATCTATGACATCCCTCGCATTAGCCACGTTTACATGCTTTACAAAGGCGAACTGGCCGATGGACACGCTGCTGCAGGGGACGAAACCAAGGCCGTTGCGCTACTCGACGAGTCGGAGATTCCTTGGAACAAGTTAGCTTTTGCCGTTATGGATGAAGCTTTAAAGCGGCACTTTGAAGATAATCGTGAAGGGGTTCAGCGCGTGCATCGGGCCACCTTTATCGGAAGCCCTGGTAGCAAAATAGAGATTATCCGGGCGTAGAGCCCGTAGCGACAGGCCTTGAGCTGTCAATCGACCATTCGCTCCAAGAGCCAGTATACAAGGCAGGCACCGCTGCGACTCCCGCATGCATCATCGCCAAAATATTGTGGCAGCCCGTCACACCCGAACCACAATAACAAACCATGTCATTCCGCTGAGAAAAATCAGCAAATCTCGCTCTCAACTCTTCAACCGGCTTGAAAACTCCTTGCCGTAAATTATCGGCAAAAGGCATCGAGTGAGCACCAGGTATATGCCCAGCAACCGGACCAAATGGCTCTACCTCGCCTCGGTAGCGCTCACCTGCGCGCGCATCCAGCAAGCAAAAATCTCTAGAGGAAAGTGATGCCTCTATTTGCGCCACACCTAGCGCTACAAATTCGCTATCGTGTGCAACAAACTCCACAGGCTGCAGAGCTGGTTTATCGCTGTCCATCGGCAGCTCAAGCGCTAACCAAGCCTGCACTCCGCCATTCAAAACGGCAACATCGTGATGCCCCAACCACCGCAACATCCACCATAAGCGAGCAGCGATTGCTCCACCAGCGTCATCATAGACAACCACCTGCACGCCTTTCTCAACACCGCGCTGCCCCAACCATCGAGCCAGCTGCTCTCGATCAGGTAACGGGTGCCGACCAGAAACACCTTCCACAATCGGCCCCGCTTGATCCGTATCAAGATGGGCGTAATAAGCACCAGGAATATGCGCCTGAGCCCAAGCCTCTTTACCCGCTTCTGGCGCGGTCAGTGTGTGGCGACAATCAAACAATACAACCCTGTTGTCTGCATCAAGAATTGATGCAAGTTCTTGCCCAGTAATTAATGTTTGCCACCGACGACTCATGATTGCGCACCACCGTATAGGTCGCGCAGTTCGCGACGCAGGATTTTTCCCACATTGGTCATGGGCAACTCATCAACAAACTGCACATAACGAGGAATTTTATAACCCGTCAAACTCTCGCGACAAAAGTCTATCAGCGCGTCTTCTGTCAATGAATCATCGCTCCTCACTGCGATCAATTTCACAGCCTCTCCCGACCGCTCATCCGGCACACCAATGACACCCACTGACAATATCTTTTCATGACTTGCAGCCACGTCTTCTATTTCGTTGGGGTATACGTTAAAACCGGATACCAAAACCATGTCCTTCAATCGATCGACGATATAGACAAAGCCTTGCTCATCCATATGTGCCACGTCACCGGTCCTCAGCCAACCATCTTTATCAAGGACCTCCGCCGTCTCAACAGGGCGCTGCCAATACCCTTTCATCACCTGCGGCCCGCGTACACAAAGCTCGCCCGTCTCTCCAATTGCCAAGGTTTCGCCATTCTCATCGCGCACGCACATTTCTGTCGATGAAATTGGCAACCCTATAGAGCCGCTGTAGCGCTCAATGGTGAGCGGATTAATTGATGCCGCAGGTGAAGTTTCTGTCAACCCATAGGCCTCCAGTAACGGCTTTCCAGTCACGTCTTGCCAACGCTCTGCCACTGCACGCTGCACCGCCATTCCCCCACCGAGCGCCACTTTGAAATCTCCAAAGGGCAGGTCTTTGAAGCCTGGGGTATTTAGCAACCCGTTGAACAATGTATTTACACCGGTAAATATCGTAAAACGATTATTCTTAAGCTCTTTTATAAACCCAGGCATATCACGAGGATTGGTAATCAACAACGTACGAACGCCCAAACGAGTGAACGTAAGAAGGTTAGCTGTCAACGCAAAGATATGATAAAGCGGCAGCGCGGTGACAACGCAGTCATCGTTTTCTGCTGAGATGCCCGAAGTTGAGAGCCACTCTTCGGCTTGTAAAACATTGGCCACCATGTTGCCGTGGGTCAGCATTGCGCCTTTAGCTACACCTGTAGTGCCACCCGTGTATTGCAAAAAAGCAATATCATCGTGATTGATGTCTTCTCTTATCGGCTTTGCACTTTGCCCCGCTTTTAACGCGTCGTTAAAGCGCGTGACCTTTGGCAGGTTGTAGGCAGGCACCATTTTCTTTACATATCGTACGACAGCGTTCACCAAAAGGCGCTTTGGAAACGGCATCATGTCGCCCAACGAAGTCAGCAAAATATGCTCAACCGGATGCTCTGCTACGACCTCTTCCAGTGTCGACGCAAACAAATCCATGATAAGAATGGCACGTGCGCCGGAGTCTGTGAGCTGATGAGTTAATTCGTGAGCAGTGTAGAGCGGATTAGTATTGACTATCACAACCCCGGCACGCAACGCTCCCAAAACTGCAATCGGGTACTGACTGCAGTTGGGCATCATCACCGCCATGCGATCGCCTTTGTTCAGGCCGATGGCATTGCGCAGATACCCAGCAAAAGCATCAGCGTACTGATCTACTTCGCCAAACGTCAGTGTGTTGCCCATGTGAATGAGCGCTACCTTATCTTTATGACGACTAAAAGTGTCGTCCATCAATGCAGCAACATCGGTGCAAATTGATGGGTCAATGGTATGAGCGATACCTTCTGGGTAAGATGCGAGCCAGGGCTTTTCCATGATGTACGACCTTCTAGTGTCTAATAAAAGCACCGAGGCAAACGACCCCAGCACCCATTAATCCGAAATGCTTAAGCAGCTTTACCGCAGCACTTTTTATATTTTTTTCCGTTGCCACAAGGGCAAGGATCATTACGACCAACTTTTTCACCTTCACGACGCACTTGCTCTTGCTTCGGAGCGGCAGCATCTTTGAAGAACCAACTTTCGCCGTCCTTTTCAAATAGCGCTAATTCGTGGTGCTTTTGTGGCCGGTCATGTCCGTCACGATAGCTAGCAACAAATTCAATTTGTCCCTCAGAATCGTTTGCCGCCCCTCCCTCTACACGTCTGATATCCAAACCAGTCCATGTGGACTGCGCTGCCCACTTCTCAGTTGCATCACGGTCGATAGTGTCGCGAGTGGATGCGTGATTGGTGGCAATGATGTAGTCAACCGCTCCAACAGCGTGTGCACTGTAGCGCGAGCGCAATAGCTGCTCCGCCGTTTCCGCTGCAGCTGCCCCGGTTATTAGCGGCTCACAACAATCGGCGTATTCGCGCCCTGAACAGCACGGACAATCACTCATGCAAAACTCCTTATAAACAAAAACTGTCAATCTTAAAGTAGGTATTGTATCGCCAGACAGCACGCTAAAGTGAATTGTATTGCCACCAAAAACGCTCTAATTGCCAGCATTATCAATCTGAAATTAGCATTTTCCTTCAAAGCGCACAGGTGTGATCGGAAAGAACAATTTTAAATTTCAGCCATCTAACAACTAGTTCAAGTTCTGTGTGCTGGCGATATCTTCTGCATCCAGCACTAAATCGAGACTCACTTCTTTTACTCGCCCTGCCAAAAACTCGATATTGCCACTGCGTCTCTCCATAGCGGCAACAGCAAATTCAAAACGATATCCGTGCGCCAAGCGCATACGACCATCTACGCGCTGCAACTTGCGGTAATCCAATGCAACGGTTTGATCTAGAAACTGCACCTGATAACGCTTGCACGCCGTACGGGCAAGAACCACCGCTCGCTCATGGAGTTTGCGCTCTTGCCACCACCATGCAGCAAAGCCCACTAACGCAACCACCGCTACAAAAGTCAGCATGAACCGTCCTTACAGTTGATCAAATAAAATAAAAGCGTGGCCACAAAGAGCGGCACACTCCTTATAATGTGCACAAAAGCTGCGACATCAATGCGCACAAGCCCCCTCACACACTGGAGACTTCTCTTGGACGATGCTACACGGACTGAACTAGAAGCTGCTGCCTTTCGACGATTAATTGCTCACCTGCAAGATCGCAAAGATGTGCAAAACATTGATTTAATGACGCTCGGCGGCTTTTGCCGCAATTGTTTCTCGAAGTGGTACAAAGCCGCTGCAGATGAGCGCAACATTGAACTTGATATGGACCAGGCCTACGAAGCGATTTACGGCATGCCCTATAGCGAATGGAAGGAGAAACACCAGCTAAAGGCCACCGAAGAACAGCTTGCTGCCTATGCCCGCAGCCAAGCCAAAGACGGCGGCGCCTAACGCCTTGCGCTTTCTAGCCACCCCAATCACCGCGACGGCACTTTTGCTGGTGACACTCGCTCTGGCACTGTTACCGCTGATTTTCAGCACTGGCTGGTACCGTTACAACTGCGACTACCACGACAGATGCAACAATCTCGGCACCCAGGGGGTCGAACAGCGCGCTAGCAATATGGGCAAATATTTCTTGCACCTCGAGCCCTTGGCCACCAGCTGGGACGCCCGTGGCCGCGCGCATCTTCAGGAAGTTCGCGAGATTTATAAAGTACTGGCAGTCGTCGCTCTAGCCGCAGCAGCCATCCTTTTTTTCATGCTCTGGCAAGACCCCACTCGCCTAGGCTCTGCCGGTCGAACAGCCCTGGTCATGATATTGGCAACCACAATTATCATTCCGCTGTTTGGCCCCTTCTGGGAAAAAGTCTTTCACCCACTACTCTTCAACAACGATCTCTGGCGAACTCGGCCTGGAGAAGTGCTCTGGAATCTCACGCCACGTGTTTTTTTCAGGAATTCGGCAGTGGTATTGATAAGCGCCAGCGCTCTACTGAACTTAATCGCTTGGCAGATAGGAGGTCGGCTATGGCCTTTGCAAAAACACTGAACGAGAGCTGCCAACCTGCTCTTGCCGAAGACGCCCGCGTCCTTATCGTGGGAAAGGCACCACCTGCGGCTGTTCTTGAGCACTGGCCGCAGGCTACAACACAACTAGCAGATCGGGAATTCAGCCAGCGTTATGACCTCGCTGTCCTGATCCACCCTTCGGATAACAAACAAAAACAGAGTTTTTCACAGCAGTTAGCTGCCGCGAGAGACCAATGGGCAAAGCAAGTGCTAGCGCTCGTACCACTGGCGACCAACAATGCGTCAGTAGAACAAGAATATTTTGCTTTAGGGTTTAGCCACCGCCCACTACCTGAGGTGCTTAGCTCTCAATATTGCGCCTACGGGTTTTCGATACACCACTACAAAAGCACACCAGATTGGCTAAATTCAAAATACTGGGCCAACCCTGAGCAATGGCAGAAAAACTGATCTGTCTGGATAACGCGGGCAAAACGCCACTGTGAATTATTTGTTGCAGTTGCTGTTTGGCGTGTTTATTACATCGCACAACAGATGTACCCAGCCCTAGAGATGCTTGCCACGATGTTTCACAGGCTGTCAATTGTTGATTCTTGTTATACAATACCCCCCCATTAGAGATATATACCTGCACGTGCAGAAAGTGATTTTTTCGTCAACAGCGAACTAACACCTAGAACGCACTATAACTAAACTAGCAGGTACGCCGTTTTCCGCGTGAGGCAACCCACTAACTCAACAGTTCGTGGCACCAAAACAACGAAATTGTCGCTGTTATTGAACGTAAAAGCAGTGAAAGGCAGATCACTAGATAGAACACTGATGAAGTTAAGCTTAAGACACGCCGCTGAGTGAACACAGCCCTAGCAGAGATAGGGTCGGCGCAACACTACTACTGTCCACGAGACCTGATTCATGCTGAAGGCACTGCAAAGTACATCGATGCTGGCAGGCGGCAACGCCGCCTACCTCGAAGCCCTCTACGAGAGCTACCTGCGCGATCCGAACGACGTCCCCGAAAATTGGCGCGAGTACTTTGACCGCTTGCCCTTGGTTGATGGCAACGCGCGAGATGTGCCGCACTCGGATGTGCGAGCGCACTTCCACAACATGGCACGCCACAGTGGCCGCAGACCAGCGGCCAGCATGTCATCCGAAGGCCTCAACCACGAACTGAAGCAGATCGGTGTCACTCAGCTAATCAACGCTTACCGCGTACGCGGACATCAGCTGGCGAAAATTGACCCACTCAGCCGCAACCGCAAACGCTCAGCAGAAATTCGAGAGATGCACCTGCACGAGTACGGCCTGTCTACCGCTGATAATGACACTGTCTTCAAAACGCCAGCAATTTTCGGCCTTGAAGAAGCCACACTGAGCGACATCGTCGCGCGCCTAGAGCGCACTTACTGCTCAACTGTCGGTTTCGAATACATGTACGTTGATCACACCACCCAGAAGGAGTGGTTGCAACAACGCATTGAGCCAGTATCTGGCCATCCTGAGTTTGGACCTGATCAAAAGAAATGGCTTCTCGATCGTTTGACAGCGGGCGAAGGCCTAGAGAAATACCTGCACAACAAGTACGTCGGCCAAAAGCGCTTCTCATTAGAGGGCGGCGAAAGCTTGATCATCATCATGAGCGAACTTGTGCGTCGTTCAGGCACTCACGGCATCAAAGAACTCGTCATTGGCATGGCCCACCGCGGTCGTCTGAATGTTCTGGTGAACATCCTTGGTAAAAACCCAGCGGATTTGTTCTCTGAATTTGAAGGTAAACGCAACGAAGCCCTCGCTTCGGGCGATGTAAAATATCATCAAGGCTTCTCGTCAGACGTACTGACTGAAAACGATGACCTGATGCACTTGGCCATGGCCTTCAACCCCTCCCACCTTGAGATTGTCTCTCCAGTGGTTGAGGGCAGTGTGCGATCTCGTCAAGATTGCCACGGCGACGGCGACGGTACGAATGTAATTCCTGTGATCATTCACGGTGACGCGGCATTTGCGGGCCAGGGCGTGGTCATGGAAACCTTCAACATGGCGGAGTCACGCGGCTACTCTACCAAGGGAACCGTGCACATCATCGTCAACAACCAGATCGGTTTCACCACGTCGAACCTGGAAGATGCTCGCTCGACTGAGTACTCGACCGACGTTTCCAAGATGATCAACGCGCCTATTTTTCACGTCAACGGCGACGATCCGGAAGCTGTTCTGTTTGTGACGCAGCTAGCGCTAGATTTCCGTATGCAGTTCCAGAAAGACGTAGTGATCGACATGGTCTGTTATCGCCGTCACGGACACAACGAAGCGGATGAGCCAGCAGCTACTCAGCCTGAGATGTACAAAATCATCCGTGCCCTGCCAACCACGCGCAAGCTATATGGCGAATCGCTAGAACAAGCAGGTGTTATTGAGGCGGGCGGCAGTGCTAAACGCGTCAGTGACTTTCGCGATGCTATGGATGCCGGTGAGTGCGTTGCTCCGCACATCAACTCCAATTCGCAGAGTAAAGCCGGCGTGCACGTCGATTGGAAGCCTTTCGTCAATGTGTCAGATTGGCGCACCGCTTCAGACACTGCTATCAGCATGGACACACTGAAGCGACTGTCCGACAAACTAACAACACACCCCGACGGTCTAAAACTGCACCCACGCGTTGCCAAAATTTACGATGATCGTCGTAAGATGGCTGCTGGAGCATTGCCAATGGACTGGGGGTTTGCTGAGAACTTGGCTTACGCGACATTGCTAGACGACGGATACCCCGTACGCATCACCGGACAAGACGTCGGACGCGGCACGTTTTTCCATCGTCACGCAGTGCTACATAACCAAAACGACGGCAGCAGCTACGTCCCACTGCGCAACATCAGTGAAGACCAGCCAAACTTCCTCGTCATCGACTCAGTCTTGAGCGAAGAAGCGGTACTGGCTTTTGAATACGGTTACGCTACTCACGACCCGCACTCGTTGGTGATTTGGGAGGCGCAGTTTGGTGATTTCGCCAACGGCGCACAGGTAGTGATCGATCAATTCATCAGTTCAGGCGAAACAAAGTGGGGTCGATTGTGCGGCCTAACTCTGTTGCTGCCACACGGCTACGAAGGCCAAGGACCTGAGCACAGCTCAGCCCGTGTAGAGCGCTTCTTACAGCTCTGCGCCGAGGACAACATGTCCGTCTTAATGCCATCCACACCTGCACAGTGCTTCCATATGCTGCGCCGACAGATGGTACGCCCACTGCGTCGCCCTATGATTGTCTTTACCCCGAAGAGCCTGCTGCGCCACCGCCTGGCTGTCTCAACCCATGACGATCTAACCCAGCATCAATTCCAGCCAGTTATCGACGACGTAGACGGTGCAGCGCCGTCGAAAGTTGAGCGACTGCTGCTGTGCGCCGGCAAGGTCTACTACGATCTGCTGGAGAAATGCCGCGAACTCGAAATCGAGAACGTCGCTATTGCCCGTGTTGAACAGCTTTACCCCTTCCCGTACACCGAGGTCGAGGGTCTCTGTAAAAAATACAACAACGCCAAAAACGTTGTTTGGGTACAAGAAGAACCGCGCAACCAAGGCGCTTGGCGAGCGATCCGCCACCGCATTGAGCGAGTATTGCAAGACGACCAAAAGCTGGAATACGCCGGTCGGACCCCATCGGCCTCACCCGCCGTAGGATACGCCAGTGTGCACAATGCACAGCAACGCACCTTGGTCGAGCAGGCCTTGGGTGTAATAGACAACGACATCAGTAACTAATGCGCAACAGCGCGATCACATTGATAACGAACAGGACAGCTTCATGAGCACCGAAATCAAAGTGCCGACACTCCCAGAATCCGTCGCCGACGCTACCGTTGTTGCGTGGCATAAAAAAGCCGGTGACGCCGTTGAACGCGACGAAGTACTGGTCGACATCGAGACCGACAAAGTCGTACTTGAAGTACCAGCACCTGCTGCTGGCGTACTGCAAGAAATCATCGAAGATGAAGGCGCCGTGGTCACAGCCGATCAGCTACTGGGCAAAATAGCGGCCGGTGCAGCAGCAGCGGCGCCCGCTCCAGCTGCAGAAGCCGCCGCGCCTGTAGCCGCCGCTGCCAGCGATGACGACGGCCAGACAGGTCCCGCCACTCGCAAACTGCTAGCACAGCACAATCTGTCGGCATCCGACGTCAAGGGCACCGGCCAAAACGGACGCATCTTGCCCGAGGACGTGGAAGCTCATGTTAAGGGCAGTGCCGCTAAAGCAGCTCCTGCTGCCGCCCCAGCAGCTGCGGCCTCAGCGCCAGCTATATCAATCCCCACAGCTGGTGGATTGAACATACCTGACGAAGAGCGCAGCCAAAAGCGCGTGCCGATGACCCGCCTTCGCGCACGTATCGCAGAGCGCCTACTCTATGCCAAATCAAGCACTGCGATGCTCACCACGTTCAATGAAGTGGACATGGCCCCTTTTATAGAGCTGCGTAAAAAGCACAAAGACCAATTCGAAAAATCGCACGGCGTTCGCTTGGGCTTCATGTCCATCTTCATCAAAGCGGCTGCTGAAGCACTCAAACGCTACCCAGACGTCAATGCCTCAATCGACGGAAACGATGTTGTGTATCACAACTTCTGCGATATCGGTGTAGCCGTATCTTCAGACCGTGGACTGGTTGTTCCAGTGCTGCGCAACGCTGAGCAACAGACCTTGTCTGAACTCGAAGCCAACGTTGCTGACTTTGGCAAGCGCGCTAGAGACGGCAAACTTGGCATGGAAGAGATGACGGGCGGAACATTCACTATTTCCAACGGCGGTGTGTTTGGCTCACTGCTCTCGACGCCTATCCTCAACCCACCGCAAAGCGCCATCCTCGGTATGCATGCGACAAAAGAGCGCCCAGTGGTAGTGAACGGTGAAATTGTTATACGCCCCATGATGTACTTAGCACTGTCATACGATCACCGTATCGTCGACGGTCAGGGCGCGGTAACGTTCTTGAAGACCATTTGTGAGCTGGTAGAAGACCCAGCAAAAATACTTCTCGACATCTAAAGAAGACCCGCTTGATCTACCTGCGGCACCTTAATGCCGCAGGTTTTTTGTTTTCATACAGGGCAAAAGCTAACAGCCGCGCCCAACTGAGAGATTAAATTCCCATGGCGAACGCATTTGACGTAATCGTGATCGGTGCCGGCCCCGCAGGCTATGTTGCCGCAATCCGCTGTGCTCAACTCGGCCTGAAGACCGCTTGTGTCGAAAAATGGCTAGATGACAGTGGCAAACCAAAACTTGGCGGCACCTGCCTCAACGTAGGCTGCATACCCACCAAAGCACTACTCGACAGCTCCGAGCGTTTCGAGTCGATGAAACTGCACGGTGCAGATCACGGTATCGTCGCCGACGGCCTAAGCGCCGATATTCCAGCCATGATAGCTCGCAAAGACAAAGTGGTATCTGAGCTAACAGGCGGCATTGAGCAGCTATTCAAAGCTAACGGCATTGAATGGTTACAAGGCACAGGCCGCGTACTTCCCGAGAAGACAGTAGAAGTCACGGCGACCGATGGCAGCACAAGCCAAGCGACAGCCAACAACATCGTCATCGCCACCGGTTCTACACCTATCGCTATCCCTCCTGCACCTTTGCACGAGGACGTCGTCGTAGACAACGTCGGTGCATTAGCCTGGAAAAGCGTGCCTAAAAAATTAGGCGTTATAGGTGCTGGCGTTATCGGCTTAGAGCTGGGCAGCGTTTGGCGCCGTATGGGCTCTGAGGTAGTCGTTATCGAAGCCCAGAGCGAGTTCCTCTCAATGGCGGATAAAACCATTGCCAAAACAGCCCTGCGAAGCTTCCAAAAGCAAGGTTTAGATATTCGCCTAGGCGCCTTGGTAAAAAACACCGAGCGCACCAAAGACGGCGTCGTGATTAGCTACACCGATGCCGAAGGCGATCAACAGCTCACCGTGGACAATTTAATTGTGGCAGTAGGCCGCCGTCCGCACACGCACAATATCGCTTCCGACGAATTAGGCCTGCTACTCGATGAGCGCGGCTTTATCCACGTCAACGATAACTGCGAAACGAATATCCCTCACATATGGGCAATTGGTGACGTTGTACGCGGCCCTATGCTGGCTCACAAAGGTGCGGAAGAAGGTGTGGCAGTTGCTGAACGCATAGCCGGTATGCACGGACACGTGAACTACGACGCCATTCCAAACGTCATCTACACCCACCCTGAAATATCTTGGGTAGGGAAGACAGAGGAAGAGCTGAAAGCAGAAGGCGTCGACTATAAAGCGGGTAGCTTCCCCTACGCGGCCAGCGGACGAGCAAAAGCCATCAATGAACCTGAAGGCACGGTGAGAGTTCTCGCTCAAGCGGACAACAACCGCATTCTTGGTGTGCATATTTTTGGCGCACAAAGCTCGGAGCTTCTGGCTCAAGCTGTGATTGCGATCGAAATGCAGGCAACACTAGACGACTTAGCCGCGACCATGTTCGCTCACCCGACACTGTCAGAAGGCTTGCACGAAGCTGTGCTAGCTGCAGACGGTCGCGCGATCCATGTAGCCAATCGCAAAAAGCGCTAGAGCTCAACCGCTCATGGAGCGAGCTTGA
>ENA-ORXM01002281-ORXM01002281.1-marine-metagenome-genome-assembly--contig:-NODE-2281-length-23010-cov-5.063838_pt1 | contig 23010 bp, 20 predicted proteins | sample MGYA00237867_ERZ511480 | MGnify/ENA primary metagenome ERZ511480 (study PRJEB26309, sample SAMN06266103) | marine metagenome | isolation source: Algal blade | place: United Kingdom:Sidmouth, United...
GTAGTAGTTTTATTTAACTCTATCCATAAGAAAACGCCTAAGACACCTAAGCGAGAAATTCGTAAAGCGGAAAAACTTAAAAATCAATATTTTAATGAGAAGTAAGAAATTAGATAAAAGTAAAATCAACAATTTTGATGACCTGCTAGACGCTAAATATGGCAAGGTAGGAAGTAAGAAGAGAAATGAATTTGATGAAGGAGCACAGCGTTATTTTATAAGCGAAATGCTCAAAGAAGCTCGTAGAGAGGCTAAAATGACTCAATCGGAATTAGCGGATAAAATAGGTACTAAAAAGAGCTACATATCAAAAATTGAAAACGGTAAAGGGAATATTACTATTGAGACATTAATAAAAGTTTTTGAAACAGGACTTAAGAGAAAGGTTGGGATTACAATTACCTAGATTTCTACACAAATCTAGGTAATGAAATTAAAATCAATAAGCACGGAAGTGGATTATGAAAAAGCCCTCGCACGGGTTGATAAAATATTTGATTCAGAACTAGGATCAAAGAATGGGGACGAATTAGAAGCTCTAGCTTTGCTCATAGAAGATTATGAGAGTAAGAATTACCCAATAGAATCACCAGATCCTATGCACAAGGATAAGTGAAAAAATGAATATCTCTACCGAAATACTAGTCCAAAAATATTAACTACTTACTATGTTAATTGAGGCAGGGTTTAGCTCTGCAGGACACTTTCCGTGCGCTTCATTTCCCACTCCCAGGCAGTTCGCATAATATCTTCGATGTTGTACTTTGTTTCCCATTTAAGTTTTTCCTTGGCTTTATCCATGCTGGCATAGATAGAAACTACATCACCAGGTCTTCGATCACCGAGAATATAATTGAGTTTTTTGCCAGAGACTTTTTCGAAGGCGTTGATCGCTTCTAGGACAGTAACTCCTTCCCCAATACCGAGATTAAATACCTCACAATTTTTTTCATTTTTGTTATCCATGATATACTGGATAGCTTTGGTATGCGCATTGGCTAAATCCATCACGTGGATATAATCTCTCACACAGCTTCCATCTCTAGTATCGTAATCGTTTCCAAATACCGTTAAGGATTCTCTTTTACCGATAGCGGTCTCCGTTATTACAGGAATAAGATTAGTAGGTGCATTTAAGGATGCTTCACCGATGAGTGCGCTTGGATGTGCTCCAGCTGGATTAAAGTATCTAAGGTTAATGCTTTTGATGCCTTTGTTGGCAAAGCTAAAATCTCGGATAATCTGTTCCCCCATTTGCTTGGTACGTGCGTATGGACATTCGGCCTCTTCAAAAGCGGTGTCCTCTGTCACGGGTAAATCTTTTGCATTTCCATAAACGGAGCAAGATGAAGAGAATATAAAGTTATTCACACCATACGCTTTGCAACACTTCAGCACATTAAGCAAGCTGGTTATATTATTATCAAAGTATCTTAAAGGTTCAAAAACGGATTCGCCAACGCTTTTTAGCGCCGCGAAGTGGATAACCCCATCAAAAGATTCATTACGAAAAATTTTAGCTGTCTTTTCATAATCGCAAAGATCTACGGTGTAGTTCTTTACTCTATGGTTGGTAATCTTACGAACACCGGCTAGCGACATTAAGTCTGAGTTAGAATTATTATCCACAGATATAACCTCGAATCCATTATCAATAAGGTCAATAATCGTATGACTTCCTATATATCCGCAACCTCCTGTGACAAGTACTTTTTTCATCTTTATGTTATACCTTTAGGGTTTATAAATTCGCACCATTCGCAAATTTACATAATATGTTGGTTTACGAAATAGTGAAGTGCTTTTAAAAAATATTAATTTGGAAGCACTTTTACATTAACACTTAATTACATTCAAAAATTTTGCCCTTTTTAGATGATTGACTTAAATGAGCTTATAAAAGACATAAATAAAATTTCTATCGCCGCTGGAGAGACCATTCTAGAAGTGTATAATGCCGCTGGCGATATAGAGATTAGCAAAAAAGGGGATGATTCTCCGCTTACTAAAGCCGATAGCGCAGCAAATAAGGTGATTTGCGATGGTTTAGAGGCCTTAGAGGTGGTGTATCCCATACTTTCAGAAGAAAATAAGGAGATTCCTTATGCTGAACGAAAAGATTTTGACCGTTTTTGGGTAGTAGACCCTTTGGATGGGACAAAAGAGTTCATCAAAAGAAATGGAGAATTTACGGTAAATATAGCTCTTGTTGAAGCTGGGCGTCCGATTTTGGGGGTAGTATATACACCAGTGACGGGAGAGTTATTTTACGCTGTCAAAGGTAGTGGTGCATTTTTGGAAGTCTCTGGTGAAACGAAAAAGATAAATGTGCATAACTTTTCGAAGAGTGATGAAGGCTTGCGTTTAGTTTGTTCTCGTTCGCACCTTAATGAGGAGACACAAAATTTTGTTGATCGTTTTGAAAAACCTGCTTTAGTGAGTAAAGGAAGCTCGTTAAAGTTTATGATACTAGCAGTAGGGGATGCAGACATATACCCAAGACTAGCACCGACTATGGAGTGGGATACTTGTGCTGCTCAGATCGTACTAGAAGAAGCGGGTGGCCAGGTGATCAATAATGAAACCAATCTACCGCTGGCATATAATAAAGAGAATTTACTTAATCCACATTTCATCGCTATTGGTGGCTTAGCTGAAGATTCATTGTCTTAACAGTTATGTCAGCAGCTAACTTCTCGGCAGTTCTGATTACCCTCAACGAAGAGGACAATCTGGAAGCTTGTTTGGCTGCCCTTTCTCAGGTGACAGATGATATTGTCATTATTGATGGAGATAGTAAAGACGCTACTGCTGAAATAGCCAAACGCTATCAGGCAAATTTTATACAACACAAATGGCTAGGATATGCCAAGACCAAAAACTTTGGCCATCAATATGCAAAGCATGATTGGATATTATCAATAGACGCGGATGAAGTTCTTTCGGAAAACTTAATAAAAAGTCTGAATACTTTAAAGCCTCAAAAAGGGAAAATTTATTTCTTGGATCGAATGACCAATTTTTGTGGTCAGTGGATCAAGCACTGTGGCTGGTATCCTGACTGGAAGGTGCGCCTTTTTCATAAAAGTGAAGCACAATGGGAAGGGGATTATGTGCATGAGACCTTGGTATATGACGATACGTGTGAGCGGATAAAGCTAGGCGGTATCCTTGAGCACTACTCTTATAAGTCTCATCATGATCATCTGGACAGGAATAAGAAGTACGCAAAACTGGCTGCCCAAAAATGGATCGCCAATGAAAAAAAAATAGGACTACTGAAAACGTGGTTCGCGCCAAGCTTTCGTTTTTTTAAAACTTATATTTTACGGATGGGATTTTTGGACGGTAGAGCGGGATATATTATTAGTAAGCATGATGCTATCTTAGCAAAAACGAAATTGGAGTATTATAGACAGCTGGTAGGAGAGGATTGAATATTACCGAATGGATGAGGGTGTATTCTACCTTCACTATTTGTAGTCATGCGACACATCATAATCTTGTAGGATAATATCCAGAATAGGATCTTCTCCAATGGAATAACCATCTTTGATGCGATAGCCATTGAGACGACCTAATTGATTCCAATAGCCAGCGACAAAACCTCCACGAAGATTTTTTACTAAGTCATAGAATGGGGTGTCTAGTTCTTTTTCGATCATCTTGATCAAAATATAACCCTGTGTCTTGGTCAGTTTTTTTAGTGGTTCTTTTAGTTCTTCCTCCATTTCTTTTTGAAGACGTTTGATATGTTTTTGTTTTTTTCGCTTTTTCATGGTGCGTGTTACTTCATCGGTTTCGCGAAAAATTCGAATAGCTTTTACAGCATAGGGATACACCACATTTGCGTAGCGTTTGTATTTCAAAAATTTTCTACGCTCCTCATTGTTTTTAAAAGTACGAGGAGACGAGACGGAAAATCCTTCTAGATCTGCTATTAACAAGGTGTCGTTTTCGACGACCATATAGGTGACTAGTTCGCCATTGATCATCATCTGATCCAATTCTTCATCTTGCGCTAAAAGCGCAGATAAAGCACCTCCCCACAACATCACTACCAACATTAATCTAATCATAACAGTCATTTCCTTTAAGACGCAATTTTTGCGTTTTTTGTTCTTATGAGAACGTTTTATGGCATTTAAATATTTGTTAAGGGCGTAAATTTGGTCATTATTACATATAGAAGTCTATTAAAGTACCTCTATTATTTATAGGTCATAATTTATGCCATAAAGATAAAGTAGGTAGTGACATAAAATTGGCAAGTATTAATTGCGGAGTCTCAATGTTATTAAATTTTAACTAAAAATCATGAAATCTATCTTAGATATTATAGTTTGCATGAGAATTAAATGATAGTTTTAGTTATCGATATATAGCTAGGAAACAGTCAGAAAGCAAGACACGAGTATAGCTTCGAGGATACAATCCTCGACGAACTGGGAACTAAAAAGTGCAACACACAAAATATTAAACTTATCACTATGTCTACTTCTAGAATAATAGTATCATTTCTTATAGTTTATATTACATATTGCTCTTGTATAATGCCAATGTCTACAAAAAAAATTAATATCGGAAAAGATATATTGCTTAATGAAATAAATTACACCTTCCCTGATCACCAACGTCCAGAAACTATATACCTCAAATTAAATAATGAAGTCAATTGTGATCTTCAATTAGGATTATTTGATATCTATGCCGATAGTATTATTCTTAAAAATTCCTTCAGACCATCAGAGCTTTCTGAGGGTAAGTATATAGTTGACTGGTATTCGAAAAGTATTATAGTGAGAGCACTCAAACCACTTCAGGTAGAGTGTACAACGCTTGATATTGATTTAAGTATAAGTTATTGGAACTACTGATTTAAATATATAATACCTAAAATTGTTAGATTCTTGAAATTTATATTGAGTAGATAGGCCTAAAGGAATTAAGCTTAATGGCGTTACTATAGAGCAGTTTTGGGATAATTTAGTAAGTGCATTTGGAGTACCTGCAAATCAAATTACAGATTATATAGCAAATGGAAAAGCGGCAAAGAGGTTTAATTGGGGTGGAATTAATGTATCATTTTACTGGGCTAGCTCAGGATATTGGACAATAACTATAAACGGTAATGAATTTAAATTTAGATTTTAAAGATTTAATAGGCTCCGAAGTAAAAATGTTTTTTGGTAATAAAATGTCAGCTACAAATGTAAATGGGCATCTCGTTTATGAATTCAGAGAGGGATTAAGTATCTTAACACCTTTTGAGAATAAGACTGAGAGTGCATTTAACTTTAGCGGGAAGATCACTGAATTGTCTAATTTAGAAGATTCGTTTGATCTGTTGGTTAAAAAGGAAATGATAGATGTTGTTGGTTACACGGAGAAATGTATGCTTCAATGGCGAACTAAACTTAGCTCAAATTTCTTAAAAGTTATAGGTGTTGATGTTTATGGGATGAAAGTGGATTCAATCACTGAACCTGAAATTTTTGCGCTTTATTTTCATTGTGAGGAAAAAGAAGAATTTCTTATTTTTTTTGATTTTCCAGCGGATGGTCTCTCGCTAAGTTTTGATAGAGAATTTATTGCAAAGTTTTTTAAAAGTGACCCAATGGGAAAGAAATGTTTTTTAATGAAATCGCTTCGGAGCCAAGTTTAGGTTATCTAGCTTTTGTATAGATAGCTTCCTAATACCTTAATATTTGAAGGGTCTTAGCCAAATGGGTACAATAACAATAAAGTTAAAAATAAAATTTTTGAGAAAAATTTCTAATTACTAACAATATTGCTGCTAAGTACATTTATTATAACTGTTCTAACGATAAGTCTTACTGTTTTATCATGCACGAGAGCCCAGAACTCATCTAAAGAGTATACAGTTCACATAGATTTTTATGAGAACAATATAGACTTTGATTTGTCCAGAATAACTTTATATAAGGCGGATCTATCTAAAAATGATAAATTCTCAACCGTCAAATTTGAATCGCTAGAGGGTGGAGGAACCTATTTTATTTTTATAGCTTTGGATGAGTTTCATGGAGATAAATATGGTGAAAGACTTACTATTAAATGTGATGAAAATACGCGTAAAAATTTTTCGGTTAATGATATATTGAAATGGAAAGTTCGAAAGGATGAGAAGCGTTTTATTTATTCAGCACCAAATTTCTGTGATTAATAATCCTTATGAGTAAGGGATAGTAGTCAAGCGCCCCCTCGGTCGCTATCCGCAGGATCGAAGCGAATGCGGAGTGATGCATAGCCCGACCTTAGATAACAAAAGCCCCACTGCGATTACGCAGTGGGACTTTTGTTATCTAGGGATACTCCCAAAAATATACACAGATTAGCGCGGATTTTTAGATTGCGCGGAATCAAAATGTGCACATATTATTTATGCGTCATGATCAATCTTTTAAACTCCATAGACTTACTGCCGAAATTTATAAGCAATCCTACTTCTAATTTGTATGCTTGTAGATAGTTTAGTGCTTGAGCATAATGAGTAGGTTCCAGTTCTGCTCTAGCCTTGAGCTCAACAAGAACTTCCTTTTCTACTACAAAATCAGCCCGTCTCCTACCAATAGGCTCTGGCAAACCTTTATAGTAAATATTCTGCCAAAGCTCTTGCTCAAAGTTCAACCCAACCTGACTAAATTCCCAAGCAAGGGCACGCTGATAAATAATCTCTTGAAAGCCATTACCAAAAAACTTATGAACCTCAAAGGAGCAACCAATTATCTTTTTAGTAATATCTTGATACATTAGATCGCCCATGATTCACTCTATGTTATTTATAAAACTTATCTCTTTAACAATACTATCTAATCCGCGTCCATCCGTGTTTAATCTGTGCTAAAATCCGCGTTCCTTAATCCGCGTCCATCCGTGTTTAATCTGTGCTAAAATCCGCGTTCCTTAATCCGCGTCCATCTGCGTTTAATCCGTGCTAAAATCCGCGTTCGTTACTTCTCCTCATACTTTCCCATAAACTTACGATACAGCGCCGTCTGCTTATTATCTAAATCCACTTCGCGACCTTGAATAAAAGCATGCGTAATCTTGGAGGTGCGCATGTCAAGTACATCTCCGTCGCAAATAATCAAAGTACCGTCTTTGTTTTTTTCAAGCGAGCCAGTAAAGAAACTGATGCCCGCAATACGCGCAGGAGACAAAGTGATAGCCTCAATCGCCTTCTCATAAGGCAGCCCATGACCGACCGCCTGACCAGCTTGGAAAGGCAGATTTCGAACTTCCCAAAATCCAGGCATCGACAAGGCAAATGGGATACCCGCATCGCTCAACATGCTCGGTAATTTGTATGGAAGATCCACATCATTTTCATCTCTACGCGGTAGGCGATGCAGTTGATCGAGCACTACGCTGACACCATTCTCTTTGAGAAATTCTAAAATCAAGTGGCTCTCTGCTCCACCTACTATGACGGGTTCAAGCTTGTAAGACTTGATCAAATTGGTAGCATGCATCATGCTTTTTGCGTCATTGGTATAGACGAAAATTTTCTTCTTGCCAGCGTACACCTCCTTCAAAACCTCGAATTTGAGATTAGTCTCTTTGGGATTTGTTTGCTCCTTATAGGCTTTTGCTTGCGCGAGAAAATCTTCAATCTTAGCGATCTGGGTAGGATACTTATCATTCGGTTTGATAGGTCCGAAATCTGGCCAAGAGCCTGTTCTGCGGTAAGCGCGAGGCCAGTTGATATGAAGCACATTATCTGCTGCCACGACGGCGTCTTCCCAGTTCCATGCATCTAGCTGTACCATGCTCGACTGACCGGGCATGACGTTACCTTCGGGAACTATCTGTGCAGTTAGGATACCATTGGTACGTACCGTAGGGATGACCATGGATTCTGTATTGTAGGCAATAACTGATCGGATACTAGGATTGAAATCTCCAATCTCATCCCGATCTCTGGTGGCTCGGACGGCGCCGATTTCCACCAGACCTAATTGGGTGTTGAGCGCAACTAGTCCTGGATAAATGTTCTTACCTTTTGCATTTATGTTCTTACCTTCTGGTAAAGAAGGAGCGCCTGATAAAGGACCAGCGTACATGATCTTGCCATCTTGAATAGCAATAAAACTATTTTCGACTACAGTGCCATTACCGACATGCAAGGTCCCACCCATGATAGAAAAGGTCCCAACTTGTTTTTTAGCAGGAGGCCCCTGCGCAAAAAGCGCTGTGCCCAAAACCAAAAATATTAAAGAGAATATATATTTCATTTCGTCTATTTTATTTTTAAAACCACTCTTGTGCAATTATCTATTGCGCATTGTTTTGTTTATAATTCACCATGCATAATTCTTTTAATGCATTTCGTCGTCCGCATCATCGCAGTGATAATGCTTGTGCGCTTTGGCACTTGGCTTGCGTGTTTTGCCGCCACCATTTTTTACCGCTAGCATTTTTTGCACAAGTCTCGCACGCTCCGCTTGTAAAGCTGCTCGTTTTTGTTTGTCTTCTGCTAGGTCATAGTATTTTATACCATCTACAAATGTCATCTCTGCCACCGCATATACAGACATCGGATGGTCACTCCACAGCACTACGTCCGCATCTTTTCCTTGCTTAAGACTTCCGACCTTATTGTCAATATGTAAAAGTTTTGCAGGATTCAAAGTAACAAATTTCCATGCTTCTTCTTCTGATACATCTCCGTACATCATAGCCTTAGCTGCTTCTTGATTTAGCCTGCGCGCCATCTCCGCATCATCCGAATTGAATGCCGTCAAAACACCTTGCTTATGCATGATTTCCCCGTTTTGTGGAATAGCATCTATAACCTCATATTTATAAGCCCACCAATCGGAAAAGGTAGAACCACCTGCACCATGCTCCTTCATCTTGTCAGCTACTTTATAGCCTTCGAGGATATGGGTAAAGGTATTGATTGTAAAGTCGAAGTCGTCAGCGACGTGCATCAGCATATTGATTTCGCTCTGCACATAAGAGTGACACGAGACAAATCTTTTGCTTTCTAGTATTTCATTGAGCACCTCCATCTCCATATCTTTTCTGAAGTTAGCACCGCCTGCAGCTTTCTTTTTTTTGTAATCTCTAGCACGAGTGAAGTGATCTACATAGACTTGCTCTACACCCATTCGCGTATCTGGGAATCTGTTATTTCGAGGTGCTCTGGACTTTTTGACATTCTCCCCAAGGGCAAATTTTATAAATCCATCAGCACCATCAAAAAGCATTTCTTCTGGACTCGCTCCCCAGCGAAGTTTGATGATCGCGGAGCGTCCACCGATAGGATTACAAGAGCCATGCAGAAGGTGTGAAGTAGTCACCCCACCTGACAGCTGACGATAAATATTGACATCATCGCTATCCACTACATCCTGGATCGTCACCTCTGCAGTAGAAGCTTGCGTACATTCATTGACGCCGCGCGAAATAGCGATATGCGAATGCTCATCTACGATGCCGCAGGTAATGTGCTTACCTGTGCCATCTACTTCAATAGCGCCGCCTGCGCTTAAGTTTTTACCTACTTGCGCAATTTTACCATCTTTGATCAATACATCCGCATTTTCTAAGATGCCCTCTTCTTCATTAGTCCATACCGTTGCATTTTTAAGCAGGATGGTTTCTTTATTAGGTTTGTCTTTCCAACCAAATGGCACGAAGGGATAGGTAATATCACCTAAGTTCATTGCATCGTCTTTGTCCTCTTCGTCCTTTTCTTTTTTAGCTTCATCGTTCTGGTCCTTTTTTACGGCAGACCATTTTGTCCATTCACCATCACCAAGAATGGCTTCCCCTTTCATATCCGCTATGTTACCTGTGAGTCGTACATAGTTATCTTCTCCATCAGGAACGAAGGATAGAGTAATCATCTCTTGACCGATTATGGATTTAACTTTTACAGTAGTGCTGTCGTCGACTATGAGTTCTGCTTTATCGTTTTTATCACCTGATATTTTTAGTGCATAGTTTTCTTTACCGACTTTGAGATCATAACTCCCTGCTAATTTTGGGGCATCGATATCGTCAAATACATTTGGTTTACCCATCACCCAATTTTGCAATATTTTAGTATCATCCTCAAATATATTTCCATTACTCACGAAAAAATTCGCCTGCAGACCAGCCTTCAAATCACCCACCATACCTTCTGCCTTTATCATTTTTGCAGGGTTTATAGTAAGTGCCATTAGCGCGTCTTTTTCGCTCAAGCCATACTTAATTGCTTTGCGAATATTTGGTAAGTAGTCTTTTTTCTTTGCCAAACCATCCATGGTAAAAGCAAATGGGATTCCCTCTTTTGCCAGATAGGCTGCATTGGCAGGAGCCAGTTCCCAGTGCTTCAGATCTTCTAGACTAACCATTTGTGCATCGTATGGATCTTCCATATCATAGGCTTCTGGAAAGTCTACAGGTATGATCAGTGATGCTCCATAGGATTTTAAAGCTTGCATTCTTTGGTATTCATCTCCTGCACCTTTTATGATATATTTTTTATTCTCACCCTTTGCAAGTTTGAGCGCGCGTAACGCTTCTAGTTTATTGCCCACCGCAAAAATCTGTGGAATACTTTGTACATCATTCCACGCCTGCAGGGACAAATCTATTTGCTCTTTATTCCCATAATTTTTATACCATGCACCGTCCAGATATGTTTGCTTGATCAGTGCTAGGCAGCCCATCAGAGAGCCAGGGTATGCTTGACCCGTAGATCCCTTCTTGAAAGAAAAATGATTTGCTGATTGGCGTATCAGGATAGACTTATTTTCTCGCTCCTCTGCCAAGCTTACCAATGCAGCCGTACCTCTACTAATCCCGTCATGTTGATGCGTAGACACAGCACCAAAGCCTAGCTTAAGCAATTCTTCCGCTTTTTTTTCATTGTAGGTAAAACTTTCTGTCGCATTCACCTCAGGCTTGAGCGCTTCATTCCAGCCATATGGACCAGGTTTTTTCGACTCCATTTGTTGTGGTGCCATCCAGTTCCAGCCTCCGCCTTTGGGCGCATCTGGCATCCCGTAGTCGCCGTATATTTCTATAAATGAAGGGTAGATATGATGCCCCTGCATATCTATTTGCACGGCAGCTTTCGCGTTACTTTTATTAGCGCTGAGGGCGACTATCTTGCCCTCTTTTATTTCTATCGATCCGTTTTTGAGTACCGATCCATCCGCTTTCACGACCTGCGCGTTGTACAGCAAGTAGTGTCCATTTCGCGCATCTTTCACCCCATTGAGTGGAAAGTAGTCTTGTGCGCTTAGTAGGATGCTGCAACACAGCAGGCACCATACCGATCCAATTTTCTTATTCATTTCTTTCGTATTGTTCAAGGCTAAAATAGGCGTTAATTTTGGTCTTTTTGTGATTTGTGGATAGTTTTATCTTGATAGTTAATTAGGATAAGCAAAACAGGTTATTAGATTTAGCCTGATGTAGATGATTTGGGGCCATGCCGACTGAAAAGCGTCTTCACCGCGCTGTCCGTCACTCCATTTCATTCCGGTCCCAGGCTCTTCTTCCTTCCTCCTGCACGGGACTACTCCTTTCGGGGCGAATGTGATTCGTCCCTACAGTCGTCTGACTACCATCCCTTGTCCAAAAATATATTGGTGGAAAATATTTCTTCTTAGGTTATGTTAATTTTCCTTTTGGTGATCTCGAATGTTTCCATTTTGCTTTCATGTCCATATCGGGTTGCTGCTATCCCAAAAAGTAGCGGAACTACCAATGGCCCAAGTAAAGGAACACTCAATAGCAAACTTGCGATCACCCCAAAAAGAGCGGAGGCACCAAAATGGCTTTGGATACATTTCGCACTGTGCCTAATTTTAAATCCATGCTGCTCCAAATAATTATCTAAAAATGCGAAGCCAAGGTAAAATCCATAAATCAAAAACATAACGGCGTCTTTGAGAAAATCTGTTCCAATTAATCCACAGATTATTGATATAAGGATATACATCAGTAAACCATATAACCATTTCCGTCCCATCACAAGAATCATCCGCTTTTGCGCTTTAAAGAAATCTTTGAAGATTAATACCTTACTTTCATTTTTTAATATATTATTGGTTTTAACCGAGAAGTGAAAGATAACAACCTCCAATAACACAAGTAATAGAAATTTAAGACTTCCAGAGAATAGAGGTTTGTGTTCTTTCGTAAGTTTTTCTTTAGTATCTTTTAATGCTTCCTTGGCCGTGTCCATTCCAGCTAGTCCCTCTTCGGGAATCAGTTTTTGACCTTCCTCAAGTAATGCGATTCCATCATCAAGACCATCAGTCGGAATATCAACAGGAGTGACTAACCCCCTAGGTTCAGTAAAATAAATGTAAACATCCTTACAAAAGATATAAGAGAATAAGCCCGCAATAGCAATTGAAAAAATCAAAACCCATTTGTGATCGAGGAACCCTTTCCAGAGTTTGTTCTCGATTATAAATGTAGGGGTACTCAGCAGAATTAAAAAGGAATCTTTTATTTGCCCTATTCCTTTAGCAAAGTCTACATGTGATAAATCATATTTCATTTGGTCTTATTTGGAATCTCAATTTACATTCTTCGCTTTCCAATTCCTAAATAGAACCTTATTTTTAGATTGACCAGGCTATATGACTGATGAATGTTAGTATTGTTTAATGCATAATTTATCATTCAAAATACCTAAGCCTTTTCCTATACCATACCCATTGTATAATCCCTCTCGCCGCCATAAATAAAAGTAAAGCTGCCCAGAGCCCATGGTTTTGATACATAGGGTACAGAATAAAGTATGCGATTAAATATATAACCAATGCAGCCAACATAGTTTGTCGCATAGCATGAGATGCGGTTAGTCCTATATAAATCCCATCCCAGATATAGCAAGGTGTACTGATGAGCGGAAACAAAAACATCCAGAATAAATAAGGAGTACTTGCAACGATCAGGTTTTGCTGGTCGGTAAAAATGCGCAGGAGATTTTCTCCAAACACAAGATAGGCAAAGCTAAAGATTAGCGCTAGAACCATTCCCCACACAAAAGATAATCGTACGGATTGTCGGAGGCGGTCTGGATTATTAGCACCTTTATATTTACCGACTAGACTCTCGCTGGCATACGCAAATCCATCTATTCCATAAGACATCCAATTCAAAAATTGCAAGAGTATAACATTCACTGCAAGAATGACTTCTCCAGCGTTGGCGGATCTGCTGTAGAAAAATCCAAAAGCAAAAGTTAGGCAAAAAGTTCGGATGAAAATATCTCTATTGATTAGGAGAAACTTGGATAGGGCTTCTATTTCGAGTGTGGCTTTTCGGGTATAGTGCTGCAGATGTTGTCGATACTTTTTCCAAAATAAAATAAAAGCAAGTCCGAATCCTACATACTGCGCTATTACAGTTCCCCAGGCTACACCCGCTACGCCCATGTTATACTGTTGCACTAGTAGAAAACTGAGTAAGATATTAACTACATTGATCACAATAGTTAGCACCAGCGGATAGATCGCATTTTGCATCCCAAAGAACCAGCCTATCATAGCAAACAAACCTAAAGTAGCAGGAGCCGCCCAGATCCGGATATAGAAGTACTCCGCTACCAAAGTTGTCTGTTCAGCTGAAATATTCATAAGGTAAAAACTACCTTGCCCAATCAGTTTTTGAAAGAGAATGACTATAGTAGCGAGTAAAAGTGCTACCATCATAGCTCGACTGATTGTGAGCATCATTTCAGATTTGTCATTCTTGCCAAATGCCTGTGCGGTCATACCCGTAGTGCCCATGCGTAGAAAGCCGAAATTCCAGTACACGAAGTTGAATATCATAGAACCTATGCCCACTGCACCAAGATGTAAAGTTGACAAGTGTCCCATCAATGCAGTATCTACTGTACTCAGCAATGGCACAGATATATTGCTGATGATATTAGGTATGGCAAGGCGGAGAATCTCTTTATTCATTAGTGCGTAAAGTTAATACACTTTAGGTATTGAATATATACCATTCCCTAATGTTAGTTTTCGAATTACTGATATTGCGTAATAAGCTCAATCGGGTAGGAGATTTATAGCTTTCCATAATCAATCTTAGAATGATGCCTAGGATCCCTAGGTATCTCCGCCCACCTAATACTAAAGGGATGAAAATCTAATGTGGCGATTATTTTTTGAACTTTGATTTTATTTGTATACTTTCCTTCAAGAACAAACTCTACACCATCTCCTTTTTGTAGTATAGTACCCATATTAATACCCTCCAAGTTCAAGAGAAAATCTTCTATCAAGAAAGGGCAAACCAATTTTTCGTTATGATGAAATAGTGTATTGCATCGGCCAGTAAGGAGTAGCTCCCCATGAGCGTTGATGAATCCGCTGTCACCAGTTCTGTGCCAAAGCGTGTCTCCTAATTGTATTTTGTTCTTTTTGATGGCCTCCTCATTATTGAAGTACTGCTTCAGCACGTGCGGCCCTGCGACTATGATTTCACCAACTTCACCATCAGTCAATTCCTTGATTTTAGTCAAGCCTTGATCCTTCCAAGCTATGATTTTGGTTTGAGTTTTATGATAAGGTTTACCAACCAAGAGGCCCGACATCATCTCGTTCGTTTTTTTGCTAACTGCTACTTTCTTTGCATCTATCAGGCTGATAGGCTCGGCTTCTGTAGATCCGTAGGCGATCTTAGTTTGAGCAGGAGAAAATGCCTTGTTAAAAATTGCTGCTTCGTATGGGAAGACGGGCTGTTGAAAAACAAATAAAAGCAGAACTTAAAGAAGCTCGACTTCAAATAATTGCTTATAAAAAGATGATAGCGCAGATTGAAAAGGAATCTAAAATTCCATTTTCAAAAAAAGTCAGAAACTAAATCATAAAGGAAAACAAACAAGACTATACTCACATAGGATTAGCCAAAATATGTGGGTGGATTAATGTAATGTGGCAATCTCATTATAAACATACTAAACGTGTGGAATAGCTGACAATAGAGTCAGATTTAATTCTAAAATAGGTAAGACGTGAAAGGTTGTAACATCCTATGATTGGTGTTATGACAAATTGCCAACAAGAAATACACCGTTTTTAGAGTATTCTGCTATGCTCACTCGTTCTTTTACCCCCTAAAGAATACCAAAGCTGTTTTATCGTATACAAGTCACCAAAGAAAAGCTTAGGGAGGCTTGCTCAAACGGAGGGTAGCTCAGGTTTTTTCTTAGGTGGTTAGCGAAACCAAGAGCTGCATTTATAAAGTATCGCTAATTCTAAAAATCGTCCATGCCTCGGCAATTTTGCCTCGGTTCCTTCCTTATATTGATCCGCAAGATTAAAATTGCAACGCATCAGTCGGTCCCATACAGCCCCCTGATCAAAATCGGCATCAAAAACAAATCACTCAACAATGCACTCAACAAAGTCAAACTAATCAAAAAACCAATATTGACTGAAGGCGGATGCGCCGAAAATAGCATCACCATAAAACCAAAAAACAAAATAACCGATGTGATACAAATCGCCTTCCCCGTTTCCATAAATGTAGTATGAATCGCCTCATCGACGGAGACCCCCTTACCAAGCGTAAGTTTAAACTTACTCAAAAAGTGTATCGTATCATCCACCGCAATTCCAAAAATCACGGCAAAGACAATCGAAATTCCTGCCTCCAAATCAATACCAAAATAGCCCAAAAAAGCACCCGCTAGCAATAGTGGAAAAAGATTAGGAATCAAAGAAATAATAATCAAACGCCAATCCCGAAACAACATCGTCATCAACATACTCACGATCAAGATCGCTCCAGCGAGCCCGTACAAAAGACTAGCACTAATATATTCCGCATTTTTATCGATGATCAATCCCGTACCTGTTCGAATAAAATCTATCCTACTCGTATCCGTATTGGCATTCACCCAAGCGTCAATATCCGCTCCTATTTGTTTGATCGTATCCGCACCCACATCTAGTATTCGAGATGAGATCCGCGCCTTGTCCCCATCCCGATTTACAAGCACATTGAACTGTTCCTGAGGCAACTTATCCACCATGCGCTGATACCGATCAAAGGTCGCCTCATCTTTTGGAAAAGTATAGGCATTTGCCCTATTACCATTGTTCATAGCATTGATCGACTTGTAAATTGCCGACAAAGAAGTGATAGCGCGTAGCGGTGCATACGTCCGCAGATGATCCTCTACTTTATTTATTTCACTCGCTACTGCGTAGTCCGTCACCTTTGAAGAATCCTTGGTAATGACTGCAATATCCATCGGTCTAAAACCCGCAAAATTTTCCTCAAAGAATTTAAAGTCCTCCGTTATCTTGCTGCCCTTAGGCATATTATTTATAATCGAATAATTTGTCGTAATCAGCGAGATACCATATAGCGCAACTCCTAAAATTGCGACCGCTCCAAAGCTTACGCGCCTAGGGTGAATCTTGGTCACATCATAAAACCACTGCATCAGTCGCGGCCATATTTCTAGACGTTTTCCTTCTTTGATCAACTGATCCCGATCCATCATGGCCAGCAGCACAGAGGTGAAAAATATCACCGTTAAGTAAGCGACCATCACGCCCATCGCTGCGTTGATTCCAAAATCACGGATCGGATAAACCTTACTTGTCACCAGTGAACCAAAACCCACTGCGGTTGTCAATGATGTCATCAACGTAGCCAGTCCTATCTCTCGGATCGTCACACGGATCGCATCTTTTTTCGTATTCCCTTTTTTGAGTTCGTCGATATATTTACTCATGATGTGGATCACATCCGATGTACCCACTATGATCATCAGCACGGGGTACAATGCGGAGATCGCACTAAGTTCTCGCCCGAGTGCGCCAAGCAAGCCCATGAATACCAGCATCCCTAATCCTATTGACACCAGCGCAATCGCTATCCCATAGAACCGCCTATAAATCAGGAACATGATAAACATCACTAAAATACCCGATACGACACCTGAAAAAATAATCTCTCGCTTCTGCATGGCTACCAGTTCTTTCTGAAAGTAAGCCCGTCCGAGCAGATGAAAAGAATCAAACTTATATCCCTCAATCAAGGTTTGCAGATCGATCACTAACTGATCTGCCGCCTCAAATTGGATCTCCGGCACTGTCTTGAGCAGGATACACATCGTCTTCGCATCTGGCGAAATCAGGTTATATACAAACCGCTCATCCGCCATGATCCGCTCCTTATTTTTCGCATATCGTTCTGGCTTTTTAATATCAATGACCGGTAATGTAGTGATGGCAAATGGCGTCTTCAGAGGATAGGAAAAGGTAGTCAAGGACTGAGACTGCGTGACCGACTCCAGCTTACGCGCCTCCAAAGTCAACCGATGAAAATTCTCCAAAAAAGACTGCTCAAAAACGCCTTCATCCCTCCTGATGGCGGCGATCAAAAAGTTATCATCCGCTTCAAACTCTTCTACAAAATCCCTAAAGAATTCCAAATCTGGATCCCCCTGCGGGAAAAACTGCTCGAAGTCAAAAGCGAATTTGAGCTGCGTCACGTAATACCCACTCGCACCCGCGATCAATAAAAATATGATGAGCGACACCTTCCCCCATTTACCCGTTACGTCAAACATATATGAATACCATGATTGTTAGCTTATTAAACCCCGAAGGTAGCTTCTTGTTTATCCTTTGGGGCATAGATATTATATTATCTCCTACTCGTTGTTTAGTTTTCATTCAAAGGTCAAGTTTACCTATGATCTGGGGCGATCCACAGCCTATCGGCGTGGTCGGGCTCTACACTACTATCTCGCTAAAAAGCGCTCGTTAACGCTGCGATCCCTTAGCCCTACGCACCTTCGGCTTGTCGCGCTCCAGGCCTGCGGCCTTCCGCGTAGGTGTAAATATGGATTGACTTATTTTGTATATATGGATATTTTAACTAGTCTTAGGTATTGCAAATTTTTAAAATTAAAAACTATATACCCTGCCAAAAGAATAGCAATTACTTATTTTTACCTTTTCACTTAATATCGGGTTTTACACAAATTGTAGAAATTACTCAAACTTCTAATTTAATAATTGAAGGTAAAGTGATTGCAATTAACTCATCTTGGAATTCAGAAAGAATAAAAACTTATACTGAATATTCTATTAGAATTGAATCAATACTAAAAGGCATGTATGATTCCAAAGTAATTAAAATTAGAACTAATGGTGGAAGAGTTGGCGATTCGTTTGTTTTAGATCCGCATACATCATTTATAAGAAAAGGTCAAAAAGGCTACTTTTTTTCTAATCCATTTAGATAGTGTTTATAGATTATCGAGTAAAAATTATGGATTTGCTAGATTTGACGAAAGTGAAAATGACAAATTGTTTTTCGGATTACATAAAATTGATAGAATGCATTTTGAAAGTGAAATAATTTCAGAAACAAAATTTCCGAAATTATCTATTCCGTCATTTACGATGATAGACATAAATACATCTAATAGCTTAGATACTTGCGATAGAATAAACAGGATAATAAGCAATAAAGAAATCACGTTCTCATTTGAAAATATAATGTATTCTACAAATCTAATGGAAATTGAATTTGATATCATAGCAAAAGTTAATTCTCCAGGTTTGAAATTTGGAAAAGGGAAAGTTGTTATTGATTACACAAGTGAATTTGGTGAGTTTGTAGTCGAAAACAATACTATAGATGTAACAAAGGGTACTATTCTTGAAGATGATATTTACTCAATAAGTTATGTCGATATTTCGAAGCATGCAATTACTGTAAATATTGATGGTGGCAATGGATCCAATAATATGTTCACATTCACTGATAAGGCAGAATCACTTTTACATGTAAGAATGCGAATTAGTGATTTTGCTCAGTTGGGTTCAATTTCTATGGATGATATAGCTATACAAGGAAATGTTTTTTATTGGTGTCAGGGGGAGTACTATTTATTTAATAATATTAATTCTTCTGAATCTATTACAAGTGTTCAACCATTAATGGACGAAGGAATAGAGTTGTCATACTATTTTGGAGCCCAATCTACTGATGTCTTGCAGTCAAAGCTTGATATAGAATTATTGTTTCGTTCATCTAGCAGTTCACTTTTGGTCAATGGTGGAGTACTAATAAATTATAATGATCTTGCCTTTGGGGATAATGTTATTATGAATGGTAATCTAAAATACATCCGTTCAAATTATTTTACTAATAGTAATCACTACACGATTGAGATTGAAGATTTTGATTATAATACGATTTTGCTAAAATTAATTGCGAATGATAAAGAGAGTTCCTCTTCACTTTTGAATTTAACTGAAAGCAGTTTATCCTTAGGCAAATTAGTTTTTAATATTCAAAATTGTGATGAGCCAGTTGGGTTAGCTTTTTCAAAAAATTCAGTAGGATTTAAGCACATTCATTTCACTAATAAATATCCTATTCCATTTGAAGATTATTCACCCGTTAATATGATATCTGAAACTAATAAAAGTAGTTGTGGTTGCTTGATTCCTGAAATTGAATCCTTTTCTCCCGGAATTATTCCAGCTGGTACTGGTGATATTCTAACGATTAAAGGCAAACATTTTGGTGAATGGGATGTGAATAATTCAATTGTTAGGTTTAATGATGGTGATGGAGGTGTGAACGATATGATGACCTCAGGTATAAAAGATTTTGAATGGGATCAAATCATTCATTGGGCGGATGAAGAAATTCAAATTAAAGTACCATCTACCGATAGATTAAATTTCAAAATGGCGCAGCCTGCTGCATCAGGAGAGATACAAGTAGGAAACTCTTGTGGTATATCAGATAAATCTGACGCTAAACTTTTTATTCCATATTCAATTTTTAATTTACGCAACTCTATATTTGCTGATCCAATAAAGGCCACTGTAAAAACAGATATATCTGGAGGTATTTGCTTTAATATAAATAAAGATATGCCTTTATGGATTAGACAATCAGTTGATTTGGCTCTTAGTGAATGGTGTTCAGAAACTTCAGTTAATTTTAGTATAGGAGGGACTACAAGTAACAACAATTTTGAAGTTGATAGTGAAAATGTGATTAGTATTAGCCCAAGTACGGGGTCAGGTTTGGGTGCTAGCTTTAACATTTCTGCCTCATACTACGCTGTAAATAGTTGTACTGCAGGTGATGAATTTGGAGTTATGTTTGAAGAACTTGATATGAATATCGTAAACGGTATTACAAATCCAACTTTTGATGATGAACTCGAGATGGTAAAAAAAATAAAGCATGAGTTTGGTCACATGCACATGCTTAATCATTCAAGAAGCGGAACCACCCAATTTCAATATTTAATGTATACTGAAGGTAATAGTTTTGGAACCATTACTAATGAGGATAGTGAGGGAGCAAACTTAGTATTTCCAAATAGTGTATCTATAGTCCATGCATCATGCGGATATCCACTAGGTAATGGGTTTTGTGGTTTGGGATGTACTACTAATAGTTTGTTCGAAAAGGAATCTGTATCAAACACTTTGGAAGTTTACCCAAATCCTACAAACGGGACAGTAACAGTGTCGACAAAAAATGGCTCTCCTGGAATATTGCTAATTAAGGATATTAATGGTCGCACACATTCATCGTCAGAAATTGAAGGTGTTAATGAAGATGTAATACTAAATCTACCAGGTGGAAAAGGAGTTTACCTTATCGAGTTGCAGAGTTCGGATAGTACCCTGTATTCAAAAGTCATTAAGTTATGAATATGAATTATCTTTGTTTTATTATGCTGTTTACTTCTTGCGGAGCACAAAAGTTCGCTAGTGAAAAAGGATTAGAAAAAAACTGTGAATCGAAGTTTCATAAAGTGCTAAATAGAAAAGCATATTTACTCATAGAAAATAAAGGTGGTGTTTATACTTTTGACCATGAAAAAGTGAACCCTCCAAAAAATTGGAATAATAAGAAATGGGATTTTGGATTAGGTAAAATTGGAGTTTTAGAAATTACTGGATCCAAGTATTTAGAATTTATGCAATCTTTATTGGATATGGAAAATGAAATCAAAAATTCGCTATGTACAATTACGGATAAAGATTTTGAAACTCATTTTAAGAAGCCTACTTCTACTGTGGTAAAGGACGAGGAGATAATTTTCTTTTATATGTTTAACAATAAATCTTATCCAGATTGCTATAGAGAAAATGCACCCGAGCAGGAGCAATATTTTAACTGTCGAATGTTTGGTGTCTCATTTGATTTAAATGGTAACTTAAAGAAAATACATCCTATGACTTTTGCATATCAGTAGTTTTTCTTTTCATGTTAAAATCTAGCCATAGAGAACAACGACTAAATAAGCATTTATTAAAAATAGGTATAGAATATAGCTGTAAGTAGAAAAGTTATCACAAGAAATTACGGCCTTGCCGTAGTAATTATTACAAGGTATAGATCTATAATTAGCAATAACTTTTTTGAGGATGTCAATATTTATAGGCTTTCCGATACTTTTGATACCACAATTCGTCAATTATAGCATACTTTACGTCCAAATCAGAATATGACTTTTTATGGCTCGTAATATCTTTTACTTTATTGTTGGATTTTGTATTTTATTATTGCTATGCAGCTGTTCGAAACCAGAAACTCGCTTCTCTCAAATCCAAACGGGTGACCTTCTCTTCCAGCAATGGGACGGTTCAGACTTTGCAAAAGCGATCAATGCGGTAACTCATGGAGCAGAGAACGAGGACTATGCACATATAGGTTTAGTGCTCTCCATGAAGGATAGCCTGGTAGTTCTCGAAGCAGTAACGGGTGACGGAGTGGTGCTAAGACCATTAGAAAAATTTGTACAAGCAAGTTTAAGCAAAGCAGGTAAACCGCGAGTAGCGATTGGTAGATTGAAAGAAGATTTTGCAGACGCTATTCCACAGATCAATACTTGGGCATTGTCAAAAGTAGGAATGCCTTACGACTCCCTTTTTGTGTATGGCAATGAGAAGTACTATTGTTCAGAATTGATTCATGATGCTTTTAATAATAATGTAGAAGGAGGGGAAGTGTTTTCTCTAGCGCCGATGACTTTTAAGGATCCTGAGACAAGGGAATTTTTTCCTGTTTGGGATAAGTATTTTGCGGAATACAACGACGTGATTCCCGAAGGAGAGCCCGGGATAAATCCAGGTCTTATGTCGAGGTCGCCTAAAATAGAAATTGTTAAAAAGCTGTGGGAATAAACTTGGGATATTCGCAAGAAGGTTAAACTTCAAAACCGTAGGGCGATAAACGAAATTTAATGGTTTGGATTGCACCATTTTTCTTGATTTTAGTCTAACTACGGGGTAGTTCTTGTTGGCAATTTGTCATGATTTTTTCTAAAAAATCACGCCAAATTGGATCTTCCCCCGAAAATAAACCTGGGTTTTCAACCCAGGGCTATAAATATTTCACCACGCTGTGGTGATGTGCTTTTGCTTCTGAATACGCCTAAACTTTCGTAATGACTCCTACCGCATGGTTTCACACAAAGGACACAAAGCAAAACAGATGACCAATCGAGCGGATTTTCCAAATTAACAAATTAACAAATACACAAATACACAAATACACACTTCCCCCCTATCCTCCCACATGGTTACACACCGAGCTTTCTAAATGTACCCATTAGTAGCCTATGTATCTACTTCCCAATAGTAAACGCTGTCCCTAAATAAACCCCAAGCCTGGAATTTTCATATTCATATTTGAACGGAAACGAAAAGGAGTCAGCGTCTAAAGAAACATCTAAAGTAAAAGGAGAAGAAAAATTACTGCCAATGATCAGTCCTATCATCAATTTAATACGCTCGCTTTTGGAGACGAGCTGGTATGCGGCATCGAACTCTAGTCCAGTGCTCACTTTAGATCCTGAACTAACCGAAAAATTTGCACTGGTAGTAACTTCTTCATCTCTAGAGTCAGAGAAGGTTGTGCGCCTAAAGTCCAAATCTTGTTTTGGATAAAAATTAACTCTACCGCCTAAAGATAAATTTATTTTGTCGTTTTTGAATACCTGAGGAGATAATC
>ENA-ORXM01002282-ORXM01002282.1-marine-metagenome-genome-assembly--contig:-NODE-2282-length-23007-cov-7.013432_pt1 | contig 23007 bp, 25 predicted proteins | sample MGYA00237867_ERZ511480 | MGnify/ENA primary metagenome ERZ511480 (study PRJEB26309, sample SAMN06266103) | marine metagenome | isolation source: Algal blade | place: United Kingdom:Sidmouth, United...
AGACCCTGCTTTCGGGACACAATAGTAAACCGAATATTAACCTGTCCTGAAAGGCGGCTCTTAAGCAAGCTAAATTTGAGGCAACATTACATGGATAATTTCCTGCTAAGCTCTTAAGATGAGGCCTGACACTCCGCGTGCGTCATCAACACCGCATTCGATCATGAGTTCTTCCACATCACGAAAACTTAGATTGAATCGGAAATAGAGCCAAACGGCTCGTGTGATGACGTCCTTTTGATGACGTCCTGATGGAAGCGATGATGAGAATAGATTGAGGTTTTAATCGCTATGTCTTAGCGGAATGTATGAAAACAGGCATTAACGTGACAAAGCCCATGGGTGTGTGGTAGGGGGAGAGAGACTTGAACTCCCGACCAACCCGTTATGAGCGGGTGGCTCTAACCAACTGAGCTATCCCCCCACTGGTTTGAGAGCGGTCTATAGCGTGTGTTTTGTATAAGGCAAAGCCTGAATTTGCGCTTAAGTCAGAACTTTTTTCACGGCTTTGTTCCAACCTGTTAACAGGCCTTTGCGAGTTTCGACGTCCATTTTGGGCTCGAAGTGCTTGTCGCGTTTCCAATTGGCTTTAACCTCATCAAGTGAGCCGTAGAGTCCGGCTTGTAATCCCGCCAGATAAGCTGCTCCTAAAGCTGTTGTTTCCAAGACCTTCGGGCGGTCAACGGGAATGTCGAGCACATTAGAAAGATGCTGCACCATCCAGCTATTATGCACCATGCCGCCATCCACACGCAGCGAGGTGGGCGTAACGCCGTCCTCACTCATGGCTTGGAACAAATCATAGGTTTGATAGACCACGGACTCGACCGTCGCGCGCGCGACTTCAGCGCGTCCTGTATTGCGAGTGAGACCAAATATGGCCCCCCTTGCATCGGGGTCCCAATGCGGCGCGCCCAGACCCGTAAAGGCGGGGACGAGATAGACACCCTTATTGGACTTGAGTCCTTCGCACATGGCCTCAGTCTCAGACGCCTCTTTAATGATCTGGATGCCGTCTCTCAGCCATTGCACAGCGGCGCCTGCGATGAAAATGGAGCCTTCCAGCGCATAGGTCGTCTCGCCTTTTAGGCGGTAACAGACTGTGGAGAGAAGGCGGTTTTTCGAGGTCACGCACTCTGTCCCCGTATTCAAAATGACAAAACAGCCCGTGCCGTAAGTGCTCTTTATGTCGCCTGTCTCAAAACAGCTTTGCCCGATGGCCGCCGCTTGCTGATCGCCCGCGACGCCGAGAATGGGGATGGCCTCGCCGAGCCATTCCGCGTCAATCATGCCGTAATCATCAGCGCAGTCTTTGACCTCAGGCAGAACAGAGGCGGGAACATTAAAAATCTCAAGGAGTTCGTCATCCCAATCTTGCGTGTGAATATTAAATAGGTTCGTGCGGCTGGCATTGGTTGCATCGCTCCCGTGAGACGCGCCTTTCGAGAGTCGCCAAATCAGGAAGCTGTCCACTGTGCCAAAGGCAAGCTCACCCTTTTTGGCTTTGGCTCTCGCGCCGTCCACGTGATCTAGAATCCAGGCCGCTTTGGTGGCGCTGAAATAAGGGTCAAGCAAAAGGCCCGTTTTTGCGGTTAGGTCTGCTTCGTCATACTTGGCTTTCAAGTCGCGGCAGATTTGAGCCGTGCGGCGGTCTTGCCAGACAATGGCATTGTAAATCGCCTTATGGGTTTTACGGTCCCAGACAAGTGTCGTTTCGCGTTGGTTAGTGATGCCGACACCCGCGATTTCGGCCTCTTCATCTTTCGCAAACTGATAGGCGGCTTTGAGTGTTTTTAATGTTGTCTCCCAAATCGCTTCGGGATCATGTTCCACCCATCCATCATCGGGATAGATTTGCGGAAACTCTTCTTGGGCTGTGAACAGGACATCTCCGCCTGGCGAGAAGACAAGCGTGCGGGAACTGGTGGTGCCTTGATCGATGGAGAGGATAACTGTGCTCATGGTGCCAAGCTAAACCGCAGCCGAGGTGCGGTCAATTTGTTACTGGTCGGCGCGTCTAAATCTGTTAGGAACGGCACATGTATGATTTGTTGATTATCGGCGGCGGCATTAACGGCACGGCGATTGCGAGGGACGCAGCGGGTAGGGGCCTGAAAGTCTTGCTCTGTGAGCGTGATGATTTAGCGGGCCATACCTCCTCCGCGAGCACGAAGCTGATCCATGGCGGCCTGCGCTACTTAGAATATTACGAGTTTAATCTTGTCCGTCATGCCTTGGCTGAGCGCGAAGTTATGCTCCGCTCAGCCCCGCATATTATCTGGCCGATGCGCTTTGTTCTGCCTTATGATAAAGGCCTGCGCCCGGCTTGGATGCTTCGCACAGGCTTGTTTTTATACGACCATATTGGCGGGCGGGAAATGCTGCCGGGGTCTAAGTCGCTCAAGCTGGATAAAGCCCCGCATTTAGGGGTTCTTGAATCGCGCTTTAAAACGGGATTTGAATATTCCGATTGCTGGGTGGACGATGCGAGATTAGTCGTGCTTTACGCGCTGGATGCCTCGCATCGCGGCGCGGATATTCGCGTACGTACAGAGGTGCAAAACGTTGAGGCTGTTGACCAAGGATATCAAGTTCAGATTAAGGCGGGCGGCAAAACTGAAACCGTCAACGCTAAGGGCATTGTCAATGCCTCAGGGCCATGGGTGGACGAGGTTCTTAAAAAGATTAAGCGTCCTGAAAAATCAAATAACGGCGATGAAAAATCCATACGCCTCGTCACGGGTAGCCATATTGTCACTAAGAAACTTTTTGAGGGTGACCACGCTTATCTGTTCCAAAATGCAGATAACCGCGTGATTTTCGCTATTCCTTATGAGCATAATTACACACTGATTGGGACGACTGACAAACCCTATGACCTCTCAGAAGGTAAAGTAAAAATCAGCCAAGATGAAATTAAATATCTTTGCGAAGCAGCGAGCGAATATTTTGAGAACGACATTTCGCCTGAAGATGTGGTGTGGGATTATGCCGGTGTGCGTCCGCTCTTTGATGATAAATCCGAAGATGCATCGGCTGTCACGCGGGATTACGTTTTGAATATTGAAGAGTTCACCAAAAAATCGCCATTCTTGTCCGTTTATGGCGGAAAGATAACGACGTCTCGAAGGCTCGCTGAACATACAATGCAGAAGCTGGATAAATATTACGATTACAAATCCGGCGATTGGACGGAAACGGCTTTGCTGCCGGGCGGCGATTTAATTGATGCGGACTTTGAACTTTTCGTCTCTGACATGCGCAAACGCTATGTTGATCTGGATGATGATCTGTTGCGGCGTCTTTGTCATGGTTACGGCACGCGTATTACAATTGTTCTCGGAGACGGGAACGCCGCGCCTAAACTTGGTCAGCATTTCGGGGCAGGGCTTTATGAGCTGGAAGCGAACTACCTCATCAATCATGAATGGGCGACCTCAGCGGAAGACATTCTTTGGCGCAGAACGAAGCTTGGCCTGCATATGAGCGAGACAGAACGCGCGGGCTTTACGAATTGGTTTGACGCCCGCGTTTGATGGAGGGTTGGCCAATACCGTTGGGGCAGACGCTCATCACATATTTCGCCTTTACGGCGATTATTATCATTCGTTATTTCCTGATTGTTTGGCCGATACATTGGGCGCTGTGGAAACGCCCCGCCAATAAGGTCAGAGCGCGGCGGCTGTCTAAACGTGAGCCGACCCGCGAGACAATCCGTAATGAAATAAAACTCTCAACCATCTCCGCCTTTATATATGCCGCCCCTGCCGCGATCGTATTGGAAATGTGGAAAGCGGGCGGGACTGCGATGTATGCGGGCGTGCCCCAAGGCCTTGGCGGGTGGGTATGGGTGATGGCCAGTGCCTTTATCTATCTCTTCGTGCAGGACACATGGTTTTACTGGACGCACCGCCTCATGCATCACCGTAAATTATTTAAGTGGACGCATGAAGGCCATCACCGCTCCGTTCAGCCGACGCCTTGGGCGAGCTTTTCTTTTGATCCGATAGAAGCCATCAGCGCCGCTTGGCTACTCCCCGTCATGGCGCTCTTCATCCCATTACATGTCGGCACGGCGCTTGCGCTGTTGATGATAATGACCATTAACGCGGTCTTTAATCACGCGGGCTGGGAAGTCTATCCTGATAAATGGATTAAAGGATGGTGGGGTCGGCACATTATAACCGCGAGTCATCACAATCTTCACCACACAAAGTTTAAAGGCAATTACGGGCTGTATTTTCGTTTTTGGGATAAGGTCATGGGCACAGATAAGGGATTGGTTTAGTGACTGAAATTCGAAATCTTAAAAAGACACTTCTGTCTGATAATTGGTATGTGCTGAATAAATATCGTTTTGATATTTTAAGTCAGAAGGGTGATTGGGCCACAGTCGAGCGAGAAGTCTATGATAGAGGTAATGGGGCTGCAATTCTGCTTTATGATCAAGCCCGCCAAACAATTATTCTGACGCGGCAATTTCGCCTCCCGAGCTATGTCAGCGGGAATGAGAGCGGTGATATGATCGAGGTCTGTGCGGGGCTTTTAGATGGAGATAATCCCGAAGACTGCATTCGCAAAGAAACGGAGGAAGAGACCGGCTTTCGAATAGATAATGTCACAAAAGTGTTTGAAGCCTATATGTCTCCGGGAGCTGTCACTGAAATTGTTCATTTTTTCACAGGCGCTTACACACATGAAATGAAAGTCAGTGAAGGCGGCGGCCTCGATGATGAGAATGAAGACATCGAAGTTCTAGAGCTCGATTTTGACACGGCTTACAAAATGATCGCAACGGGCGAAATTAAAGACGCAAAAACAATTATGCTTATGCAACATGTGAAGCTTATCGGGGTGATGTAATATTTTTCACCAGAGCAGGGATAGGGACACGTTTGATTTACTCCGACAAATATGCGGAGGCATACCTATGGGTATTCTGGCCTCCTCATAAGCTGTTGCACGTAAATCTCTAAATATATCACCTTCTGGAATTGGCCAAGTGGGGCAGGCCATAATATCAAGCCAATCCGGATTAGAGGCTTTAATAAGATTTAATTTCCACTCTCGCTTCCACCCTTTGATACGGCGCTCGCGTTTAAAAGCCGCATCGCGGGAGCCATGTTCTTCATACCAGAGTAAATAATGGCAATAATGTTTCGCGGCATAACCGGGGAACAGTCTGTGCCGATGCTGTTCCATACGTTGAACAAGGTCTTCGGTGTGGCCCGTATAGAGTTTGCCTTTATAACGATTGGTTATGATATAAGTATAGAACATTATGTGAACATAATAGAGATTAAAGGTTAAATCAACCAAGTCCTAATCCCTGCCTGCGCAGGGATGAGCGGAGAGGGAGGAAGTGGGTCTAATACCCTGCTTGCTGCCGATTAAAAAAACAACCCACTCACTCCAACAGAGTCAGGGCAGGGCGCCCACCACCCCGCTCACCCCTGCGAAGGCAGGGGTAGGGACATAGATTAGACAATGGAATGTATGGTATTGTTGTGGGTTGGTAAAACTACGACTCGCAGTAAGTAAGTGTAGGAATGATCTTAAATACGATCAGAAATTTTGTTATTTAGTCAAAGGTAAAGCTAGAAATGGGCCAGTATTTACTTTTGTGGCAAAGACTATTGAGGAGGCTAGAAAGCTCGGAGATTCATTTTATACTAATAACTTTATAAACACCTCAAGAGAAAGAGTGGAGGTTGAGTCATTAAATGCTAAGTAACTTACCCGTCACCCTTCAACTTCTGCATCTCATCCCTTAACCGCGCCGCTTCCTCAAATTCTAAATTCTCGGCCGCTTCGAACATGCGTTTCTCTAAGTCCGCCAACACCGCGATAATATTACCGCCGCCGACAAATTCGGCTTGGTCTTCTGCGGCTTCCAGATACTTTTTCTTAAGCTGACCGCTTGGCGTGTATTTATTGGCGTCGTCTTTAATTTTTTGTGCGTCGGCACTGTCGCCGACAATATCCGCGACCCCGCGCAGCACGGTTTTAGGTGTGATGCCGTGCAGCTCGTTATGCGCGACTTGTCTGGCCCGTCTTCTGTCGGTTTCGTCCATGGCGCGTTGCATCGAGCCTGTGACGCGGTCGGCATAGAGCACTACATTGGCTTCGCTATTTCGTGCGGCGCGGCCAATGGTTTGCACGAGGGAGGTCTCGCTGCGAAGGAAACCTTCCTTATCCGCGTCCAGAATGCCAACAAATGCACATTCAGGAATATCGAGTCCTTCGCGCAGTAAGTTAATCCCAATCAACACATCGAACTTTCCGAGACGTAAATCGCGGATAATATCGATGCGTTCCAGCGTGTCGATGTCGCTGTGCATATAGCGCACGCGAATGCCTTGGTCGTGCATATATTCCGTCAGGTCTTCGGCCATTTTCTTGGTCAGCGTCGTGACGAGGGAGCGGAAGCCGTTGGCCGCAACTTTGCGCACCTCGTCAATGACGTCATCAACTTGGCTGGCCCCATCGAGCGAGACGGGGCGAATTTCAACGGGCGGATCAATTAATCCAGTGGGGCGAATGACTTGCTCGGTAAAGACGCCGCCTGTGCGCTCCATTTCCCAATCACCGGGCGTCGCGGAGACGTGAACTGTTTGCGGTCGCATTGCGTCCCATTCCTCAAATTTCAGCGGGCGGTTATCAATACAGCTGGGCAGGCGGAAGCCATGCTCGGAGAGCGTCGATTTACGGTTGAAGTCACCTTTGCTCATCGCACCAATTTGCGGCACGGTCACATGGCTCTCATCGGTGAAGAGGAGTGCATTTTCAGGCAGATATTCAAAGAGCGTCGGCGGCGGCTCGCCAGGCTTACGGCCTGTCAGGTAACGCGAATAGTTTTCAATACCCGTACAGAACCCTTGCGCGGCCATCATCTCTAAATCAAATTCTGTGCGCTGTGCTATGCGCTGGGCTTCGAGGAGTTTGCCTTCGGCTTCAAACTGTTTAAGCCGCGTGTTCAATTCGGATTTGATACCCTTCATGGCGGACTGCACCGTGGGGCGCGGCGTCACGTAATGGGAGTTGGCATAGACACGAACGGCCTCAATATTGCTGATGGTCTTACCCGTCAGCGGGTCAAAGACGGTGATGCTGTCAATCTCGTCGCCAAAGAAATCAAAGCGCCAAGCCGTATCATCATAGTGAGCGGGGAAAAGCTCAACCGTATCGCCGCGCACACGAAACATACCGCGCTGAAAGGCGAGATCATTTCGGGTATATTGTAATTGCACCAACTGGCTCATCAATTCGCGCGGGTCTATGGCTTGACCTTTGACCAGATCAATCGTCATGGCCGTATAGGTTTCCACCGAACCGATACCGTAGATACAAGAGACAGAGGCGATAATGATACAATCATCCCGTTCCAAAATAGCTCGCGTCGCGGCATGGCGCATACGGTCAATCTGCTCATTCACTGAACTGTCTTTTTCAATGAAAGTATCCGTGCGCGCGACATAGGCTTCGGGCTGATAATAATCATAATAAGAGACAAAATATTCCACTGCATTATCGGGGAAGAAGCTCTTAAACTCAGAATAAAGTTGCGCGGCGAGCGTCTTATTGGGCGCCATAATCAGAGCAGGGCGCTGGGTCTGCTCAATGATTTTCGCCATGGTGAAAGTTTTACCCGAACCTGTCACGCCGAGCAGGACTTGGTCACGCTCTATCGACTCTAGTCCCTCGCAAAGCTCTTTAATAGCGGTAGGCTGGTCGCCTTTGGGCTCAAATTCAGAGACAAGACGAAAGCGCTTCCCGCCTTCTGATTTCTCAGGACGGTCAGGCCGATGCGGTTGCCACATCGACATATTCTTATCGGTTTTAAGCGGGGTTACAGTGGGCATAAGGTTAAACTAAGAAGCCCGGTGATAATTACAAGCACTGGTTTCTGAGATTGAAGCCGGTTCTTGACCGTTTCATCGGCCCTGCATAAAGTTAAAGAGCAAATTGGGGATATTTATGGACACTAACACGAAACGTATAGACGCCGTCAGAGCTTTACTTGAAGATGAAGACGCGCGGCGTTCTCGGGACAGGTGGGAGAGTATCTTGGCTGATAACGCCTTATCACCTGGGGCTAAAACGCCCGGTTTTGAGCAACAATTTTATGACCTGCTCATCATGGAGATGGAAGACGGGTATAAACGCAAAGAAGCTTTGCAACGTGAGAAGCGCAAAAAGACAGGTCGTTCTTCAGGTTATATTCCGCCGCAAATGCGTATATCGCCCGATATAGGCCGTTTTCTATTTGCCTATTTCAAATGGCACGGTTTTGACTCCTCTCAAACTAGTGCAAAAGTTGACAACAAAGGTCTAGACGACCTCGCCGAAGCTTTTGGGTTTAAAATTGACCCGTTAGAAAATCGACGTCAGTTTATCGATGCTGGTGAGCGTAAGACGATAATCGAAAAAGAAGAGGGAACGTCTTACAATCTTAGAATGCTCGGTTTGATCATCGGAGGTCTCTTCATCACATTTGCAATTGTGGTGAGATATTTGATGAGACGCGGGGGTCTCTGATTACGAGGGTGTTGATTTCGTTCGATCTGCCAAACGCACAGGTTTAAAGCTACGGCGATGGATAGGCGAGGGGCCGAGTGTTTTGACCAGCTCGATATGGGCTTTGGTAGGGTAGCCTTTATGTCCAGCCAAACCATAACCAGGATAGCGTATATTTGCTTTGACCATGAGTCGATCGCGCGTCACTTTCGCAACGATAGAGGCCGCCGCGATGGAGAGGCTGCGCGAATCGCCTTTGACGATGGCTTGCGCCTCGCATGGCAAGTCTGGCAGCCTATTCCCGTCAATCAGGGCCATGTTAGGCAGCTCTGGCAGAGCTAAAACGGCCCGGCGCATAGCAATAAGGCTGGCTTGTAATATGTTGATGCGGTCTATCTCTTCGGGCTCTGCGATACCTATTCCAATACATGCATTTTTCTCTATCGCGTTCAGCAAGAGTTCACGTTGTTTAGGCAATAAGGCCTTACTGTCATTCAGACCTTCCGGGATTCTGGCTGGCGTCAATATGACCGCTGCGGCCACAACTGGCCCTGCCAGCGGTCCGCGTCCGGCTTCGTCAACGCCGCAAACTGGGCCGTAACATTGGCGCTCGAAAGAAAAATCGGGAGTGAATTTTGACATAAGTTTTAGTCTGGCTCGAATCCTGCATTTTTAATGTGATTAGGGCTTTTTAGGACAATTCAGGTCTGATAAAAGACCTCAAATGGAATATATTGGAGTGAACCCATGGGTAAATTACGTCTGGCAGCTACAGCCGCCGCTTTAACAGTCGCAGCATTTGCGGCACCAGCTTTCGCGCAGGTCTCATCTGCAGCGGATTGTGATTATGAAGGCGGAGAAGTCTTCAACGTACAGGGCGCAACTGTGTGCCTCGTGCAAATCCGTCCAGAAGAGTATCGTGACAACGAAGCCTATGATGGGCAACAGTTAGGTGTGAACGAATGTAACGGCGACACATTGTCAAATGGTACATTCTGTAAAATTACTTTGGTACCGGCCCCGCCGAAGCCTGAAGTTGAAATGACAGTTGAGCCTAATGTAGATGGCATTGAGACTGTCGTAGAAGATACAGAAACTGTGTTGGAAGAATCTAACTAGGTTTTTCACGACATCGTTTTAGAAACCCGGCCCTTGTGGTCGGGTTTTTTATTGCCTGAAACTGTTGCGCCATGTCTAAGGTCATATGCTTTGTGTTGTCATACCTACGCTTAATTGCGCGGATCACCTTTCGGCTCGTCTTTCGCAATTAAGCGGCGCTGATAGGATTGTCGTGGCCGATGGCGGCTCAACTGACAGGACAATCGCGATCGCTGTTCAAGGTGCAGTTTTAGCCATGGGAGCCAGAGGGCGCGGGCAGCAACTCGCTTTGGGCGCGCGTCACTGTGCAGATGCGAGCTGGCTCTTATTTATTCATGCGGATAATAAGCTGCCTGATAATTGGCGTGAGTCTGCGGCGCGGCACATGACCCGCCATTCTAAATCTGCCGGCTATTTCAGATATCGCGCGAATGCTAAAGGTTTCTGGCCGCGCTTTATGGATTTTTGGGTCGGCATGCGATGTCAATGGTGGGGCCTGCCTTATGGCGATCAAGGCTTACTGATATCCAAAGCGATGTATGAGGAGGTCGGCGGATATCCCGCGCAGAGCCTCTTTGAGGATGTGGCTCTAATTGATATTATTAAGACCAAGCTTGGCCGCACAACGCTTCGCCCGCTCAAAGGTCATATGGTGATTGATGTGTCTAAATATGAGGGCGAGGGGATTTGGGTGCGCGGGCGTCAAAACCTGCGCCTGCTCAAAGCCTATCGTAAAGGCACGGATGTTGAAACTTTGGTGAAACGTTATAGGGAGGGTCAATGAAGCCCCGTCTTTATATATTCGCAAAAGCCCCCGCTATGGGTAAAGCCAAAACGCGATTAGCGGCTGATATCGGGAAAGTTCACGCGCATCGTCTCTATCGAACCATGTTGTCCAAAGTGATCAAGAATGTGCAGGACCCGCGATGGGACACGGTCATTATGGCGACGCCTGTGAGGGCTATTGGCACTGTGCCTGAATGGCGGGGTTTGCCGCAATATCCTCAAGCGAATGGTTCGCTTTCACCGCGCCTCGCGGCTGCCTTTCGCGGGGTTGGACCTGTCATTGTCATCGGAACGGATTGCCCGCAAGTTACGCGCCGCGATATTGCTGATGGATTTAAAGCGCTTAAAAAACACCCTGCCGTGTTTGGTCCTGCCGATGATGGTGGTTTTTGGTTGATGGGGATGAGGGCCCCTGTCAAAGCATCGGTTTTTGATAATGTGCGGTGGTCACATAAGGATACGCTAAAGGATATTCAGGCCAATATTGACGGCACTGTGCATCACCTGCGCACCTTAATTGATGTTGATGACCTTAAGGCTTTGCGGGCGCTTCGCTCTCTGTCGCGTCAGCTTTAGCTTTTTTCGCATCCGCGTTCACTTTTTTGGCAATCATACCGAGCGTCTTATCAATTAAAATAAGATCAGAGCCTTTCCCATGGGCAGGGACAATAGTCTGCGTGTCGGGGTAAGTTGCTTTGATCCAATTGAGTGTCTGAGGCCAGGCCTTGAGGTTGGCATCGCTCAGATTACCCAAAGTGCTGGCTTCCGCGCCCAAAACCGCGCTGCCGCCAAATAGGATTTTTTGAGCGGGTATATAAACCACCAAGTTTTCTTCTGCATAGCCAGGGCCAGGATAGGCCACTTCTACGGGGCCGATTTTTGTACGGGCGCCAGGATTTCTCAGAGCGGCGACAGAAGTATTGGGAACAGGAAATTCAGCTGCGAGCGCTTTCATGGGAGTCAGGGGGTGCGTGAAAACTTCCGCGCCCTCTATCTCCATCACATCGACGCCCGCTAACCGATCTGGGTGGTGGTGTGTGATGACGAGCTTTTTGACGGGCTTGCCAATATCAGACTTAATTGTGTTGAGAAGGGATTGGGTCAACATTTCGCCCCACGCCGTATCGACCATAATCAGGCTGTCTCCATCTTCGACAATCAAGCCATTAGACGGCACAGCTTTGCGGCCCGGAACTAAGTAATTAGACGTATGCACCCAAACACCATCCGCGATTTTCTGTAGCGCGACAGGATAAGTCTTGGATAAAGGATTGGCTTCGACGGGCGTGTCTGCCGCTTGGTTACAGGCGGATAATGACAGGATAGCTGCCAAGCTTAGGGTTAGGAAATATCTCATCATCACTCTCGGGTTTAACGGTTAGGCTCATATAATCAGGACAGAGTCAGGGTGCAAGATAACTGCCAAATTAAAACCACATGATAAAATCAACAGAAAGCTGGAACTTATGACGGCCTCAAGGCATAGACATTAAAAGGAAACAACTATGACAGATATTAAAGCCTATGCCGCCATGGACGCCGGAGGAGAATTAAAACCGTTTAAGTATGATCCCGGTGCGATAGCGCATGATCAGGTTGAGATTGCCATTACGGCTTGCGGGGTCTGTCACTCAGATTTGTCCATGATTAATAATGATTGGCGCGGTAGTAAATACCCGCTCATAGCCGGCCATGAAGCTGTCGGGACTATTACGCAGATTGGTGAGCACGTAAAAAACCTTGAAGTTGGACAGACTGTGGGTGTGGGTTGGACCAGCGAAAGCTGTTTGCATTGCTCGCCGTGTTTATCGGGAAGTCATCAGCGCTGCACATCAGGTGTTTCGACTATTCGCGGGCATGGCGGCTTTGCAGACCGTATTCGCGTTCAAGATATTTGGGCTGTACCTCTACCGGACGGCATGGAAGCTCGCTCTGCCGGGCCGCTATTTTGCGGCGGCATCACGGTCTTTGCGCCGATGATGGATTTTGACTTGAAACCTACGGACCGTGTCGGTGTTGTCGGAATTGGCGGCTTAGGACATTTGGCCCTGCAATTTGCTAAGGCTTGGGGCTGCGAGGTCACGGCTTTCACAACAAGTATGGATAAAGAAAAAGAGCTCAGAGAGCTTGGCGCGCATAGGGTTGTAAACTCCAAAGACGAGGATGCTTTGAAATCTTTGCGCGGTCAATTTGATATGGTCTTATCAACCGTAAATGTGAACTTGCCTTGGCACCGTTATATGAGCGCGTTGGCACCTGAAGGCCGTCTTATTACGGTCGGTATGGTCGGAGAGCCAATGGGGATTTCTGCAGGTCAACTGATAACAGGCCAAAAATCCGTTGGCGGGTCGGATACAGGCGCGCCGCATATGGTCTCCAAAATGCTAGAATTTTGTATGCGCCACGACATTAAACCGATGGTCGATTATTTTCCAATGGCTGACATCAATAAGGCGATTGCGCATTTGAAGTCTGGCAAAGCGCGTTACCGCGTCGTGCTGGAAAACTAGGTCTTGAAATAATTCGTTTCGCGAAAGCTCACAATCGTATCATTAGCGGCGTAATCGGGGGAGAGCATCTCAACAATTAAAGGTGCCAAATCTGCTGGCTCAGGTAGGGTTTCAGGGTCTTCGCCCGGTACCGCTTTGGCCCGCATGGCGGTGCGCGTTGCGCCAGGATTAAGCAGATTGACCTTTAAGGACGTAATCTCAGATTCTTTTGCATAGCAAGAGACAAAGGCCTCGAGCGCGGCTTTGGACGCGGCATAGGCGCCCCAATAGGCGCGGTGTGTCTGAGCAACACCAGAGGTCATAAACACAGCGCGGCCTGTTTCTGACGCTCGCAAGAGAGGATCTAAAGATCTAATAAAACGGTAATTGGCTGTGACATTGACCGCCATAACTTCATCCCACTTTTTAGGAACAGTATGCGGCGCAGGCGTCATGTCGCCTAGAACACCAGCATTAGCAAAGAACCCGTCCAGCCGCCCCCAGCGATCATTAATGATTTTGCCAAGTTGATCAATTCCGTCGCCATTTTTTAAATCCATGGGCACAAGTGTGCAGTCCCCGCCTTCAGTTTTGATGGTGTCATCAAGGTCTTCAAGACCGCCTTGTGTACGGGCTGTTGCGATGATGTGCGACCCGGCTTTGGCGAGGGCAAGAGAGGCTTGATAGCCAATACCGCGAGACGCGCCTGTCACTAAGGTGACACGGCCCTTTAAAGGTTGATCAGACATTGGTTTAGGCCACTTCCACGAGGAATGAGAGTTGTTTAGTGCCGTCCAACATTTTGCGGTCGCGGTCAATCAGCGGTGTTGGATAGTCACCTGTAAAGCAGTGGTCCGTATATTGCGGAGCGTCCTCAATGCGGTATTCTTCGCCCATCGCCCAATAGAGACCTTCGACAGAGAGGAAGCCGAGACTGTCAACTTCGAGCATTTCAGTCATGGCTTCGAGCGAATAATTAGCTGCAATAAGTTTTTCTCGCGTTGGCATATCAATGCCGTAATGGTCAGGATGTTTGATAGGCGGGGAGGCTGAGCGGAAATGAACTTCCTTCGCGCCTGCCGCTTTAATCATCCGCACAATCTTGGTCGAGGTCGTCCCGCGCACGATTGAATCGTCAACCAGCAGGACGCGTTTGCCTTCAATCATGGCGCGATTGGCAGAGTGCTTGAGCCGTACGCCCATATCGCGGATTTGCTGCGTGGGCTGGATGAATGTGCGCCCGACATAATGATTGCGAATAATGCCAAGCTCGAAAGGAATGCCGGTCTCCTGCGCATAGCCCAAGGCTGCGGGAACGCCGCTGTCAGGGACAGGAATTATAACATCGACTTCGGCAGGTGTTTCTTGGGCTAGTCTTTGACCCATACGTTTGCGTACTTCATAAACGGACTTACCGCCGACGATGCTGTCAGGGCGGGCGAAATAAACGAATTCAAATATACAGGGACGAGGTTCTACTTTGGGGAAGGCGCGGAAAGAGCGGATGCCGTCAGCATTAATAGCGACAACCTCGCCTGGGTCGACCTCACGCACAAACTCAGCTGAGATCATATCCAGCGCAACAGTTTCGGAGGCGAGCACATAGCTGTCGCCAAGACGGCCAATTAAAAGCGGGCGAATTCCAAAACGGTCCCGCGCGCCGACAAGGGTATCTTTTGTCATGCCAACAAATGCATAACCGCCTTCGACCTGACGGATGGCGGAAATGAAACGGTCAATAAATTCACCGCTTTTAGCGCGCGCGATGAGGTGCAAAACAACTTCGGTGTCGGAAGTGCTTTGAAATAGCGCGCCAGCCTCGTTAAGTTGGTCGCGAATTGTGTAGGCATTTGTGATGTGGCCATTATGCGCCAAAGCAAAGCCGCCAGAGTGAAGCTCAGCATAAAGCGGCTGCACATTACGAAGTGTCTTTTGCCCGCCCGCTGTTGAATAGCGGTTATGCCCGATAGAGACAAAGCCGGGGAGGCGCTTTGAAGGATCGCCGCCTGTAAAGTTATCACCTACGAGTCCGAAGTGACGCTCTGTGTGGAAAGTATCTCCGTCACTTGTGGCGATACCGCAAGCTTCTTGACCGCGATGTTGCAGAGCGTGCAGGCCAAGCGCCGTCATAGAGGCCGCATTATCAATTCCGAAGATGCCGAATACGCCACATTCTTCTTTGATTTTATCCTCATCAGGATCAAATTCGCAGCTGGGATTTTGGGCCTGTGTCGTCATTACCGTATCTCCTCGCCGATTTGATTGACTGCGCCCTCAACGCCGCCATCTTTCAAACGGTCAGCATAGGACTTAGCTTTGGCGTAGGGCAGAGCTTGTATCCAATCTCCAATTTTCGCCAGCACCGGGTAGAAGGTTGACCCCTCCAGCATGGGGGGTAGTTCCGCAGGCGGCGCTTCCAACTGTTCTCTCATGGAGCGCGGCATCTTTGCTATGACTTCAGGTGAGAATTCAGTTTCGTTTTGCGAAATGTAATCTTGAAACTCCTGGGCATCTTGAGAAGCGCGGTATTGCGAGGTTAGAAGCAACACACCAAGGGCTGCCACAATAAGACCGCGCGCAATGCCAAATCCTGCGCCAAATAATCTATCAATCAGGCCAATTTCTTTACCTTTGAGTTTCTTGACGACGCCGCTGAGTAAAAAGACCATAATCATATAAGCGAGGGCAAAGGTGCCTAGCCCTAATGCTCCGTCGGCCAGCCATGAAGGAGAAATCATATCTTGCGCGGCAAAACGGTAGCGTCCGAAAACAAAGAGCGCGACAGAGGCAGCAATAAACAGGGCTAAAATCGAGGTCAGTTCCCGCATCAATCCACGGTTAGCAGCATAAAGCAGGGAAATAAGCAGAATAACTAATACGACAATATCAAAACCGTTAAAATCCCAAGGACCGATGCTCATGTGGGTGTCTCACCATTTTAGGCGGCTTTAACGGTCGATCCCCAAGCAGAATCGTCTTCCAGGCCGCGTTCTGAGCTGGCTTCTACACGGCTAATCAAATCAGGCAAAGCCTTGATTGCAATGATTGGCAGCGCGGCATTGTCATTTTTGGTGCGTTTCTTAGGCGGAGTTGCAGTGATAGCGGTTTTAAAGCCTAATTTGGCGGCTTCTTTGAGGCGCGCATCGGATCGCCCGACAGGGCGCACATCACCTGAAAGACTGATCTCGCCAAAAACAACACTGTCTTTGGGGAGGGGAACATCAAAGGCGGATGAAGCTATGGCGGCTGCAACGGCTAAGTCTGCGGCGGGTTCGTTTATCCTAAGGCCGCCGGCGACATTGAGATACACATCTTTTCCGGCGAAGCTAACTCCGCAGCGGGCCTCCAATACGGCCAGCACCATGGCGAGCCGCCCGCTATCCCAGCCGACAACAGCGCGGCGCGGTGTACCAAAGGCCGCAGGTGCGACGAGGGCTTGAATTTCCGTCAAGACAGGGCGCGTGCCTTCAAGACCTGCGAAAACAGCCGCGCCGGATGAGGCTTCACCGCGGCCATCCAAAAACAAGGCCGAAGGGTTGGGGACTTCGGACAGGCCGCTCTCGCGCATTTCAAAGACGCCAATTTCATCTGTAGGGCCAAAGCGGTTTTTGTGCGCGCGCAAGATTCGAAATTGGTGGGCGCGGTCGCCTTCGAAATAGAGCACCGCGTCAACCATATGTTCCACCACGCGGGGCCCGGCAATCTGGCCGTCCTTTGTGACGTGGCCGACGAGAATAACACAGGCCCCTCGCTTCTTGGCGAAGCGGGTCAATTCTTGGGCGCAGGCACGGACTTGGGCAACAGTGCCAGGCGCGGCCCCAAGCTGATCTGTCCATAAGGTTTGAATGGAGTCGATAATGACGACATCCGGACGTTCGGCCATGAGGCCGTCTAATATTGGTCCGAGCGATGTTTCCGCCGCTAGGGCTACGGGCGCGCTCGATACACCTAAGCGTTTTGCCCGCCGCCTGACTTGGCCCTCGGATTCTTCGCCTGATATGTAAGCGGCTTTGAGGCCTGAGGCAGCCAGTTTGCCGACAGCTTGCAAAAGCAATGTTGATTTCCCAATCCCCGGATCGCCGCCAACTAAGAGGGCTGAACCCGGCACAAGCCCGCCGCCTGTGACGCGGTCCAGTTCTGCAATGCCCGTGCGAAGGCGAGGCACATCGGCACTGACCCCACCAAGATCAACAAAATCAATCCCGCGCGATTTTTTACCGCCTTTACGAGAGGGTTTGGAATGTTGGCTTGTGATTTCTTCAACAAGCGTATTCCATTCGCCGCAACTGTCACAGCGTCCGGCCCATTTAGAATGGACAGAACCGCAGGATTGGCAGACAAAACAGGATGAAGGTTTGGGCATAAAGGACTCCGCATTAACATGTATAAGAGCGAAATATCCTAGTAATGTCAATAAATGTTTATGTTTTGTTCTTTCACATCTCGTAGGTAATTAGTTTTAAAGATCATTATCAAAATTATGTGTTCTAACGGTAACTTGATAAGGTAAGACTAATTTGGCATAGACCCTTTGTGGAAGAGAGTGGCATTGGATGATTTTTCCCTTTTTGGGAGATTGTAGGCACATCTTGGGAGACTGTAGGCACATCAATGGAAAACTTTACCTTTATCACGCTCAGTTCTTACGCACCTTTGAGAATCATGGATCGACTCACGTGACGTTTACTGATGGAGGGGCGATTGAGTCGTCGAGGGCGGAGTTTCTGGGGTACCAGATACGATCCTTAAGTATGGAAACTGACCGCGCTTTGTTAGATGTCATGGCGGATTCTAACTTTACGATGCCTGAATTTTATATCCTGCGAGCGCATTGGTTCAAAGGGGCTTTGAGCCTTATTGAAATTGAGGCTCATTCTAATCTGCCAGTTTCAGAGATTTCGGGTGCCTTAGAGACTTTGCAGGAAAAGTCTCTCATTAAGATTATACCAAACAGAGAGAATGACGCGGCGTCAGTTTATGAAATAACCTCACACGGCACTCAGGTTCGAGATAATCTCATGGCTAAATATTCTAATTTTATCTCGAGCCTATGTCGCGGCTTATCCCAAAAAGATATCGATCATGCGCTCTATGTGCTTTTGAAGCTTCATGAGAACGTGCATACACGAATTGGCCACGAAGCTGAGGTGATACCTATACGTTAGAATTGGCCGATTCGACTTGCTAAATTTCCTATTGCACTTTTGTACGAACACCATCAGTAGAATGGTGTGGGACTGTTATAGAATTCTTATTTGAATTTGTCATGACTGTTGTTTCAATGCGAAATGGGCTCATACATTCTGATCATTTGAGCCTTCTCTTATTGCTATGATTATTCTGGCAAATAGGAATGTTTATGTCTGAATATAGGTCATTAAATCATGCCTTGGACGTTATCGAAAATTCGACGACTGACAATGATGTATGGGACACACTTTTTAGCTTCGTTAAAATGTGCCGTATTGAGGCTTTGGTTTATCACTATCAACCTCCTCCTGGCTCAGCAGACTTTGCATATCCACTTGTTGTAAAACAAACCTTTGCGGGTGCAGATAGTAACCTAGCAGATGCAATTGATCATATTTTCAATGCAGCCTTGCGCGATCAAATAAGCATTGCTTCGGGCGAGTTCATTTGGCGTTATACTAGAAAATCTCTCAGTGATGTTCTGCAGGATAGCCATAAACTCGACATTGATGGTGATATTAAAGGTGTTAGCTTTCCCGTTCATGGCCCTTTAGGTCGCACAGGATTCTTTTCGCTCGTTTTTGACAGAAATTTTCACGCCTCTAATGAAGACGAAATTCGTGTTTTAAAATGGGCCTGTCAGAATACGCATCAAGCCATATGTAAAATTAAAATGTTGGAGTTTGAAAGCAGCTCAAATCTTACAGATCGTGAGATCGAAATATTATCCTGGATTGCGCGAGGTAAGAGCAATAGTGTTATTGCCGATATTCTTAATATTTCTCATCACACCGTGAATACTTATGTGCGCCGTATTTTCCTAAAAACAAATACTAATGATCGCACATCCGCGTGCTTATACGGAATTAGTAACGGGTTTATTCAGCTTTAAGTTTACGCCCTCTGCCAATAGCTATCAGGCCATTATGATTTCAATGAGATGTAGCTCGATTAAGCTACATGACATCATGTAGATGATTTAAGTCATTTTGATGCAATATTATTCGTATAAACTTAACTATGTTAGAGACATTTATAAGGGTGCTCTTGCACGTGTATTGTTATTTTGGCCGATGTCAGGTTAAAGTTTCAGTCTTTTGGAATATTGTCTAATACTCATAGTCATTGCCACTTCCTGCTAATGCGAGTGTGAGCCATAATTTTAAAGTCGTAACGTCTCTATGAACGCGCGTAAGTCATCTATGAAAGACCTCCACAGCTGCGATCGCCCAACGTTTCGCGGTATGTGGAGGTCTTTTTTTTGCGCATAAGCTTGTGAACCCCTAAAATGATATCACTTACTTAAGCTTTAAGCTGGCGTGAGGTTTGGAACACCTTTGCTAAATATAACGGTTTGAGTTTGCCTTAAGTCACTATATCGCAAAGGAGATGTCTCTTTTTGATCTTACAGTGCCATGCCAGTCTATTTCATAATTCTTTTTTTAGTTATTGCGATGCTTTATGCGGCTGTCGGATTTGGGGGCGGCTCAACCTATAACGCGCTATTAGTTTTAAACGGGACTGATTATCGTATCCTGCCATCCATAGCTCTGGCGTGTAATATTGTTGTCGTTTCTGGCGGCATTTGGCGGTTTTCAAAATCCGGCCACCTTGCCCCTAAGGCTCTGCTGCCTTTCATGGCTGTGTCTGTGCCCGCCGCCTGGCTGGGGGGGCGATTACCTGTTTCTGAAACGCTTTTTATAGGGCTACTGGGGAGTGCATTGTTGCTCAGCGGGTTAAGGTTGTTTTTGCAACGGGAGTTAATTTATGACGAAAAGGATATACGCGTCATACCTTTATGGCTTGCAGCAGTTTCGGGCGGAGCTATTGGCTTGCTCTCGGGCCTCGTAGGGATTGGCGGCGGTATTTTTTTAGCGCCTGTGCTTTATGCCTTGCGTTGGGACACGCCGCGTAAAATCGCAGCGGCTTGTAGTCTGTTTATTCTAGTCAATTCAATCGCGGGACTTTCAGGGCAGGTGATGAAGCTCTCCGATACCCAATTATTACCTTTGGTCTTGCCTTATTGGCCGTTGCTCATCGCGGTTTTCCTCGGCGGACAGATAGGTTCATGGATGGCCTCAAAACGCCTTGAGCCTATCATCTTGAAACGCCTGACCGCCGCGTTGATCCTATATGTAGCTATACGTCTGATCTTTAAGTGGTTAGAGCTCACTAAGATTTTACTCTAGCGAAGAGCCGTAAATAGAAGGGCCGTAAATATATGTTTGAAAGATGGCTCCGCAAGCAGGACTCACACCTTTCTATATTATCTTTATAAAACAGTATATTAGATAGTTTTTAATGTCAAAATGAATCTCATAAAGTATCCAGAATGAATCTCAATTCCTCACGAATCGATGAGATATAGAATTACAAATATTTGCTTCCTGTGGAATATGAATTAGCTGGCCTGGGTTTGCAGCGATACACCTTCGGCCTGCTGCAAGTAGCTGACAATTCCGAACAGATTTTTAGCAGTCGGATTTCCGGTTGTGCTTAACATCCGCATTAGGCTTTTTGGTGATTTTCCAGTGCCATCTGCCAAAGTTTCAAATCCTGTTGTGGCATTTATGTAATCACGCAATAGGGATTTGCCTGTATCGAGATCGCCTGACAACATTGCGTCGAGACTCTCCGTGAGCAGCCCATAGCGGTAGTTTGGTTCATTGGCGGCGCGAGTTGCGACCGTTTCGCGAAAGCTTTTTGTTGTTGTCATTGCATTACTCCTTCTGCCTCTTTTTATATTCCGCCCAAGCTTTCATAGCTTGGTCAACGTCTTTGCTCTGACGCCTTTTCGTGCCGCCCCCCAAAAGTATCACCAGTCTATCACCATCGCGGCCAAGATAGATACGTAGTCCCGGTCCCCAATGAATACGGCACTCCCAAAGACCCTTGCCAAGACTTTTCAGGGCAGACGTATTCCCAGTTTCAAGCCTTGCCAAATAGGTTGTGACTTTCAAAGCAGCTTGTGTGTCTAGCGAAACGAACCACTGCGAGAAGCGGCTGGCTCCGTCGCCATCAAGATATTCCTGTATCTCAATCATATGGTAACATATGTGTTACTATAGATTATGTCAATCGTTTCACTACGGTTTTATCCGGCCCCGCAGTATCCATATGCTGAGCATCAATGCCAACAATCCGTCAACGCCGATGCAGAATGGCCCCCACCAGTCCGGGGCTGGGTTGGCGCTATATTTGAGAGATATGGCGTCAAAAACCCCATGCAGAGCAAGTCCAGCCGCGATGAACCAAAGAGATGTTTTATAACCGATAAGTGCGAGTGCCATAAATCCCAAAGCAATGACGGATTGAAAAGCAATAACGCCGTTATCTGAATGCTCTAAGGCGAACACAATATAAAAGGTAGCGATCGCAATTAAGAGGGAAGGCCACACGCCGCGTTCTTTATGCAAGCCTATAGCACCGCTGATACCCAAAACTGCAATCGTGAGGCAGATGCCAATGAGAAAGGGTACGAACGCATCCATGCACTTATCTTTTCAACTTATCGAACAGGTCGATAAGTTCAGAGACTTTTTCACGCTGTTCGGACTCGTCACCCGACTGTATTGCAGCGTTAACGCAGGTAGCGGCGTGGTTTTTTAGAATTTCAGACTCAGCGCGGGCAATAGCCGCTTTAACCGCCTGCATCTGATTCAGAATGTCGATACAATAGCGACCATCTTCCAGCATTTTTATTATGCCGCGTATCTGTCCTTCGGAACGCTTTAATCGATTGATCGTTTTTGCTGACATATTCCACACGGCCTCTTTGTTGACAAATACTACAGGGGGGTATAGGTAGGCAGTAAGTAAGGACACGTCAAGCTATGCCGTTAGGCCATATGAAAGCAGGAGTCATCGCCGCGTTTGCCGTTATATTTGGCATCGTGCAAATTCTTTGTGCCTGCATGGATATGCCCTCGACTCAGGCTGATGTTCCAGCAAAAGCCCTCCAGCACATGAGTATGGAAATGAGCGGCCAGGAACATCATGCGATGACGGATCCCGCTCAAAACTCTATGTCTCACGATCACGGTGAACATGACCATAAAGTCGATTGCTCACATTGTGATGATACCGTTGTTCTCGCCGTATCGGCAGACATATCGCCAAATGTTTTTACAACGCCTGCAAGTTATAAGACCGCTTTTTATGACAGAGTGCCTGATACCCGCGCGGACATGGCCGCGACCAATTTATCGGGTCTTCGTTGGTTAGACCCGCCCAGGCGAGACGTCAGTCTAACTCCCGTCACCCTACATAACCGCTCCCAAATTTAAACGCGCGCAATAGCGGTTGCGTAAGACTTTAAGTCTTGCGTGATTGCGGCTGTGCGCGTTCTGCTTGTCGCCCCACAAGCAGTTACGCGTTCAGCCTTGGCAATGCCAGGGTCACATTGGCGCGTGTTCTAACACCTTCCTACTCAGGTTTCCTTGGCATTGCCGTTTTTTTCAAAGCGGCAACATGGCCCGCTTGCACTCTTAAAACTGCAAATCCGACCAAGGAATACACAATGACTATTACAACTCGTCTTTTCGCTACGGCATTCTCTGCCGTTCTTCTTTCAACCTCCGCCCTCGCGCAAACAACAGACCACTCGGGTCACGACATGAGCCAAATGGATCATTCCAATATGAACCACGGCCAAATGCAGCATGGCTCTACGATACATAAGAGCATGGACCACGGGACTATGGACCACGGGACTATGGACCACGACGCCATGATGAAGGCCCGCTCCGAACACATGATTGAGGCATTAGGCGTCGTTAATAAAGTTTACAAAAAAGACGGTGCTGTGAGCCTGTCCCACGATGCAATCCCCGCCATTAGCTGGCCGGCCATGACTATGAAGTTTCCCGTTGGCAACGCTGTAGATTTAACCGTGTTGAAAAAGGGCCAGAAAGTCCAATTCACACTT
>ENA-ORXM01002283-ORXM01002283.1-marine-metagenome-genome-assembly--contig:-NODE-2283-length-23007-cov-4.195508_pt1 | contig 23007 bp, 24 predicted proteins | sample MGYA00237867_ERZ511480 | MGnify/ENA primary metagenome ERZ511480 (study PRJEB26309, sample SAMN06266103) | marine metagenome | isolation source: Algal blade | place: United Kingdom:Sidmouth, United...
CATTACAGCTGAGAGTGCCAGTGGCACCGTTTTTCAGTTTGACGGAACATCCATTGTGATTGCTGGTCCTTAGCGATTTATCAAACTATTCATTTCGTATTTATCGGCGGTCGTATGACCGCCTTTTTACATGCCGTTTCTAGGCGGAACCTCGACTTCGATTCTACCCGTTGCATCTGTAAACTGTAAGCGTATGCGGTATACTCCCTGTCCGAGTTCCAACTCTTCAGAAATCAAAATAGGCTGATTCGCCTCAAAAGTCTCTTCAAAATAGACTTTGGGTGCAATAGCTTTTCGATTGGGATTTTGAAAGCTGGTTGGTTTTTCATATATAGCTTGTAACGTAACAGAGCCGTCACTTAGTTTGCCCTTAATTGTAAAGGGTAAATCGGAACGGCTGATAGCGCGGCGTGTAACTGTGGCAGTATAGGTTTTTTTGTACAGAAACGCCTGGGTTTGCGGCAGTATTCCCAGATACCATCCCCCAAAGAAATTCCCAACGATAAAAAATATCGCAGCAATAAATATAGCGAATTGAATAAGCCCACGCACATATCAAGAATAAACTACTCTTATAAAGCATGTATGTGATTATTATCAAAAGCTATTAGAGACTGTCTGTAGAAGTTGCTTGAAATCTCATCAGATAACCCAAAGCTATTGATAATTGGAGTTAGAGTTTGCGGTGAAACTGGTTTATCAAGGTATTTCTAAGCTTGCATCTTTCACCTAAACTGATAGACACATTGGTAAAAGTTGTGAATTAGATCGCCGCTAGTTTAAAGGGAAAACAATCGTTTTTCCCGTGTTACTTACAATTGTCACGATAGGTTCGTTATTTACTGAGCTTTCGACGCTACAGGCATCTATAAATCGCACCTTGTTAGCTGCGTATCTGCCTGCGGTGTAGCCGTTGACGCAATCTTCTGTCGTCATAATGGTGTACGGATTTGTTTCTAGCATGGCACCGTAAGAAGCCTTATATACTTTATATGCGTAAATCTGTGCGTTAGCTTCGAAAGCTCGAGCACGCGCTTTCGACATAACAGGAAAACCAACGGCTGTCAAAATAGCTAACACTGACGTTATGATAAGCAATTCGAGAATCGTCAAACCAGATGATGTACGCATACTGCTAACCTCTCGGTAAAGTCCCCAAGACGTAATACATCCTCTTCCTTTGAGAAGATTAGCGCAGTATTTCTTACAAAATCCTTACAAAAGTAAATAAGACCCACTGCAAGTACTAGCTTTTGGTACTTGCAATGGGCTCGGCTTAAGTTTGGGTGTTTGTGTTTAGTCCATGATGAGTTCAGGACTACGGCGGTCACGTGTGGCCCTAGCGTGAGCGTAGTCAATTCTGCCCCGCATCCACTCACCGATGGGAAGCGGATATTTTGCCATGAAGCCAGCCATCAGAAAGGTTGCAAAAGCGTGAACGACAGTGCGAATAAGCAGATTATTTAGGCTACCGTCTAGTAAGGGGCTATAAACGGCGAGTGCGCCCAGATTCATGAAAACAAAGAGCAGGTTAGCAAGAAGAAGAAGTTCAACGGATGCGCGGAGGAAAACACGTAGATTGCTCATGTCTCTCATAATAGTCTAATGGGTCTTACAGAATTCTTATTGAGGCTATAGGCTGGATAGATGTTATGTAATTACAGCAAAGCGATTATGGGCCATTGATCGTAACGGTCTGTTGCGTTGTTGCGCCCGTAAGATCGATAAGGTCCAACACTAGAGCATTTTCTTCTGTGATGATATTAAAGCTAAAACGTCCATTTTCAGAGGCCGTAGCACTGCGTTCCAAGTCGTCACCACTTAGGGTAATGGTAGAACCTGGCAGCGCTACCCCATGAAGTCTGACCAGATTGCCCTGGCGTACGGGTTCGGCAAGGGCGACAAAGGCAGCTGGTTCGGTGCGGATGACGGGTTGCGTGTGCTGCGCGGCTGCGCCATCCTCGGTAAATCGGGATTCTACGGTCACAAGGTTGAAACCGTTGTTAAGGGGTGTCTCGAGGCTAAACGTTTCCCCCCCAAGTTCGCTCACAGTTGCGCCCGTCTGCACCAAACGCCCTGTTGTTTCCCCTTGCAGCGTCAGGGTTGCATCTGGCGTTTGGGTGGGGAAAGCGTTGACGAAAAGCTCAGGCGCAATAACTTGCTCGTCGCGTTCTAGGTTGAAGGTATCGAGGGCGTCTAGCTCCAGGTCAGCTACACCCGCCTCGGGGTCGAACTGCTGACCTTCGGCAACTTCGACAACCTCGTAGCCAATTACTGCGGCGACTTCACCTTCAAAAGTTTTTAAGAGAGGTGGCTCGTCGCCCTCGGCAGCGTCGACACGGAGTTTGGTGCCACGTACACCTGCGACAAGGCCAGGCGTTTCAATTTCAAAGGGCTGACCGTCACCCTCGACCACGGCCCAGATTTTGCCGTGTCTCAGCTTGACAAGTGAGCGGCGCGTGCCGTCTTCGAATTCTTCTAGTTGCTGTACGGCAATCTCCGTATCAGCTTGCAAGCGTAGGACGCTGCCGTCGTCAAACTTGACCTCGAGCCACGAGTCGTCGGCGGTGCGGGCAAAGACAATGGGGTTGAAGGTTGCCTCTAAGTAAACGACTTCCCAGCCGTCGTCACTGGGTTCTTCAGAAAACTGCATGTCGGCTGCGCCGTTAAAGCCAATAACGCGGGCGACACCTGTGCCGACGCTAACCAGGTCTTGGTACCAGGGGTCGCTTTCGAAATAGCTCGAGAGTGACGGGGTGCCGCCTTCGGGCATCACGAGTTGCTGCATCGGTTCCAAATTAACCACGCTACCCAGATAGGTCACGCGTCCTTCACCTGAGAGCAGCACGGCGCGTTTGCCTGCCGCATCACTGGCATCAAAACGGGCCTCGCCCCAGATGCGCACGGGACCCTGCATGTTGAAAGTCACATCATCAGCGTTGACATAGGCTTTGCCTTGCTTTAGCTCAAACCCTCTAGGGGGGTGATAAAGCTCGCTGTTCGGCGCTAAGCGCAGCTCGCCTTCTGGCAAGGCTAGTGTGACCTCGCCTTGAAAGGTACGCAGTCTGCTGTCAACCGTAAAGTCATCACCAACTTGGGCGGGTTGCCAGGGCGCGTTTTCCGCAGGCCGAAACTCGGCGACGCCGTCAACCTTTTGTAGCGTTTGAGCAAACCCCGTTGCTAGAAGTAGGCAAATGAGGGGCAAATAGACCGTTTTTATTAGGTTATTCACAGTTAAAAGTATAACGCTTACGCACTTACGACGTTCGCAACCTCAAGAAAAGTCGAAAAAGCCCTGTACGATTGTGTTTAGGTGAAGAAGCCCTTTTTCTGTTGCGCGTAGATAGGGGGGCGTAAGCTCAAGTAACCCCTCTGCCTTATAACGTTCGATAAGCAGGGCGAAGCGTTCTAAAAGCTGAATACCGCTGGTTCTCTCGGCACGTTCTACATGGACACCACGCCGCGTCCGCAAACCTGTCATAAGCAGGTCGAGGACGTAATCATCAGGGCTGACTGGCAAAATTTCGGGGCTGCTGTGCTCGAGCCAGGCTTTAATCGGTCCATTGGTGCGGCGCTCGCCTACAAGAGGTCGGGGACCAGGGGTCGGGGAGCAGAATGTGCTACTGCTGGCCCCTAACCCCTGGCCTCTGATCCCTGCCGAAGGCAAAAAGCTTGCCGCGGAGGGACCCAGCGCCAAAAAATAATCCCCATGCCAGTACACCTGATTGTGTTTGGATTCGTGTCCCCTTTTGGCGTGGCTCGAGACTTCGTAGCGGTTTAAACCGTAACTGTTCAAAATTTCATTGGTTAGGTCGTAGTCGTCAGCCTCTTTGTCCTCATCTACTTTGACGCCGCGTCTAGCAAAGGGGGTGTAAGGCTCAATCGTGAGGTTGTAGACGCTGATATGCGGCACGCCTGTCCCGGCTAGGGCGTTCAAATCTTGCTCGGTCACCTGACCGCGAATCCCGGTTATCAGGTCGGCGGACACCTCGAAACCTGCGTCAAGGGCCATCTCAACCGCCTCAAGCCCTTGTTTCCCTGAGTGAAGTCGCCCCAAAAAGCTCAGGACCCCATCCTGGGTTGATTGCAAACCTATGGAAAGGCGGTTGAATCCTAAAGCTTTGAACGTTTGTAAACGCGCCCTGTCAAAGGTTAGGGGGTCAGCCTCGAGCGTCGTTTCTTCACGCGCGGGCCAGCCCCAGGTTTTCTCGAGTGTGGTAACAACCCGCGCTAATTCTTTATCTGAGAGGTGCGACGGGGTGCCGCCGCCAAAATAGACGGTGTCTAACCCGCTCGGAAATTCATGGCCTGAAAACTCACGGTGCAGCGCAGTTGCTTCCTCGTCTAAACGGTCGAGATACGCCGCCACCAAAGCCTCATTGCGGTGCATTTTGTGAAAGTCGCAGTAGGGGCAGACCTTCGGGCAAAAAGGTACGTGAAGGTAGAGCGATTTGGGCGCAGCTCGAGACACATGGGTAGTGTATAGCGCTTATGCGGGACTCTGCGTTTCCCTCAACGTTGTTCCCTGCGTCCTAATCACGTTCTCAGGTACGATGCTCCGTTCACATCGATAATCGCGCCTGTGCTGAATTCGGCACCTTCGGAGGCGAGAAATAAAACAGCGTGTGCGACCTCCTCGGGTTTGGCGACGCGTTTTAGAGGGCTTTGCATACGCAGGTCGTTGCCTCGGGGGCTCTCGAGGACATCCTTTGCCATGTCTGTTTCCACAAAGCCAGGGGCCACCACGGCGACAAAGATATTGTGCGGCGCAAGTTTTTGCGCGAGCGACTGGCTCATGGCGTTGAGCCCTGCCTTGCTTGCGCCGTAAGCCGGACTGTCCGGTTCGCCCCGAAATGCCCCTCGAGACGAAACATTAACAATGCGCCCACCACCCTGCCCAATCATGTGCTGCGCGGCGTGGTAGCAAAGATTTGCAGGGGCCAGCAGGTTGACGCTTAAGGTTGCTTGCCACTTCGCCTGCCATTCTTCAAACCTCACCGCGTCAATAGGGTGCGCCTGAAAAATACCTGCGTTGTTCACCAATATGTCAAGCCCTCCCAAGCCTTCAATCGTCCTCTCGATAAGCTCTTGGGCGAAAGCGGGCTCGGCAATGTCGCCTGCAATAGAGATGTGACCGCTGCCGCGAAGGGACGCCAGGGTCTCTTTCGCTGCATCGTAATTGCTTTTATAAGCGACAGCAAGCTGCGCACCTCGTTCGGCAAAACCCTGCGCAACGGCGCGACCGATACCTCTCGCCCCGCCCGTGACCAACACCCGCTTAGCTGTAAACTCCACTGTTCCACCCTCTTTATTTAAACTGTCTAACTTAGATTAGCACCCGCTAAAGCTGTGAATGGACATTTTGTTCAAGTCAAAAAATTTCTTAAAAGGGGAGAGGTAGTGGTGGCCTCGTTGAAAGGCTTTGAGAAAGACCTAGCGCTTCGTACATCCTCCCGCAGTCAGACAGATTATGATAACTACTTAGTATGCTTAAGAATAGACGCGCAAAATTTGATTATGAAATCCTCGAGACCTTTGAAGCGGGGATTGTACTGACCGGCAGTGAAGTGAAGTCTCTAAGAGAGGGCGGCGGCTCGGTTGCTGAGTCATACGCCCGTGTCAGGGGCGGTGAGGTCTGGCTCGAGAACATGAATATTTTGGCCTATAGACAGGCGAGTTATAACAACCATGAGCCGCTACGAAGCCGTAAACTTTTGCTCAACCGGCGTGAAATTGCAGAAATTGTTAAGGGCTTAGACCGCCAGGGCTTAACCCTGGTGCCCCTCAAACTTTATTTTAACGAGGGTTGGGTGAAAATTACGGTGGGGCTTGCTCGGGGTAAAAAGCTCTACGACAAACGTGAGACCCAAAAAGCACGTGACGCCAAACGTCAAATGGACCGGGCGCTTAAAGATAGATGATGGACGCTCTTAGAAAACTGGCTTTCCTCTGTATATTTTTGTGCCTCATTCACGGGTTGAGTGTCGGTTTGTCCCAGCAGCAGCTTGTCGTCAACGGACGGAGTGTTGTGGGTTTAACGACCTCACTTGTGCCTGGTAGTTCTTATGTTTTAGCGACGCCCCTGGGCGAGGCGCTCGGTGCAAAGGCTGTTTACGACGCTAGCGCGCAAACGCTAAGCTACGACTTCGCCGGGCGACTTCTCAGTTTGCGTGTATTTGATGGGGCTGGGGCAGTGCCGTCTTCAGGTGCTGTCACTGTTGCGGGGCGCAGTGTTGCGGGGCAAGGTGCTGTGCTCAGCGGGGGCAACGTTTATGTGCCTGTCAAACCTATTATTACGGCGCTCGGTGGCACTGTCACCTACATGGAAAGTCAGCAAACCGTTATGGCGGTTTTTCCCAGGGCGCAACTTAGAACGGCGCGGCTCGAGCGGCAGTCAAGTGGGGTGGAGCGTTTTGTGCTCGAGTTTTCTGGACTGACCACTTATGAGACTTATTACAACGCCGCGCTGGGCACCCTACAAGTACGCTTCGAGCGCACTGATTTGGCTGCGGCGCAGCAATTTACGGGCGCGAATTTTCAATCAGCCATCGTGACACCCAATGCAGGCTACGTCGATTTTCGCGTAACGTTAGTTCCAGACCGCCGCTACGACAGTTATACGAGTCCGCAGACAAACGGGTTTAGTTTGGTAGTCGATATCTTCCCGGAAACCTCGGCAACGGATAACGCCGTGTCAGACGCCAGCGTCGTAATAGACCCTGGACACGGAGGGCAAGATGTGGGACTCAGCTTTACTGAAGGGTCTGAAGCTACTTTGACCCTGGCCTTTAGCCAAAAATTAGCCGAGGCGCTGCGGGCGCGCGGTGTCAATAGCCGCCTGACGCGCCAAACGAATGCAGGCTTAGGTGCTGCGCTGCGGTCACAAGCGGGTATCGGCTCGAGCCTCTTTATATCGGTGCACGCAGCCGAACTTCTCAAGGGGCAATACAACGCTTACTACCTGGGTGAGGCGAACAGCGCCCAAACGTTTGACCTGGCTCTGCGCGAAAATGCTGCCAACGCCCTGCAAAACCCCGATACAGACGCGCTACGCAGGCGCGTCCTTTTGAATCTAGTGCCTGATTTGTCCCTGGGTGAGGCCTACGGTAGAGGTGTCGAGCGTGAACTTGCGCAAGTGGCGGGTTACCGCACGAATATCTTGAGCGCCGCGCCTCTGGCTGTGCTAGACGGCGCCGCAGGACGCGGGCTTTTGCTCGAGTTTAGCCCGCAAGACTTAGTCGATGACGCGCTCGTTGAGGCGCTCGCCGCCGCACTCGTCACAGTTCTCGCTCAAGGGGGCGCAAATTAGCGAAGAACGCTCTGTATTAGCTCGAGCGGACCTGTGGCTCAGCCCGCAGGTGTTGTTTGGGCTGGTTATCTTAGCGGCGGGGCTAGGGGTGTTCATTTGGGGCGTGCCGCGTGACCGACCTCCCCTTGTTACTGTAGAAGAAACTCTAACCGAGACCGTCGCCGGAACGCAGTCGGTACAGCTTGTTCTTTTCGAAGCCAGCCCTGACGAGCGGCTTATAGAAACGCCGCTGCGTAAAGACTTACCCACAGCCGACACGCTTAGTGCAAGGCTCGAGATTATTTTAGAAGCTTTGCGTGAAGAAGCCCTTGATACCTTGTGGCCCGAGGCGCTAGTGGTCCCTACTGTATTCACCTTTGAAATGGATAACGGGGCGCGGCAGGTGGTCGTTTTAGATTTTGATTTACCCGAACCTGTTGCGGTTACCGTTGACGGGGAAAAAAGGCTACTCGAGTCTATTAAAACGACGCTGCTGCGCAACGGAGCAGATGAGGTGCAAATTTTAATAAATCACAGAGAGAGCCCCAGTTTTTTAGGTCATGTGGGGCTATAGTTTAGACAGGGTCAGCCTATGTGATGTGTCAACTTGCCTAAACTAATTTCTGGAGTTTTAGAAACTTTGCGTAACTGAAATAGCTATACATAAATCTCGGACAATTAAGTGATTTTTTACCCTCCTAGATATAGCTGCGTTCCGCGTAACAACATCCGGATTTCGCTTGCGGTATCTGGTTTTATCGTCTGTCGCTCGAAAATTAAGAAAATTATCTTCTGGTATAGCCTCTTAAAACCTCCTATTTTTTTCTGAGAAGAGAACATCGTGATTGAATTAGGTCACTCCCTTATTTGCTATCTTTTCATCATTAACCTTAGGATTTATGATTCACAACTCCGATTTTCTGGCTTTGGAATAATCTCCTTGCTAAATTAATAGTGCGAATGAGGCGCTTTGGTCATCCAATATTTAGAGACGATGCCCCGACCTCGCTGCTACAGTTATCTTTTCTCTTGGGGTTAGGCAACATTTAGGTTAGGCAAAGTATTGTCACATAGATACTCAATGTGCCGCCGCACACCCCTATGGCGTAGCGATCAATTTGGCAGCCCCTTTTCGGGCCAATTCTCTCTCAAGAATTGGTTTCCTTCGTCAACTGCCTATTGTTCGGATCCAGCACACCTACACGTAGGTGTGCTGGTCTTTGTTACTACCCTTTAAATTTCACCCACATTTACTGTATCCGCAGCTTTCGCACTTCTGACATCCCTCTTCAAATCTTAGTGGCGTGCCGCAGTCGGGGCAGCCCTGATTTTTTTGCAAGACGTTCTCGACACCTGCGGTCTCTAGAGCAACTGCTAAAAGGTCAGCCTTACTCGCCACCATACGCCCCTGATAGTTGCCGTACATCCCGCCGTTAATCCCGCGTAGCGTCTTGATAACAATCTCAGCAGGCACACCGTATTGCAGCGCAATCGACACCATGCGGCCTAGTGCCTCACTGTCGGCATTCGCCTCGTCGCCAGCTTTACCCGAAACAATAAAGACCTCGGTGGGCAGACCGTCTTGCGAATTGACCGTGACGTAAAAGCCGCGTTTTTCGCCGCTGGGCAGCATTAGCTTTACGGTATCGGTGAAGCCAGATAAGCGTCCTGGACGGTCAAACAGAGGTTCGCCTGGTAGGCGCTCTTGCTGCGCGCCTGTTACAGAAGTGGCTACGGAAGAAACGTCTGACTTCTGGCTACTGGCTACTGACTTCTGCTCTTTCTCTTCTTTTTTCGTACTCAAGACCTGGAACTGCCTCGAGCCGTCTCGGTAAACGGTAATCCCTTTGCAGCCTGTCTCAAAGGCGCGGCTGTAAGCGTTGTAAACATCTTCCACGCTAGCCTCGTTAGGCATGTTGATGGTCTTAGAAATTGAATTGGCGACCATCTTATCGCCACCGTCAAAAGTGCTTTGAATAACGCCTTGCATCTTCACGTGGTCCTCGGGGCTTATGTCGTGGGCGCAGACCAGTACCGCTTTGACATCGTCAGGAATAAAGTCCAGGCCTTGCACGCTGCCGTGATTATCTTGAACAGCGCTCACGACTTTGTCCCAGTCCCATTTGCCATCTTTTTCAAAGTTTGCGTGGGGCGCGTGGCGGTCTAAGAGTTCTTGAAATAGAGGGTGTATGAGTGAGGCGTAACTGTCACCGATTTTGCGGTAGATAAAGGGTGCAAAGACGGGTTCGACACCGCTCGAGACGCCCATGAGCATGCTGGTCGTGCCTGTTGGCGCAACGGTTAGTAAGGCAACGTTACGCCGCTCAGCGTCTAAGGTGCTGTCTTTAAGTAGCGGGAACGCGCCACGTTCTTTAGCTAAGGTTTCACTTGCTTCAGTCGCGTTTTCGCGCAGTTCGGCAATCATTTTCTGCACGGCGTCGCGTCCCTCGTCACTGTCGTAACGGTAGCCCATCATAATAAGTGCATCGGCTAGACCCATAACGCCCAGACCCAAACGGCGCAGCTTCATGCTCATGTCGCGGTTATCCTCGAGGGCGAACTTATTGACCTCTAAAACATTATCTAAAAAGCGGATGCAGGTGTGAACGTCGGCGCGGAAGGTTTGCCAGTCGAAGCCGCTCATACCTTCGTCAGGTGTCTGGACGTAGGCGGCTAGGTTTATAGCCCCCAAATCGCAGGGTTCGCCTGGGAAGAGGGGTATCTCGCCACAGTTGTGTGCAGAAATGCCGTTAGCGTCAAAGGCGTGAACCTGCTCAACCGTAACGTCAAAAACTTCTTCTTCACCATCTGCTTCAATAGCGATAATCGTATCGGCAAAACGTTCGCGGTTTGGTTCGCGCTCATAGGCACTAAGTTGTTCATTCAGCCTGCTGCATTTGCTACCGTCTTCGAAGTTTATCTGCGTTTGAAAGCTAAAAAGGTTGTCGTTCGCAATGACGAGTTCATGGTCGGCTTGGCAATAGTAAGAGGCGTTGCCACCTTGCCCATCAGGCAAATCTCGGTAGCCTGCTGAACGGCGCTCTTCGTAGATGGTACTTACAATACCCAAACGGGCTAGCATACGTTGCACCCGCTTGAGTAGCGGCAAGTTGGATTGAGCTAGCCTGACTGATACACCTTTTTGCTGAGTGCCTTGTGCAGAGCCGTCTGCATCGAATAAACCTCTCAGAAAACCGCGACAGAAGTCGTAGCTTGCGCTCTCGACTTCATCTGTGACAGTTTTTGCGCCGTGGCTTATGCCGAACGTTGCCGCTAGACGTGCTAAAGCCGAGGAAGTCATGCGAATTTTATCGTCTTTTTCAGTTATCCACAGTTTACCCTCGGGCAAATACCCAAGTCCATCTCGAGCTAGTTCCGCAAGTGCATGGCGTTGGTCGCCCCAATAATCTAGGCATGCCATTGGTTCCGCTTTATCAGTGACAAATGTACCGTCACCAACGAGAGAGCCGAGCAGCCAGCCTTCGATAAGCGTACCCTTACCAGACCAGGGGGTAACCGCGCGGTGATTTTGTAGGGCGACGCTGTCACCTACGTTTAGGTTCTCTACTTCAGTCCAAGTTGTGGTTTGCGTGTGACGAGTCTGCTCAGTGATTTGTTTGAGTTTGTGATTACCTGTTAGACGCAATTCAAAGCCGCGTTTGGTCTTGAGCTTGAATACGGGTTTGATGCCTGTTGACCAAAAGCCGTCAGACTCGAGACCGTAGACCTTGCCATCTACAACAGCACAAAATTTCTTGCCGACAAGGTCATGGACCTTGCGGGGGCCTATGTGCGTGCTCACCCAGGTATCCGCCGTAACACAAGGATTGGTCGACTTAATCTCTCCTAGCGCCTCACGCATCGGGTTGTATTCGTTAATACGGTCAATAAAGATAAGCCCTGGCTCGCCCGTTTGCCAGGCGTGGTCGGCAATATCGCGCAGGACGCCCGCCCCGGTTTTACCTTTAGCCTCTTGCATAAACTCGTCAGTAACCAAAATCGAAATATTAAAGGTCGAAATGTCGCCCTCGGCTTGTTCACGCTCGAGGTCTTTCGCCGTAATAAAGTCGTGGATGTCGGGGTGGGTAATGGAGATAGTCGCCATCCCAGCGCCGCGCCGGGTCCCCCCTTGCCTTATTACGCGCAGCGTAGGCGCAAAGATATAGCGCAGCGTTGCAATAGGACCCGCGTAGTCCGCGCCGCCCAGTGACGCCCAATAAGCAAAGTTGTCAAACACTTCTACTGCAAAGCTACTCGGGCCGCTGCTGCTGCCGCCCGAGCCTTTGACGGGTGTTCCCTCGGGGCGCAGGTCGCTCAGGTCGAGCAGGACATCATCGCCGCTTAACAGTCGCAAAATCATGTCGCTGCCGTTTTTCCAGATACCGTCAACCGAATCGCCTACAGTGGCTTTGGGTAAGGCTTGCGGAGCCTCCGTCTGCTCAATGAACTTAGCGTAGCGGTAGCCCTTGGTCACGTACTGACCATGCACCAGGTCCATATACGTACCCGTTTTGACCTTGTCATAGTCAGGGTGGGCGTTTGAAATAGTTAAAAAGAGTTGTCCAGTGACGTTTTCAAAAGCCTGTTTGGGCTTCATGGGGTCTAAGTTGAGGCCGTTACCGCCGCCGACTTTGGTCACAAACGCCAGCTTGGTTGCCAGGTTCAGGACCCATTCATTGGTTCCGGTCTCTTGCGGACTGCCGTCCTGGACAAAGCAGTTGAGCACGTTGCCGTGACTCGTCGCTGCACCTGCTAGAACCCGCCCACCAGGACAAAAACGCTTGCTCGCCATCAGGTCGAAAAACCGCGCGGCGTAGCTTTCTCTAGCCTCACCTGTTTCGGGGCTTGCAACCCAGTTAGAAACGCGGCTGAACAACCCCGCTAAGTCGTTGTCACCTGGCATAAAATACTGCCGCTTGGCGATAGCGACGGCGTGTTCATCGAAATTGGTTAAAAAATTTATGGCTGACGGCGTTGCAACTTTACCCACGATACTTCCTCCTTGAAGCGTTTCCACCCAACTACCTATACTTACTCTTCTGGCCTACCCTTGTGAAAAGATGTCGAGGAGACATGTTGTGGTGGAAATGGCATAGAGGCTACAAGCACATTTTTAATCTTTCCTAGCCTCTATTCTCGAGCACCTTTAAGGTTGCTCAAGGAGATTAACATACAAGATGTTGTATGTAAAGAGTTTTAACGTCTACATTTTGTGTAAAAATTAACTTTTCGGCTAATTCGGTATGGTAAATTTCTTTGCAACGACTGGTATCCATGAACTTTAACAAATACTAGATATGGTACACAAGTGTGCGTGTCACAAGCAACCTAAAGCTATAAGAATAGTTAACTGCAACTGTATGTACAGGTCTCGAGAGCGTCCCAACTTTTTATAAACTGGCACCATCATAACAAAGCACTATTCCTTAAAACCTCAGGTTCCATAGGTGTTGCGGGCGAGTGATTGTGTTCGGAAACCGCTTGACCTGAAACGGGGGGTGTATGTTAGGTTGAACTGTTGTAAAAACCAAAGGTAGAAGGAGATTATTATGAATAAGACTGAAATGGCAGAGAAGTTAGCAGACAAGTGTGACCTGAGCAAAGCCAAAGCAAGCGAAGTGCTTTCAGCACTTTTCGACACTGACTCGGGTGAGGGCATTATCGCTTCAGAATTAGATGGCGGCGGCACGGTTCAACTGGTTGGTTTTGGCACCTTTGAGACCAAGTTCCGTAAAGCGCGCAAAGGTCGTAACCCCTCGACAGGCGAGGAAATCGACATTGCTGCAAAAACCTACCCTAACTTCAAACCAGGCAAGGGTTTCAAAGACCGCGTTGCCAAGTAGTCGCTAAACAAGCGTTTAGCTTAGTAATAAGAGAGAGGACCAGTTTTAACGCTGGTCCTCTTTTTCGTTTAGATTTTTTGTCATATGAGTTGGGCTCGAGCGCCCAAAAGCTGCGAACCGGAGCGCCTACCTGATAAGCTGTTTGGGTGCAGCGTCAAGCCCTCTTATGTGCCAGCCTACTCGCAGCAGGCAAACCCCTAAGCCACGCCGAGCTAGCGAAAGTTCTAGAACTTTCTAAAGACCAAATTCCTGACGAAGTTGCGTCTTTACAGCAAACCCTCAAAGAGGCAGGTTTAGGTCTGGTTGTCGAAGAGGTTGCGGGTGGGTTTCGTCTTGTGGTCGACCCGGTACTTGTACCCGCATTGGCTGAACTGCTGGCGCCGCCGCCCCTGCCGCAGCTTTCTAACGCCGCCCTAGAGACCCTAGCCATCGTCGCGTACAAACAGCCCACCACCCGTGGTGAGGTCGAGGCAGCTAGGGGAACCTCGTGCGTATCGACCCTGGAAACCTTGCAAGAACGCGAACTCATAAAAGTCATAGGTCGCAAAGATGTAGTGGGGCAACCCCTGCTCTACGCAACGACGGAGCGGTTTTTGCTCGAGTTCGGCCTGAATTCACTCGAGGATTTACCCCCCATCGAAGAAGCGCCTGAAGGGTTCCTAAGAGGCTAAGTTCATCAAGGGGCCAAGCTAATATGATCGAGTACCGAGACACGACAGTCGGTGTGACGCCCGACAAGCTAAGCGAATTCTGTAAAGGATGGCGCAACCCTTTATCATCTGAGCAGCATTTGAAAGTTCTCAACAAAAGCGACCTGGTTATCCTAGCCGTCGATTCCGACACAGGGAGAGTCGTCGGCTTCATCACAGCGCTTACCGATTACGTTCAAGCCGCCTTTATATCTTTGCTGGAAGTTACGCCTTCTTACCGTAAGCAAGGAATTGGCACCCAGCTTATGCGGCGAATGCTGGTTCAACTCGAGGGTATTCCCGCTATAGATTTGACCTGCAACCCGGATGTTCAACCTTTCTACGCCAAACTTGGCATGCAGCCCTCTGTCGGTATGGTGATGAGGAATTACTGAGTGATATCGGTCTATAAAATTAAGCGTAGGCTGCGCCCAGTGCAGCCTACGCTTCCTAAGGGTTTGTCTAGTCTAGGTCAATCTCGAGCTGCGTTTGCCGCTGTTGCCTCCTTTATAAACTGAGCCATGCCGGGGTGAATGGCTTCGTACGTAGCTGTGAACCTCGGGTCAGCGACGTACATGTCACCAAGATTGGCGTGCATCTGGCGTGAGCAAGGGTAAAACCAGGTATCAATCAGGCGGCGGGCTTCATCGACAGCGTTCATGGCGCGTTCGTCGTCAGGCGCTACGCCCTCCGTCATAAGTTGCGCAATACGGGTATTAACTGCGTCATTTTCGCCCTTGTAACGCTGCCAGTCGGTTTTTGTGTAGCGTTTCGTGCGTTGAGCTGACACCTTATAGGCGTCGGTATCTCCCCAACGCTCTTGAACTTCGGCCTCGTGGTCGTTCGGATTGAAGTCACCGAAAACCTCGAACATTTCTTTGTCAGTCATTTGAATTCCTCCTTCTAGTGAGGTGAGTGTTTTGTCGATCAGGCCCAACATAGCCTGCAAGCGCCCAACCTTCGTTTTAATGAGGCTTCGTTGCTGCTGTAATGCCTCGAGGCGATTAAAGTCTGGGTCGCTTAGCCCCTCACGAATAGCCTTAAGATTAAAGCCCAGTTCCTTATAAAAAAGAATCTGCTGGAGTTTGGCTAAGTCCGCCTCGCTGTAACGCCTATAACCCGCTTGGGAACGCTCCGAAGGTGTAAGCAAGCCCAGTTCGTCGTAATGGTGCAGGGTTCGCACGCTCACGTGCGCGAGCTTGCCCAATTCACCTACGCTGTAGCTTGTCTTGACATTCGGACTGTTCACTTGCACGGTGCTCACCTCGACTAAAGTTTAAAGGCTTACGTAACGTGAGAGTCAAGCCCAACTTGGCATAGTGGATTTGGCATGTCGAGATATTTGCGTTTATACTTCTTGGATGCAAGCTCTCTATTCTTGGACAGGTGCCCTCGGGCGATGGCGTCTTTAAACAGTTAGTGCCTAAACGTTCTACCTGGATAAGCCCCCATTCAAGAAAGCTGAGGTTGCACGCCTGATGGTATCGTCACGTGTGAAAGTCAAACCTGTTTACAAAGAAGTTTTAGCCGATTTAGAAACCCCCTTAACTGCTTATCTAAAAGTCGCAGGACATCCTTCGTTTTTGTTGGAAAGCGTCGAGCAAGGCGAGCGTGTCGCCCGCTACTCGTTTATCGGAACGGGTGAAAAAAAGCGTATCGAGGCTCGGGGTAGCAAAATTACTATCACCAGCGCTGAGGGTGCTGAAGAACTCGAGACAAAAGACCCCTTGAAAGTTTTGTGGGATTTAACCGTCGGTGAAAGTGAAGGCTCAGACGACCTCCCTGACTTTTGGGCGGGCGCGGTGGGCTACGCGAGTTACGACCTGATTCGTCAGTACGAAACCCTGCCCGACACTAACCCTGACGAGCTGGACATACCCGACCTCTTGTTTATTCAGCCCGAGGTTCTGGTTATTTTCGACCACCTGAAGCGCCGCATTTTTATTGTCGCGCCTGCCGAAGTCGGCAGTGCGTCAGATGAGGCGCGGGCGCAAAAACTTGTCGAGGAAACTTACGCGCGGTTGCGTGGCCCCCTGCCTGGCGTGCCCGGTGACCGCGCCGGACGCCGCACCGAGTTCAAGCCAAACTTTAGCAAAGAGGGTTATATGGCGGCGGTGGCAAAAGCGGTTGACTACATTCATGCAGGTGACATTTTTCAGGTCGTACCGAGCCAGCGCTTAACAGCGGAGTTGGGCGTTCATCCGTTTGCCCTTTACCGCGCTTTAAGAGTTGTCAATCCGAGCCCTTATTTGGGCTATTTGGATTTAGGGCCTGTGACGCTCGTGGCGAGTAGTCCCGAGAGTTTGGTAAGAAGTGACGGTAAGAAGGTCGAGACCTTGCCCATCGCTGGTACACGTAAACGTGGTAAGGATGCAGAAGAGGATGAGGCGCTTGCTAAGGAACTGCTTGCTGACGAAAAAGAACGCGCCGAGCATATTATGCTTGTTGACTTAGGCCGCAACGACCTGGGGCGCGTTTGTCAGCACGGTTCGGTGAAGGTTTCAGACCTTATGTATATAGAGCGCTACAGCCACGTTATGCACATTGTCTCGACGGTTGAGGGCATTCTCGCTGAGGGCAAAACGCCGCTCGACGCGCTCTCGAGCACCCTCCCCATGGGAACTGCCTCCGGTGCCCCCAAAATTCGTGCGATGGAAATAATTGAGGAACTCGAGCCTGTGCGGCGCGGTCCCTATGCTGGCGCGTTTGGTTATCTCAGTCTAACGGGTGCAATGGATATGGCGCTTACGCTTAGAACGGCTGTCATTGCCAACGGGCAAATCCACTTGCAAGCGGGCGGTGGTGTTGTCGCTGATTCTGACCCTGAATTTGAATATATCGAGTCGATGAACAAGTTGGCGGCAGTGGTAAAAGCTGTTGAAATGGCAACAGAAGGCTTAGCATGAACGGCCTTTATGACGCCCAATACATCAGCGAATTTTATGATGATTACGGCGTGACGGAGTGGGACAGACTTCTAAAAACACCAGCGGACCGCGTGAGCCTCCACATCCATAAACATTATTTAGAGAAGTATCTTGAACCGGGCGATAGGGTTTTAGAAGCAGGCGCAGGGCCAGGTCGATTTACGATAGAGCTTGCCAAGCTAGGTGCTAGGGTCACTGTTGGTGATATTTCTAAAGGGCAGCTCGAGCTAAACGAACACTACGTTTCCGAAGCTAAATGTGAAGGGGCGGTTGAAGCTCGAGTTCAACTCGATATCACTGATTTAAACCAGTTTGAAACAGGTAGCTTTGACGCTGTTGTTTGTTACGGCGGGGCACTCAGCTATGTGATGAATAGGGCGGATGACGCGGCGAAAGAACTCCTGCGGGTGGTCAAACCGGGTGGGTATGTGCTACTTAGCGTCATGTCACTTATTGGTGCGACACGGATATTGCTCGAGGGAATCTTGAGTTTGGAAAACTTTCCCGACCTTGTTGAGCAGGTGAACCGTGACGGTATTTTGACGGATGAAAATAACAACGGGCATCCTTTAAAGCTATACCGGAGTAGTGAATTGAAGGATTTACTTGGCAGTCACGGTGCTCAGGTCTTAGTACTTTCAGCAGCAAATCTGGTCAGTGCGGGCCGCAGTGAGGCACTCGAGCCTTTTCTAGATACCCCCGTCTGGGATAAGTTTTTATCATGGGAACTTGATTATTGCGCTGAAGAGGGTGCGGTGGACTGTGGCACACATATCCTCGCCGTTGCCCAGAAAAGTGTAGCCCAGAAAGGCGCGTCATGAGAATTCGTGCTTGTCAGGAAAAAGATGCGCCCAACTTAGCTGCACTGCTTCATAGACTCGGGGGCATGTCTACCATTGCCGCTGAAACGCCCGAGGTAACGCAGGCACGTATTGGAAAACATCTAGCAAGGATTATCGCCAGTGAGGAACACACGTTGCTTGTCGCTGTAGACGGTGAAACCCTCGCAGGCTACATAAGCGTCCATTGGCACCCGACGTTTTTGCAGGCGGATGGTGAAGGCTTCATTTCTGAACTGTTCGTACACCCTGACTACCGTCTAAAGGGGCTTGGCAGCACGCTTTTAGACCAGGTGGCAGGTGAGGGCGTAGCTCGAGGGTGCGCCAGACTGTCCCTCCTCAATATGAAACATAAAACCTCATACGAACGTGGTTTCTATCAGAAACGAAATTGGGAAGAGCGCTCCAACGCTGCTAACTTCACTCTAAATTTGAAAGAGCGTAAAGCATGAAAACAATACTCGTCATTGATAACTACGATTCATTTACTTACAACCTTGTGCAGTATCTGGGAGAGCTTGGCGTTGAAACGGTTATCTGGAGAAATGACCAGTTTGATATAGAAGCAATCAAAGACCTCAATCCCGATGGCATTGTCGTTTCGCCCGGACCTTGTACCCCAAACGAAGCGGGTCACTCGGTAGAGGTCATTAAAACCTATGGCGGGGAGAAACCGATTCTTGGGGTTTGCTTGGGTCACCAAAGTATAGGCGCAGCTTACGGCGCAAACGTGGTGCGGGCGAACAAAATTATGCACGGTAAAACAAGCCAGATTCGGCACGACGGTACGGCGACCTTTAAAGATTTACCCGAAGAGGTCACAGCGACCCGCTACCACTCGCTCATCGTCAAAGATTTGCCGCCTGTGCTTATTCCTAACGCCTGGGTCAATGATGATGGGGAAGAGATTGTCATGGGGTTGCGGCACGCCGAGTACCCCGTCTGGGGCGTGCAGTTTCACCCCGAGAGTATTTTGACCGATACGGGCCACAAAATGCTTCAGAATTTTATAGATATTTGCTGATGATTCACGATGTAAATACAAGGACGCTCTACCCCCTCGAGAAAAGGGTTGAAGTTTACCGCGTTGGTGAGACAAGCCAAAATACACCTGAACATTTCCGTTTGGATTCGACAAGTCTCTTTTGGGGAATAGCTACAGATGGGAAAAATATCAACTATATGCAGGCCCATATTTTGCCTGTTCCAGGAATACAGGTTGTAAAGTTCGCCTGGAAAGCTCATTTCCCCGACGAAGATAAGATTGACTATTACATCGACATTGTGAATATTACCGAGCACTCAGATAAACGGTGGCATGTGCGTGACCTTTACTTAGACGTCATTATTATTGAGGGCGAACGCGCCGAGGTTTTGGATACGGATGAATACTTAGCGGCTATAGAAGCGGGTTTCCTTGGGCAAGAGGAGGCAGCTTTTGCCCTTACGAGTTTGCATGAACTTATGAATGCGCTTGCCAAACATGGTTACAGCCTCGAGGCTTACTTAGCAAGCCACAACATCCATTTGGATTGGGTTTAGATGGCGCAGGTCAAGGTTTACGCCCTGACAAGTCACTTAGCGAGCGTAAGGACCTCCCTATCTGAGACCGTTCACTCCTGTCTCGTCGAAGCTTTAGAGTTGCCACCCGAAAAGAAGTTTCAGCGCTTTTTGCCTCTCGAGCCCGAAAACTTCATCTATCCAAATGACCGCACGGCGCGCTACACTATTCTAGAAATCAGCCTATTTGAGGGGCGTAGTGTCAAGGCGAAAAAGAGGCTTATCCGTTTGCTGTTTAAACGCCTGGAAGCGGCTTGCAAGATTGCCCCGCAAGACCTCGAGATAACGCTGTTTGAAACGCCCAGGCACAACTGGGGTATTCGCGGTCTGCCGGGGGACGCGTTAAAGCTGGACTACGATGCCGAAGTCTGACCCAAAGCCCGCCATAAGCGTTATTACCGTAACGCGGCAACGACTGGATATTTTGAAGCGAAAGCTCGAAACCCTAAAGGCGCAAAGCCTTCCCCCTGAGCAGTTCGAGCTTGTACTGTGTGTCAACGGCGATCCTGACACGTTGCGCGTCGTCAAAGATTGGCAAACGCCGTTCGCACTCGAGCTACTCTCTTTTGAGAAAAATATGGGTTCGGCAAAGGCGCGTAATGTTTGCGTGGCGCGTGCGCGTGCGCCGCTGCTTTACTTGTCCGACGATGACGCGCTGCTCAATCCCGACACGCTCCAAAAGCACCTTGAGTTTCACCAAAACAATGAAACCTGCGTGGTGGTAGGCGGGGTGGATTGGGAGTACGAGGGGGAACTCGAGCCCATGCGCCCGCAGCGGGTGAACTACTGGAACCTTCATGCGGTCAACACCAGTTTGCCCAAAGAGGTATTTACTGCCGCAGGAGGCTTTCCCGAGTGGCTCACGACCTACGGCTTTGAAGATATTTTGTTGGGCTACGCGCTTGCTAAGAGGGGCGTACCTCTGGTCGCGCTGCCAGAAGTCGCTGTGCGCCACCTGGGTGCGAATCCCATGCGCGGTTTGCAACCGGACAAGGCGCACAGCGCGGGGCAGAATGCCGTTAGAATTGTGCAAAAATATCCTGAACTCGCTTTTCGCCTGGGTGTCCATCCGTTTTTACTGCTACTAAAACGCATTGCCCTACGCTCTCCACTAAGTGTTATCTGGAAAAGCTTAAACGAGGGTTCCTTTCGTTATGAACGCGCCTATTTAGAAGGCGCATTGGAGGAAAAAAGACATGTCTGACTTATCGATTGCCCCCCTTTTGAACGATATTTTCGACGGTAAAACTTTGAACCGTGAGGATGCTCGAGAAGTTATTGGACACTTGATGGACGGCAAACTCAGCCAGATGCAGGCGGCGGCACTCTTAGCAGCCCTGCGCACGCGCGGCGAAACCGTTGAGGAAATTGTCGGCTTTGCAGAGGCCATGCGCAAACGCTCGGTCAAGGTTGAGATAGAGCGAAGCGAGCCGCTGCTGGATATTGTCGGTACGGGCGGCACGGGTATCAATACCTTTAACGTAAGCACCGCTTGTTTGTTCGTCGTGGCGGCAAGTGGCGTAAAAATTGCTAAACACGGCAACCGCGGCGTAACGCGCAAGTCGGGTTCGGCAGATGTTTTAGAGGCGCTAGGGGTAAACCTCGAGCAAACCCCTGAGCAACTTGCCCAAAGTGTCAACGAAGTCGGCTTGGCCTTCATGTACGCCCGCGCCCACCACCCCGCCATGAAGTTCGTTGCGCCGATTCGCTCAGATATTCAGGCGCGGACTATCTTTAATTCGATTGGCCCCCTGACCAACCCTGCCTCGGCAGAGCGGCAACTGATGGGCGTTTACGACCCTCACCTGACCGAAACGCTCGCCCAAGTTCTCCACGGCCTCGACGTCGAGCGTGCCCTGGTTGTTCACGGGAACGGCTTAGACGAATTGAGCGTCTGCGGCGAGAACCGCGTTAGCGAACTCAAAGACGGTGACATTCGCACCTACGAACTTATTCCCGAAGATGTCGGTTTAGCCCGCTACGCGCAGCGCGACATTCTGGGCGGCACACCCGAAGAAAACGCTCGTACTATCCGCCGCCTGTTCGCAGGTGAAATTACGGGTGCCAAACGCGATATCGTGCTCTTCAACTCGGGCGCGGCCCTTTACTTAATGGATAAATCAGACAGCATTGCTGAGGGTATTAAACTGGCGACTGAATTGCTTGACAGTGGTAAGGCGCTGGGTAAGCTCGAGCGTTACATTGCGTTTAGTCAGGCTTTGTAGAGGGAAATTTATCCCCCTAGAGTGACAGGTGTTCTCTAATATGTTCGTCTAGCCTTTGCGAAAGCTCATCGGGCAAGTAGCTAAGCACTTTCTGAATTCTTTCCAGGCTGATGTGCCGAATAAGTTCGACCTGCGCCTTACTGTCACGGTCCAGCCCCGTTCTCTCGCTAGGCAAAAAAAGCTGCATAGGGTAGATTTTGGCTACATTGCTCGTCAAAGGGATAACCACGACGACAGGCGCAAGTGCATTAGCCTCATTATTCGTAACGACAATAGCAGGCCGGATGTAGTTGGCTTCGCCCGCTCTGGCAGGCGTGAAATCAGCGAGGACGATGTCACCGCGCCTCAGCAGCACTACCAATCGTCCTCGGTGCTAGGCTCGAGGCCCTCACTTATGCCACTATCGAGCAGGGGGTCGGGGTTCTTCTTATACTCCTCCGCTAAAGCCCTATAGCCTTCGGTAAGTTCACGTTCACGCAACGATTGCATGGCTTTGGCAATGACTTCGCTGCGGCTGCTTAGGCCGTGCTCTTTTTGGTAGGTTTTGGCGTAGCGTATCCATTCTGGGGAGAGGCTAATGCTGATTTTTTGATTGTTCTTTGACATAGAGATAGTTTACTACTTTTTTTGCTACCTTGAGTAGTAAGAAACTCCATAATGTATAAAAATTTCTAAAGAGAGTTGTGTCCTTCGAATAACAAATTTCTGTATTCCAATGTTTTCCTTACATTCTCTAAACCTGGATACATGTGGGCCGGAGAAATACCTTCAATATACAGAAGCTTAAGTAGCTGCTTTGCTTCGGTGCTTGCTAGCATGATTTTTCGGAGACATTTTTCAGGTAATTCCTTTAAAGCTGATTGTCGCTCTAAAAGCTCGATTGCCTTATCCTGAGGTCTCCATATTCCGCTATTAGCGAAGTGAATGTTAGCCTCTAAATCTACCGTAAAGTAACCTTTCTGAGCGCGAATATTTTGATTATTAGAATATGATGTTGAAAATCCCTCAATTGGTCTACTCTCATTCTTGTTCACAACTTGTTGGTGATAATTCAGGAGAAAAGTGTTTAGTGCCCAGACCGATATGTAGTTACTTTCTACCGTTCCATCAAAAATCTCTTTTGCTGCAAAAAAAGCGGCATGAAGTGGTGAAGAAGTCCAATCTAAGAATCTAGTTGGAATGCCATAATGTTGTGCTAAACCAAAAGCCTCACGAAGACCAAGAGGCGGCATGATGAAATCTCTAATGTCGACATTATTCTCGAGTTGTGTTCTAGCTCTTTTTATTATCCGAAGTACATTTTCTTCGAAAGGCGTGGGAATACCTATACTATCTGCTAACTCAATAAAATTGTACAAAAACACGATCTCATCTTTTGACTGCCATCTTGCTTGATTCTCGTTCTCGCTAGTTCCAAAGCTATATAAATCTCTTCTTGTTTCAGCAGAGAGAGGATCGAACTTATCAAACGCATTATCTCGAAAGGCGCTTGGTATCAAATTCCAACTGGCATCTGCCTGACCACGAAATCTTAAGTGAAAACGTGAGCTTGGAAGATTGCTTACCCAATGCCTTTTGGACGGTCTTAAGTAATCTAGAAAAGCTTCTGCTGTAAATGGTCTGCCAGAAGCATCTT
>ENA-ORXM01002284-ORXM01002284.1-marine-metagenome-genome-assembly--contig:-NODE-2284-length-22991-cov-635.251331_pt1 | contig 22991 bp, 21 predicted proteins | sample MGYA00237867_ERZ511480 | MGnify/ENA primary metagenome ERZ511480 (study PRJEB26309, sample SAMN06266103) | marine metagenome | isolation source: Algal blade | place: United Kingdom:Sidmouth, United...
CGTACTTGATTCGGGATAAGGATTTTTGTAGGGAAAAATAGCGGAAAAAGAAACCGTCAAAAAGTAAGGATATTTTTATCTCACTACTTAATTGGTTGAATTAGGTAATTGGGGTAAAATGCTACGGGTGATTAGCCTTGCGAAAATTTAGCAAATTTTTATCTAAAAAACGAGTAGGGGAGAGCGCGACACGTTTTTGCAGCGCATATACACTCATCGCCACAAAGACACCGCAAATAGACCCGGCATAGACATCCATCAGGAAATGTTGGGTCAGTACAATACGCGAAATGCCGACCAATAAAGCGATAGTAAAAAACAAAAACCCCCATCCTTTTTGCTTGATTATCAAGGAAGTAAAGCAATACAAAGCAAAAGCCGAAAGCGTATGCCCCGAAGGAAAACTACTCGTTTGGCTCACACCCACATAAAAATCGGGGATATAATGAATGTCACCACAATACTTGTCCATCCAATACACAAAGCCCGGTCGCGGCATCGCAAATAAGGCTTTCAACGCCGTACTAATGACCAAATTTAGCACCCCAAGCAGTCCAATTAGTAAGCTATATCGAAACCGCACAAATAGAAAAGCCACCGCCAAAACTACATACACCATTTCCTCGCCCAATTGCGTAATGTACATAAAAATACCATCAATCGAGGGCTTTCTTTCTGCCGCGAAATGAAGTACAAAAGTCCCCTTTTCATTGCTCAACAATAGAAATGCACCAATAATTAAAGCAATAAAAAACGGAACGAAGAAGTATAAATTTTTCTTTATCAATGTGTTGTAAATTTGACCGTAGCCGTAGCGCGGTGCTTCCAGCCTGCGTATTGCATATATGCAGCACGAGTTAGGAACGTCGTGTTATAAGTAGTGGGACAAAATATCCTTACTTTTTGACGGTTTCTTTTTCCGCTATTTTTACCTACAAAAATCCTTACGTAGCGTAGGCTATGTGCGGTTTTTATAAGAAAAAATATCGAAAAAATAATCACGTCAAAATTGTAAGCCTATTTTTGTCCCACTACTTATGTGGGACTTTTCAGTTATTTCAGGTGGTGTTTTATTTTACTCATTTATAGTTTTCCTGTATTTTTAGTTTTAATAAAAAAATATACATAAAAAGTTATTATATAAAGATTGCACTGAAATATAGCCATTTTTTAATTAATTAAAATTATTTTATAATTTATTTATGATTAAAAATGAATTATTTATAAATATTTTTTATTATAAAATAATTCAAAAATATCCTTATTTCAGTAGAACCTATAAATATAAGACAGTTTTTATTTAAATGTTTTTTATTCTGAATATAAAACATTTAAACAAAAAATAAATTTGCCTAAATCATTATTTTTATATATTTTTACTGTTAAGTAGGATGTTTTCGAGTGAAATTAATCAAACATAATTTCCTACATAATAGCGTCAAATAAATAGAAAAATAAAGTAAGCGACATTTTAAATTATCATAATTCACTGAAAGTGAATTTTCATTTAAATTTAAACTTATTCTTAAACTTGTACTTCCACTTAACAAGATACAAATAATTTTCACAAATCATTCAACCAGATTAAAATGAAATATTTACTATTCGTAATTATGTTATTTTTTGCGGTAAATTTACCTGCACAAACAACAATCGAAACACAAACACGCCCTGAATTGAGCCTCAAAGAAGGCATCTTTGGACCGAAATTTTATGTCGATGGACAGAAAGCAAACAAATGGCATTTCACCCATCAAATCAATCAGGATGAACGAGCCGGAAGACTCATGAAAAGAGGCGCGAACCTACGCGGATGGGGCTATGGTGCTGCCGGATTGGGAGCTGTTTTTCTTATATTTGAAGGCGATAGAAGAATAGATGATACCATAATCGGCAGAGGCGGCGACAATATATCAAATATGGTACTTTACGCAAGTTGGGGATGTATAATCGGCGGTGCAGCAATGTATTACAGAGGTCACGCATGGCAAAAACGGGCAGTAGCACTCTATAATAGCGACGAAGGACAAAGCACACTCCGACTCGGACCAACGCGAGATGGCTTGGGTTTGTCTTTGAATTTTTAAGCTATTTGATTTGGTAATTTAGAAATCGACCAATTCCCCAATTCCGAAACTACCCTTTCCCCCGCAGCAGTCTCCGAATGGGTGCGAGATAAGTGTCGATATTCAAAACTTTGGAATCGCGCATGGCTTGTCGTGTCAAAATCAGCCCGATAGGCGTGAGGACGAGGCAAGGCAACCACATACCAAACCATGCGCTGATGGCATTGATTTTTGCGGATTTTTCGCCCATAATCATCATCATAATAAAGGTGACGAAAAAGAAAATCGACACGAGCATGGGCCAGCCAAAACCGCCCTTACGAATAATCGCCCCCATCGGCGCACCGATAAAAAGGAACATAAAACAGGCATACGCCATACTAAATTTGCGATGCCATTCGATGGAATGTCTTGCGATGGATTCGTCGATTTTTGGGAGGTCATTGATGGTCGTTTGTGCGTAGTTTTTTACGTTGCGAGCGAGGGTGAGGGCGCGATTGAAATAGCGTCCTCTGTCATCCTTGTTGAAGAGTTCGACAAAGGTATCGACCGCCAAATGAGGCATGGTATCTTGCAGGCGAACGGCTTCGACCACTTGTTGCACGCTATCTGGGCGGCGACTGATATAAAAATAAGGTTCAGTGTTTTTGATAAGCTGCTGACTGCGCTTGCTCTTTCGCGATTCAAGCGAATCTAAAGCCTTGTTTAACTGACTGATATTGAGCATGCTATGATGGCTTTTAAAAAGGTCGGAGTTGGTTTGATTGAGGTCAAACTCGCTCATATCAAATATCTTTTCCCATTCCTTAAAACGAATATGTAGGTGTTCATAATTGTCTGTTTTTTCACGATTATTGGCTTTGAGTTCCTGATATTGCTCGCCGTCGTAGAGCTTTAGCACTAAGAATTGCTTGTCGGTAGTCGCGTACATTTCGCCGCGTTCGGCTTGCATCTGACTGACGTTGCCGCGGTTTTCGCTGTGGTCATAAATCATTAATTTGCGAAGTTCCTTGCCGTCCTCACTTTTTTCGCTGACACGAAGAACGGTTTCCCCAAAATCATCATTAAAAACACCTGTATCAAGGTCGAAAGTCGGTTTTTGTTTGCGGATGTCGTATAGGCGCGATTTGAATTTGAGATTGGAATAGGGAATCAAATAATCAGATGCGAGAAATGACCCGACACTAATCAGACTCGTAAAAAACATCAAAGGCAGCATGACGCGGAGCAGAGGAATCCCCGCCGATTTGATACTTGCTAATTCGTAATGTTCGCCCAAATTACCCATGACCATGACCGACGAAATCAATACCGCAATCGGTAATGCCATCGGTATCAGCGAAGTAGAGAGGTAAAATATCAACTCCAAAATCACCGAAACCTCCAAACCTTTGCCCACAATATCGTCGATATACTTCCACAAAAATTGCATAATCAATACAAATAATGCAATGAAGAAAGTCATAATGAGCGGTGGCACAAAGCTCGCAATCAGTAATTTATCGAGTTTTTTCATGTATTAGTTGAATGGGTAATTGGAATGAATATTGATTTTTTCATTACTTAAAATCGTGTTTTGACCCAAAATATTAGTTTGCAAGGTAGGCGTTTTTTTTTGAAAATGAGTTAAGGAATTTATAAAAATTAGAAGGGAAATGTTATCGGCTGACTTACGAATTATATGTTTCATTATCCCGAATTACGCGCTCCCCAATTGCTGCCCAATTATCGAAAAGTTGAGTTCGTGGGTATTCAGGTGAATGTTCTGTTGCGCCTTTCCAAGTCAAATGAACGATTGCATATTTATCTTCTCCAATCAATTCAAATAAAACATCGTCTATATCTTCTCTTTTGGCAATTGCGGTTACTTTTTTTCCGAATAAAAGACGTCCGTTTGATACTTCGCAGGTTAGCTCATTCTCGAAACTGTCTTTTGAGTCGAGTGCTATCCACGGGGGTAGGAATTTTGGTTTATTTACCATGAAATGATTAGTGAAAGAAATTAAATAAATTGTTCCATAATGCGCCGTAATTTTTTCTTCTAAGGTTCTACTGAAATAAGGATATTTTTAAATTATTTTACAATAAAAAATATTTATAAATAATTCATTTTTAATAATAAATAAATTACAAAATAATTTTAATTAATTAAAAAATGGCTATATTTCAGTGCGATCTTAGAAGGGAAAAGAACAAGCATAATGGGGCAAGTTATTTATTTTCTTTCACTTAGAGTGTGTAAAATATTAGGGGAACTTTAATTTGTTTGAATGTATCATAAGTTCGTGACATCAAGGTACGTTATCCCGTATAGCTATCGGGAGACCCTGTTGGTGCGTATAAAAGGAGTCGGTACTAACGCACCTTATGAGTTTGGGAGAGCTTTCTTGTTACAAACAGGGACGGTGCGCTGCACCTTTTATATATAATTGCCCCTAATATTTTACGCATTCAAATGATTAGTTCATTTTTACCTAAATCCGTATAATCCCGTTCCTCGTTTTAGGTAAACACCTCATAATCCCAATCTTCCACAGTTTTCAATTTACTATTGAAATTGATACCAATTAATATTTTTTCCCGACTATCGCCATAATATTTCTCAGCGTATCCTTTGTCTTTTATTTGTTTCAATGCGGTTTGTGCATCTTCATTTAATTTAAATTCCAATATATAAATATAATTTTTAGTTTTCACAACGGCATCCAATCTTCCGTCATTTGTATTGACCTCACTTTCAATAAAATCAGCCAAATAAAAGAAGACCAGATAAATCAGACTGTGATAATAAAATTCGCCTTCAGCTTGAAAAATTTGGTTGGGTATATTTTTGAATATACTTTTAATCAGGCGGATAAGATGTTCCAAATCTTTGTTTTCGCAAGCATCTCTGACTTGCAGTATCATGGGTCGGCTAAACGATTTTTGGCTATGACTCAAACTACCGATTAAAGACCGCATCATCGAATCTCGCACTTCCAAGTTCGGATAATCAATGATATAAATATTGTCATCTTCTCTATGTTTAACGGTCAGATAGCCTGTCTGAAAAAGTATCGGAATAACTTCCAATTGTCGAATATTGTAAGCAGAGAAAACGCTATCATCTACGCGGAGTTGATTGATTTTTATCAGCTCTTGATGCTTCATTAACTTCAAAAGGAAAGTCGGCGTTCCGGTTTCGAACCAATAGTTTTTAAATTCTCCATAATCAAAATAAGCCAATATGGAGTAGGGATTGTACAGAAATTGTTTTCCATTCCAACTATATCCGTTGTACCAATCCTTAATTTTGGACAGGAGTGCTTCATCGGTACATCCCCTTTCCTTAGCGAGCGTTGCGATAGGTTCTTTAAAATACGTTTCGAGTTCTTCCTGCGTGATGCCCGTCAATTTCAGGTAACGCCGATGAAAAGTAATGTCTGTCAAATTGTTGAGTTCTGAAAAAAGACTGACTTTACTGAATTTTGATACGCCCGTAATTATCATAAATTCGATGTACGGGTCGCTGCCTTTGACGACGGAATAAAAAGACCTCATAATATCCCTGTTTTCAATAGCTTGTTCGACTTCATCGCCCAAATAATCAATAATTGGTTTGTCGTATTCATCAATTAGCAGGACGACTTTACCGTGTTTTTGGGAGATTGCTCGGATTAATTCTCTAAACTTTAGAGCATAATCAGTTGCTTTAAGAGTGATTTGGTATCGGTCGGCAATCTTATCCAACTCTCCATCTATCGCAACCGATAGCCCCAATGTTTTATGTCCTATTTCATTGAATCCCAAGTGAATAACCGGATGTACTTTCGACCAATCCCATTTATCTTCTATCCATAATCCTTCAAATAATTCTCGCCGTCCTTCGTAGATTGCCTTGATAGTAGAGAGCAACAGCGATTTACCAAACCTTCGCGGACGAGCATAGAAGTAGTACTTCCCATTTAGGAGGCTGTCAATCTCTTTTGTTTTATCAATATACAAGAGATTTCTTTCTCTGATTTCGTTGAATGTTTGTACGCCTAACGGGTAATTTTTCATTTTATGATTTTAGACAAAAATACGGTTTTTTCACGTAACACAGACAACTTGTACCGACGAATGACGGTATTCCTGCCCGTGCCTCACGCAAATACCACATCCAAACTCGCACACATCTTCTCCGCCGCTTCATCCAAATCCGCCTCCGTATGCGCTGCCGAAATAAAGCCCACTTCATAACCCGAAGGACCGAGATATACGCCGCGTTGGAGGAGTTCGTGGTGCAGGATTTTGAACTTTTCCATGCTTGCCGCTTCGATTTGGTCGGCACGAGTGATGCGCTCCTTTGTAAAGGCAACCCAGAAGATAGAGCCGATATGTGGGAGTGTCATTTCGTAGCCTTTTTCGTCGGCGTAGGCTTGTATTTTATTGGTGAAATAGGTGGTTTTTGCTTGTAAATTTTCGTAGAAATCCGGGGCGAGTAGCTGTTGCATTGCAGCGTATCCGGCTGCCATTGCTACAGGATTTGCAGAAAGCGTACCGGCTTGATAGACAGCACCTTCCGGGGCAATGTACGCCATAATTTCCTTGCTTGCGCCGTACATACCTACGGGCATTCCGCCGCCGATAATTTTTCCATAAGTCAAAATATCCGGCTGAATACCGTAATGCCCTGCCGCGCCCTCAAATCCAATACGAAAACCGGAAATTACTTCATCAAATATGAGTAAAACACCGTATTTATAACACTTCAATCGCAGGCATTGGAGAAAGGATTTATCTTGTAAAAGTAGCCCGTTATTTGCCGGAATCGGCTCTACGATAATGCAGGCGATGTCATCACTGTGTTCTTGTAAAACCTTATCCAATAATTCGGGATTATTCAGTGGTACAACGATGGTTTCCTCTGCAAAAGATTTGGGAATACCAGCCGATGTACTCACGCCAAACGTCGCCAAACCCGACCCGGCTTTGACCAACAAAGAATCGACATGACCATGATAACAACCGTCAAATTTGACGACTTTGCTCTTGCCCGTCACGCCACGCGCAAGGCGTATCGCAGACATGACCGCCTCCGTACCCGAACTCACAAAACGGATTTTTTCTACAAAACGATTGTTGTCTAAAATCAATTTACCGAGTTCATTTCCGAGCCTTGTCGGTGTACCAAATGACGTACCTCGCGCCACCGTTTCCGTGACCAATTCTCTGATTTTCTGATTATTATGCCCCAAAATCAGCGGACCCCACGAGCAGCAAAAATCAATCAATTCATTATCATCTTCATCATAAAAACGGCAACCTTCGCCACGCTTGATAAATAAAGGCGGACCGGATACGGACTTGAACGCACGTACAGGCGAATTGACACCTCCCGGAAAATAATTTTTGGCTTCTTCAAATAGTTTTGCAGATGTTTCTCTTTTCATATTTGTATTAAATTGCTTCATTGTTATATTGCTTTATTGTTAAATGGCTGTAAAATATTTTTTGCGAAGCAAAAAAACATCAATAAGTGAAAAAAATTAAATAAGATGTCCCATAATGCGAAGTGTTTTTTTGTCTAAGGATTTTTTGAAAGCCGCACATAGCCTTAGCTACAGCCTGTCCCGAACCCCGATTCGGGATAAGGATTTCAAAGGATTCTTAGACGGAAAAAAGACGAGTATAATGGCACATGTTATTTAATTTCTTTCACTAAAGCAATACAACAATTTAACAATACAACTATATCATTCCTCTCGCTTTCAGTTCCAAATATTTATTCACCGTATTCACCGATAATTCCTCTGGGCGTGTCAAAATAGTTTGAATACCATACTTGCGTAAGGTGCTGACGATTTGACGTTTTTCGGTCATCATACCTCGCGCAACCGTCTGAATATAAATACTTTCGGTGTCTTTGGCTTCGCCTTCTACGAAGTCCGCGATTTCGGTATTTTCAAAGAAAATGACGACCAAAAGATGCAGTCGATTTATTTTCCGCAAGATAGGCAAAACACGCTCCATCGCATACATACTTTCAAAATTTGTGTACAACAAAACAAGGCTGCGCCCCTTGATGATACTCCGCGAAGCGTAATAAAGCAGTTCAAAATTGGCTTCAAAATGACGTTCTTTTTCATTGTAAAGAGCGTTCATGATTTTGCGAAGCTGGGCGGCATTGCGCTCGGCACGGATGACCGTTCCCATCTTATCGGAGAAGGTAATCAAGCCCGCTTTATCGTGTTTCTGCAAAGCAATATTCGCAATTACTAAGCCTGTATTGATGGCATAATCCAACAAGTTTATTCCTTCAAAGGGCATCTTCATGGTGCGGCTTTTGTCGATGACGACATAGACCTGTTGGGCGCGTTCATCTTCGTATTGATTGACCATGAGTTCGCCTTGTCTGCCAGTGGCTTTCCAGTTGACACTACGGTAATCGTCGCCTTTGACGTAGTTTTTAATTTGCTCAAATTCGTAGCTGTGCCCCAAGCGGCGTATCTTTTTTATCCCTTGAAAATGCGAAATTTTCTGCATCGCCTTCAACTCAAATTGCTTCATTTGAATGATGGATGGATAGACAGGAATGGTCTGTGGTTCAGCGATTTGGAAGCGACGTTGAACTAAGCCGATTTGAGTATTGGCGAAGACATTGGTATGCCCAAATTCGTACTCGCCACGCTTGACCGGACGCAAATGGTAGGTGCTAATTCGTTTTTCTTTTTTGGGTAAAAATAAATTTAACGAAAAATTGCGTTCCTGAAATTGCTCTGGCAATTCGTCGATGACCGTGAGGTGCATAGGTAGGTTGGACGTACTTTCGAGGCTCAATTTAATCGGATTTTCATCGCCCAATGAAAATACTTTTGGGACTTTTCGCTCGCCCGTTACCTCAAAACTTCGATTGAATAACAGGACAACATCTATCAGCACGACCGTAACCGCCAACACAAATATTGCCTGCATGACAGGGAATAAAAATTGTAGCGCGAAGCTAAGGCAAAACGCAATGATGATGCCCCCGAATAGGAGGAAAAAGCGGTTGGTGAGGTAGAGATTACGGATTAATTTTATCATGGTTTGGAACGCAGATTTTGCAGATTAGGCAGATTTTCGCAGATTTATTTTCGGTAAAGATACAGCTTTTTAAAATGGGTTAAAAGTGTTTTGATTTGCTTTCTTTTATTTCGTGTGGATAGAAGGTGCGTGTTATTTTCTACTTTTTCTTTTTACTTCTTGACAAACCGTATTTTTTTTCATAATACCTAATTAATCTTTCTACTATTTTCCAATGATTACGCAATTGCTTTTTTATAGTGGGTTCGTTCATTAATTTTGAAGATGTTTTGACATAAGAATAATAATTCCCCCAAAATACTTTACCATGTATTTTCTTCCTTTTTGCTCCTAAATGAGTTTTATTTTTGTAAATTCTTGTTCTGTAAATCCATGTATCAATATCCAAATCAGGATTCCTTCTTTTTTTACGCAAATTTAAGGAAGCATATCTCGCTTTTCTTCTTATTAATCGTTTTAGGTCTCTGTAAAATTTAGATAAACCTTTCTGTCTGAGTCGTATATTTTTTCCATCAAACTCAAACCCTAAATAGCTTAAACTACCTCCTTGTTTTACAATGCCGTTTTCTGTTGAAGTAATATTCCAATCATCTGTTTGTGAGTCTCTTTGAAATATGATTTTCTGAGTTTTGGCATCTTGTATGGTCAATTTGAGGTTTTGAGAGATTTGACGTTTTAGCTCTTGTTCTATTATATCACTTTTTTCACTTGGACAGATTACTAAAATATCGTCTGAGTACCTTCGATAAATTCCATTATGAGAATCAATGAAGGTATTTAAGTGTGAATCAGAACTTAGCATATAAAGGTTGGATAGTGTTGCACTAATCGGAGTACCCTGCGGAATGCCTATTCTTTTTAAATCATTAGACTTATTTCTGTTTCGTCTAATTAGTCCTTTTTTAACAATGTTTTTCCGAAAATCCTCCTCACATTCACAAAAAGATGAAATTTTCTTATTCTTCAGATATGAAATTTTTTTGACTTGGTATTTAGGGTATTGAGCTAAAATATCAGACAATTCAACAAAAGAAAACTTGGTAATTGAACGAAAAATATTGTAAATATCTTTTGGTAACTCATCTTCATTTCGGATATTTTTCCAAGCATTTTTTAAAATCGTATGATCGAGAGTATCAAAGAAACTTTTGATATCGAAACATAATACAGTTAAGTTTAGCTTGTCTGTTTTTTTTAGAATATCAAAGGTTTCAAAAGCGAAATCAATATTACATTTATTTCTTTTGTCATTGATAGGAATAGCTCTGTAAGCAAGAATACTCTCATTTAACAAAGCATTGGATTTATATACTTTTTCAAGCTGTAAGGTCAAAGCTCTTGAATGATAAGCATATACTTGTGCATCTAAATGATTAGCATAGTATATTTCTCTTTTCTTCGACGAGAACCCTCTTAGCTTCTTTCTTTTTCCGTTTTCATCGTACCGCCGCTTAAATTTTCTCTCAACAATAGTAAAATGGATTAAGGGATAAAATCTGTGGCAGCCTATTTTATCTTTATCCTTAACATAATTACGAATGAACCCTTTATCTTTACGTTCAAATTTTAGAGAGAAGTGTAGGTAATTTTTGAGCTTCAACCAGTCTTTCATGGATATTTTTCTATTAAAATGAGCAAGAGGGTAGTCGCGGCTATCAGAAGAGTGGTTGTTAGTGCTATAACGCCCCAACTAAGAGGCACCGCTTTTGGAACATGAAAGTTGTTCAATTAATAGAAACTCTAATTAAGAAAGTCAGAATTACTATGAATCTAATTAACCTAATCATTGTCCTTATTAGTGCATCGGCTGTTAGGCTGATGAACCAAATTGGCATAATTAACGTCATTGCCCGATTGCAATGAGTGGAGTCGAAACCCTCTTTAAAACACAACGCACCTGACCTTACTACCCTCTGCTCATATTCTTTTATTATTTAATTTATTATTCCTGTCAACCACTCATCCATAGTGTCATTCGTCCAACCGTTTTCATCCCACAATCTATCCATTTCTGCCGTAGCTTTATCAGCAAAATATTCAGTTAAAATCCCTCGAATCTCTGATAATTGTTCGTCAGAAATATTAAAACTATATATTTTCAATAACTCTAACTGAAGATTGGTAAGTGCTTTATTTTGTTGTACCATATTCCATTTTTTTTGATAAAGATACGATATTTTCTTTTGCGATGCTATAGTGTATGGGCAGAAATGTAGGGGCAGGGCATACCCTGCCCCTACATTTCTGCCCCTACATTTTTTTTAACGTGGCACCTCAATCTTTTCCAAAATATCCCCAATCACGTCCTCCACTGTAAAACCTTCCATTTCGCGTTCGGGTGTGAGGATGATACGGTGATTCAGCACGGGCGACACTACGAAACGAATGTCGTCGGGCGTCACAAAATCGCGTCCACTCATGGCGGCTTTTGTTTTGGCGGTACGCATGATGGCGAGTGAGGCGCGTGGTGATGCACCTAAGAACAAGTCGCCATTATTGCGCGTGTTGTGGATGATTTCGGCGATATATTTTAGCAACTCCGGGCGTATGTGGACTTGCTCGATGAGTTGGCGATACTCGGCGAGTTGGGTGGCGGTGACGGCGGTTTTTACGTCGGCACTGACCTTGCCTGCAAAGTCGTCTTTGAAGAGTTCGAGTATGCCAATTTCCTCTTCCAGAGAAGGGTAAGAAAGAATGACGCGAAATAGAAAACGGTCTAGTTGCGCTTCGGGCAATTTGTACGTACCTTCCTGTTCGATAGGATTTTGTGTGGCGAGTACCATGAAGGGGAAACTCATTTTGTGGGTCGTGCCATCGACGGTTACTTGCTGTTCTTCCATGACCTCAAATAACGCGGATTGTGTCTTGGCAGGTGCGCGATTGATTTCATCGACGAGGACGATATTGGAAAAAATCGGTCCTTCGTTGAACGTAAATTCAGCCGTTTTCATATTAAAAACCGTCGTACCCACCACATCGCTCGGCATAAGGTCGGGCGTAAACTGAACACGCGAAAAATCCGTATCAATAGTCTGTGCGAGCAATTTGGCAGTCAAGGTTTTGGCGATACCGGGTACGCCTTCGAGCAGTACGTGTCCGCCCGAAAGTAGGGCTACAACGAGCAAGTCCAGCATATTTTCCTGCCCCACGACGACCTTGTGAATCTCGTCTTTGATACGGTCAACGGCACCGCTGATGGGTGCTACATTGAGGCGATTTTTGCCCCATTGTGCCGCTTCATCTGTAACAGGGGCGAGTTCTTGCGCCCGGGGCATGTCTTCTGCCGCTGGCGTGATAGGTGTTTGTCCGGGTTGGTAATCGCGACCTTCTGTTGGTGTTAATTCTTCCATGATATATTAGTGTTGTGGTAATGTTGTGTTGTGGTTTTAAGGGATGAAAAAATAATAAACACTACATCTTGACTTGTTCTTTTTCCTTTACACTTCACCAAATTCTCCTTAAATAACTCGTTATTCGCGTCAAATTTGGCTCGTGTAAAGAAAAAATAACGGCGTGAAGATGTAACGTTTATTATCTTTTCATCCCTTATTCGTAACACAGACAGGAATGTCTGTTTTACGTCAAGCATAATCATAATTATTCTCAATCATCAGACGTGTACTTTTAAATAGGAAGCCCGCCAACACGCCAAATGCAAATCCGCCGATATGCGCCCACCAAGCCACGCCACCGCCTGAGCCTACGACTTCGCCTTGTGGCAGTATAGTACCGATGCCGCTAATGAGTTGCTGACCAATCCATAGACCGAGAAACCAAACGGCTGCCATATGGAATGAGGAGAAGATATAGACCACCAGAACCTTAATCCGAGACTTCGGAAACATGACCATATACGCACCTAAAACTGCTGAAATCGCGCCACTCGCACCTACTGCGGGGATGACACTTTCCATATTGAAAAAGATGTGCGCTGCTGATGCCGCCAAACCGCCCATGATATAAAAGAGTACGAAGCGGATATTACCAATCTTTGCCTCGATATTATCGGCAAATACCCATAGAAACAGCATGTTGCCAATCAAGTGCATCCAACCGCCATGCAAAAACATACTGGTTAGGAGTGTGAAATAATAATGCCCGTTGACAATTTCCGAAGGTATCGTGCCAAATTTGCGAACAAAAAGCCTGTCAGCTTCAGGACCGATTGAAAATTGATACAAAAAGACCAATACATTTAGTCCGATAAAAATATAGCTAAAAATCGGTTTGAAACCGCCTTTTACATTGTCGTCGCCTATTGGAAATATCATATTATGAGTTACGGGTTGCGAGTTGTCGAGTACGAGTTGCTTTATTCGTAATTTACGCCTTTAAAATTGCCTTTAGTCCTTCTACGGTAATATCGTTGTGCGACGTATCGTATATGGCTTTACCATCTTTTAGGAGGATGATTTGCGGAGATTGGTGTTGGATGAAGAGTACCTCCGCAATTTTATCAGATACCGAACGGTAAGCAATCAAATCCAAATAGTACGGTTCAATTTCTGTACTATCCAAGTCCCACTGACGCTCAAAACGACTCAATGCCATCGAACTAATCGAACACCTTGTACTATGTTTGAAAATCGCGCAAGGCACTGTATTTGAGCGTTCTATAATAGCTTCCAATTCTGCTTCAGTTGTTAATTGATGCCATTGAATACCTGTTTTTTTTGTGGTATCGTCTTTTCCTGTTAGTTTGCTAAAAAATCCCATAATTGATGTTTCAAATTCCAAAATAGGTACGGTAGTACCAAATTCCAAAAAACAAATTCCAAATTCCGAAATAGGTACTTATTTCTTAGAATTTTTATACCGATGCGAATATACGCTTTTTTGATAACGTTGGTAGTACATAGAAAGTTTATTAGCGTGCTAAGGGAAGACGAAAAAAATACGTCAGCACATCAGCACGTTATCAACATTTTATAAACATTAGTCTGTGCATAAATTTTCATAATTTAAATCATAATGAAATGGATAACTTTGCTTGAATTATTGTAAATTTGCAATCCGTATTAAAATCTCAAAAAAGAAATTCTAATAAAGTACAATTTAGCGCTTCTTTTGAATTGGAATTTTATGATAAAATAATGACTCATGTTTTTTATAAAACGAGTCTACGGATAAACGAGTCACGAGTCAACGAATAAAAAATCATGGGAAAAATCATTGCAATAGCCAATCAAAAAGGAGGTGTCGGTAAAACGACCACAGCCATTAATCTTGCTGCCAGCCTTGCCGTACTCGAAAACAGGGTCTTACTCATTGATGCCGATCCACAGGCAAATTCGAGTTCGGGCGTGGGTATCATGCAACAGCAAATCGAATACAGTTTGTACGATTGCATGATAAATGAACTTGACCCGTATGATGCTATCGTAGAGACAGATACACCAAATTTGCACTTATTGCCTTCGCATGTCGATTTGGTTGGTGCAGAGGTCGAATTGGTCGATCGCGACCAACGCGAGCGTGTTCTGCAAGATATTTTGGAGCCGATTCGAGACGATTATGACTTCATTTTGATTGATTGTCTGCCATCTTTGGGCTTTGTGACTATCAATGCACTAACGGCTGCCGACTCGGTAATCATCCCCATGCAATGTGAGTTTTTTGCACTCGAAGGTTTGGGCAAATTGAAAAACACTATCAGTCTTGTGCGCCAAAATCTCAATCCTGAATTGGTCATCGAAGGTATTCTACTTTCTATGTACGATGGGCGTTTGCGCCTTGCAAAAGAAGTCGTTTCGGAAGTCCGTAGCCATTTTCAAGACAAAGTTTTTGACACCATTATACACCGAAATGCACGACTCGGCGAAGCCCCCGGGATGGGCAAACCCGTCATTTTATACGATGCAGATTGTAAAGGAACGGTCAATTTCCTCAATCTCGCAAAAGAAGTCCTCAATCAAAATCTCGCAGTCGCGTAGGTGACAATACTATAATGCTTAAATGATGAAATGCGATAAGTGAAAGAAAATAAATAACTTGCCCCATTATGCTTGTTCTTTTCCTTTCTAAAAAACACAAAAAATAGTTCCGTAGCTATGGCTATGCAACGATTTTTTGAATTCTTTAGAAGAAAAAATTACGGCGCATTATGGAACAATTTATTTAATTTCTTTCACTAATGGAATGAGTGAATACTAACGGCAATATTTATTCATTACATTATCGCATTGTAGCATTTAAGCATTGTACACATTATCGCATTTCATCATTTAAGCATTAAATATCATGGCAAAAAGTCGGAAAGGACTTGGAGTAAATCGCTATTTCAATAATATAGACACAGGTACTCCGCCTGTAGAGGGAGCGAAACCTAAATTGGCGCAAAGGCCATCGCGCAACCAGAGTGTAGCGATGTTGCCTTGGGATTATATTGAGGTCAATCCCTTTCAACCACGTAGCGATTTTGACGAGGATGCTTTGAACGAATTGGCGGATTCTATCAAGGTGCATGGTTTGATACAACCGATTACGGTACGCCGTTTGAATGCGAAAAAATATCAGTTGATTTCGGGAGAACGTCGCTGGCGAGCTTCGCAAAAGGCTGATTTAAAGGAGATTCCGGCATATATCCGCACGGCGGACGACCAATCTATGCACGAAATGGCACTCGTCGAAAACATCCAACGCGAAAACCTCAATGCCATCGAAATTGCGGTGACTTACCAACGCCTAATCGAAGAATGCGACCTTACACAAGATGCACTTTCTAAACGAGTTGGGAAAAAACGCACGACGATTACCAATTACTTGCGTTTGCTCAAATTGCCACCTGAAATACAACTCGGTCTTAAAAACAAAAAAATCTCAATGGGACACGCCCGCGCACTCGTCGGCGTAGAAGAATTAACCGCACAACTGGCTGCTTATAGGGAAGTTGTCCAAAATGACCTCTCCGTTCGACAAACCGAACAACTCGCTAGTAAATACAACGAACCCAGCAAAAAGAAAAAGCCCGAAGCTGTTGCCAAATTATCTGATGATTATAAAAGCGTTCAGAAAAATTTGCAATCCTATCTTGGCACCAAAGTCGCACTGAAAACCAACGGTAAAGGCAAAGGACAAATACTAATACCTTTCGTTTCCGATGAAGATTTGAATCGCATTTTAGAATTGATAGAGGAGTGAAAATAAGTAAGGGAAGAGGAAGAAAATAATCTACTCCAAATGAAGAAGTTATTTTCTTTCACTAAGGAAGATTTAGTGAAACATATAAGAAAAAGAACAATTCAGACGGGTAGATTATTTTTTTCGTCTTCCCTAAGTAATGATATATTGAATGTTGAGTAAAACGAAGTCCCGTACTTGGTTCGGGAAGTAAATGTTTTGTGAATTATCATTTTTTTAACGAAATAAAAGTAATATTAAGTGTAAGTTTGTAGTGATTTCTTTTTAGTGAAAGAAATTAAATAAATTGTTCCATAATGCGCCGTAATTTTTTCTTCTAAAGAATTCAAAAATCGTTGATAGCATCGCTACGGAACTACTTTTTGTGTTTTTTAGAGGGAAAAAGAACAAGTATAATGGGACAAGTTATTTAATTCCTGATACTAAGGTAAAACAACTATTTTACTTTTTTCTAATTGGAATTTGTTATTTAGTTTTTGGAATTTACAATAATTCACTTATGCTTATTAAAAAATACGTACTCTTTTTTTTATTGTTAATATTGTCAACTTGTGCAACAGCTCAAATTGATAGCAGTTTTATTGCCGTAGACACTATTGTGTCTGTTGATTCTACGGTTCAAATAGTGGGTGAAAAGCCATTTGGGAAATCAAATAATATAAAGAAAAAACGCAACCGAGTCCCCCTTTTAAAGCGTATTATAAAACCCGAAAAACACTCGCCACTATCCGCTGCCGCATACTCACTCGCACTACCTGGCGCAGGACAAATTTATAATAAAAAATACTGGAAACTTCCTATCGTTTATGGCGGATTGGGCTGGATGGGTTATCGAATATACCGATCAACCAAAATACATAAAATCTATCGAGATGCGTATCTTACACGTATTGATGATAATTTTACCAACGATACGACCCTTGTTTTTTATAGTGACAGCAACCTCGATAATCTTCGATTGGCAAGTAAAAAGCAGCAAGAATTAGCAATAATTGGTTTTGGAGTGGTGTATATACTGGTGGCGGTAGACGCTTTTGTGGATGCTCATTTGTGGAGTTTTAATGTCAATGACGACCTGAGTATGAGCGTTGGACCTACACTGCTTCCACCCACAGCACAACAATCTGTAAGTGTCGGTTTGTCTATTCAGCTTCGGGGCAAAGCTCCTCCTGAGACTACTCCCTCTTTTTCTGTTTTGGCAAGGTAGCGACATAACACAGTCGTTCCTATCTATTGTCCTTGCCTATACAGGAGCGATGCAGGCTGGAAGCCTGTATTACTTTTCTTCGAAAATGAATTTCGCCCTATATTGGGGACGAACGTACATTTTACTGATAATTAATCAAATACAAATTATAAAAAATCGTTGTTCAGTAGAATAAATAGCTGTTACGCTATCTTTCATAACTAATCTATTAATAGTCGATTATTATTAAATAGCATGTATTAATGTATAATTTAAATTTATACTTTTAGTTTATTATAAATTAAATACGTATAAAAATATTTTTAGAAAAAAAAAGCTTTTTATACCTTATAAACTCAAATTATGAGCGAGAAAAACCATCGAAATGATGATTTATTGAAGATTCGCCCTGAAATTCCAAGAGCAACTACGAATGACAGTATAAGTGTGGAAGAACGATTTCAAAACCTCACTTTGCGTCCGATTATTAAATTTCAGCACAACTTGCTCGTTGAAATATTCAAGCAATATATCGCACGGACGAAAACCAAATTTTCGGAACTTTCTGACCATCAGCGTGTTATTTTTATTGAACAAACTTTTAATAAAGATACCAAATTTAAAAACGAACTCAAAGGTGTTATTTTAGGACAAATGACCGTAGAAGAATATTTAGTTTACGCTCAAAACACGAATGCTTTCAACAAACGCATCACAAATATGCTTGCGCAGCGTATAAAGAATAGTATTGCAGAACTAACGTAACACAGACATTCCTGCTTGTTCCGCAGGAAGCACAGATAGCGATGTCTGCGTTACGTCCAAATTTAAACGTCACAATGCCAACACCGTTTTTTCATCACCAATTTGGCGGTAAAATAACCCAAGCACATCTCAAACGTTACGAGCGATCGCCCAATTGGAAAAAGGGATGTTTTCGCAATCGTTCTGTCACTAAGATGATGCACCTAAATATCAAAGACGTCCCCGGATTCATTGCACAACAATTTACTGATATAGAGATACGCGAACCACAACAACCCATTGAAATAAAAGGATTTAGCGGAGCAGATTTTGATTCAATAATAGATAAACCACGTTTTACATGGTTTGGACACTCGGTGGCTTTGCTGAAAATCAATGGGAAAAATCTTCTGATTGACCCCATGTTTGGACCAGATACCTCGCCCGTTGGTCCGATGCGGACGAAGCGGTTTAGTGAAAATACATTGGACTTGATTGATGCCTTGCCGCCGATTGATGCCATCCTTTTTACGCACGACCATTACGACCACCTCGACTACGCAAGTATGCAAAAATTGAAAGGTAAAACAGACCGATATTTTACTGCATTGGGCGTAGGGCGGCACTTGGAACGTTGGGGCATCCCTATACAACATATAACAGAATTTGACTGGTGGGATACACTTGATTTTGAAGGAGTTAAACTTACTTTTACGCCTTCACGTCACTTCTCAGGGCGCGGTTTGACCGACCGCTCTAAGTGCCTGTGGGGTGGTTGGGTTTTCCAGACTACCAGTCATCAAATCTATTGGAGTGGCGACGGCGGTTATGATACACATTTCAAGGAAGTGGGGGAGCGATTTGGTGCTTTTGACTGGATGTTTGCAGAGTGTGGACAGTACAACGAAAAGTGGTATCAAACTCACATGAACCCCGAAGAAAGTATACAAGCAGTCTTAGATGCCCAAGCGAAAATTGCAATACCTTATCACTGGGGTGGCTTCGCACTCGCGCTGCATCCGTGGAAAGACCCTGTGGAGCGATTTGTAGCAGAAGCCAAGCGACTTGACCAAACTATCTGCACACCGAAAATCGGAGCTATCGTGACCTTGGGGGCGGAAGATTTGACAGGGCGTTGGTATGAGGAATTGGAGTGAGAAAACCTGTAACGACCGCTTTAAGAACGAGGCATTGAATAGTAATAATTAGGGCGAACGAAAAGTCATTTTTGTAATATGAATTTTAAATTGAAGGATAAACTCGAATTGTCGGGCATTTTTAAAACATCAGACAACAGTGTCCTGCTATTTTACTTAATAATAAGTTATTACAAATTAAAATACTTTTAAATGCCTCTCGTCTGACATTTTAAAAATGTCCGACGAGTAAACTACCCGAAAGTCTAAAAGACAATATATTATGTATTATTAAAACGACTTTTCGTTCTCCCTATAGTAGACTTTATTCCAAAATATTTTGTATAGAGTAAATAATCTTGGTTCTTTAACAAATCCAGTGAAATGAACAATAATTGGGCGTATCCCCCTCCTTATCAGTCGGGGGTCGGGCTATCCGGCACTCTCTCCACTCCGCTATCGCTCCATTACGTTCAAACAACACCTACTATCCCTTACGCGAGAAACGAGCAACCACTGAATTTGTCAAAGAACCATAATCTTTTTCCACTACTCTGCGTTGCCTGAAAATTCACTATGCTAAGGCATAGCTCAATTTCAGCCGCCTTGATTAGTGAAAAAATCTTTATTTCCTCTTTCATCCAAACTATTTTAGAATAAAGTCTAGTAATGATGTCGATTATTTATACTTAGTGTCTGCCCGAATACTCATAACTTTCTTTTAGTCAATAAGTTATCACGAAATTATGCTTCAAAAAACAACAAATTTGTCAATGATTTTAAAGCTCTCTAAGCACTAATATTGCTGAATTCGATTAATCGGGTGTAAATATCGAGCCATAAACAACTCATTATCAATAAATTAAAACAATGTTGATAAAATGTTAATAACTATCGAGTTATTAACATCAAAGCTGAGATTATTTTCTCAAAAACCTCATAATATATTGACTGTCAATTAGTTTGGGGTTTCCGAGCGGACACTACTTATTTAATTTCTTTCACTTAGAAGAACAATAGCTTCAACACTTCTGCATCCGCACCTTCACCGATTTACTTGCGGGCGTTTTGCTTGTATGCGCCTGTTTTTCGAGGGGTATAAGAACATTTGCCTCTGGAAAATAAGTCATCACACAACTCTGTGGCACATCGTAAGGCACGACGATAAACCGTTTTGCCTCCCGTGTTTTTCCTTTAAAATGACTCGTCAAATCTACCACATCTTCAACTTTTAATCCTTCTGTTTTCATATCTTGGGGGTGCATGAGTACGATTCGTCGCTCATTATAAATGCCGCGATAGCGGTCATCCAGACCATAAATTGTCGTATTATATTGGTCATGGCTGCGGTTGGTCATCATTAGGTATTCGCCTTGTTGAAGGTTATGGTGTGTTGTTTTATTTATCGTAAAATGTGCTTTACCGCTTTCCGTATTAAATGTACCTGTTCGTGCGCCATTTGGTAAATAAAAACCGCCGGGTTCGCGTACTCGTTCGTTATAATTATCGAAGCCGGGGATGACCCGTTCAATCGCACTGCGGATGTGGTCGTAATTTGCTGCCATTTTCTTCCATTCGACTTTACTTTGCGGTAGCGTAGCCTGTGCCAATCGACAAACGATAGCGGGTTCGCTCAACAATTTGTCCGAAATAGCCTTTAGCACACCCTGCGAAGAATGCACCACGCCCATCGAATTTTCTACACTTACAAATTGCTCACCTTCAGCTTGTTCGTCTTTATTGGTACGGGCGAGGCAGGGAAGAATTAGAGCCTGTTTGCCATGCACAAGGTGACTGCGATTGAGCTTCGTAGAGACATGTACTGTGAGTTCGCATTGCCGCAATGCTTGCGCCGTCATTTCGGTATCGGGTGTAGCAGAAAAAAAGTTGCCACCCATTGCGAAAAACACTTTTGCCTTACCTTCGTGCATAGCTCGTATCGCCTCTACGACTGAATATCCGTGTTCTTGTGGAGGTTTAAAACCAAACACTTTTTCGATACTGTTGAGTAGGCTTTTAGGCGGTGATTCCCAGATGCCCATCGTGCGGTCGCCTTGCACGTTACTATGTCCGCGCACCGGGCATGTACCTGCGCCACGCTTACCAATGCTGCCTTTGAGCAATAGCAAATTGACGATTTCACGCACATTATCGACCCCGTTTTCATGTTGGGTGATGCCCATTGCCCAACAAATAATAATTTTGGTTTTGTGTTGAATCATGGCTGCCGCTTCGCGAATTTTTGTGGGCGATACACCGCTTTCCGCTGCTATCTCATCGAATGAATATCGTTGCAAATCCTCAATCAATTCTTCATAGCCAATCGTTTTTTCTCGTATAAATTTCTTATCAAAAACAGTTCCCGGATTGGCTTTTTCTTCCTCTAAAAGCACCAACATTATTGCTTTTAAGAGTGCTACATCACCATTTACTCGTACTTGCAAAAAGAGGTCAGTGAGTGGTGTGCCACCGCTCAATATCTTCATGGGGCGTTGTGGGTTGACGAAGGTGGTCAACCCGGCTTCAAGTATAGGGTTTATCGTAATTATCTGTCCGCCATTTTCCTTGCAGCGTTCCAGTGCGCTCAACATTCGCGGGTGGTTTGTACCCGGATTTTGTCCCATGACGATAATAACTTCTGCTTCGTATAAATCTGGCAGTGTGACCGATGCCTTGCCTATACCAACAGTTTTTGATAAGCCAAAACTACTGGGTTCGTGGCACATATTCGAGCAATCGGGTAGGTTATTTGTACCGTATTCTCTGACGAATAATTGGTACAAAAAAGCCGCTTCGTTTGAGGTGCGTCCTGATGTATAAAATATTGCTTCATCGGGCGAGCCCAATGTATTTAATTGATTGGCAATGAGTTGAAAAGCATTATCCCATGAGATGGGTTCGTAATAATCTGCACCTTCGGGTAAAAACATGGGTTCGGTAAGTCGCCCTTGTTTGCCGATTTTAAAGTCTGACCATTCCGAAATATCCTGTACACTATTTCTCCGAAAAAATCTTTCACCAATACTTTTATTCGTTGCTTCTTCAGCGATGGCTTTTATACCGTTTTCGCAGTATTCACCGATACTGGATCGCTCATCTTCGGGGTCGGGCCAGGCACAACCGGGGCAGTCAATACCACCTTTTTGGTTCAATTGAGTGCTGATGCGCAAGGCATCTACCTTATCCATATATTTGTTCATCTGGCGCAAAGATTCCGCAATGGCTTTCACACCGACGGCTTTGGTGGCAGGCTTACCAATTTTGAGTTCGGTGTGGGTTTCTGGTGATTTTGCGTTAGGCTTTTTCATTTTGTAGTGATCGGTGATAGGTTGGTTTTTCAATGATAAATGTACGAAAAATTTTGTTTATTTCAAGGTGTGATGTGTTTTTGATTTGGCGAACAACTTCAAATCAATTGAGTGCGTCACAAATCGGTAAGGACTCTCTAATGGAACATGTTCTATTGGATAAGGGGAAGACATCTCTTTCTGCGAGCGGAGTTGGTTCTAAGGGAAGAGGAAGAAAATAATCCACCCCAAATGAAGAAGTTATTTTTTTTTATATGTTTGGCTAAATTTGACGCGCATAGCCGAGTTACGTAAGGAAGATTTAGTGAAAGAAATTAAATAAATTGTTCCATAATGCGCCGTAATTTTTTCTTCTAAAGAATTC
>ENA-ORXM01002286-ORXM01002286.1-marine-metagenome-genome-assembly--contig:-NODE-2286-length-22923-cov-9.998424_pt1 | contig 22923 bp, 23 predicted proteins | sample MGYA00237867_ERZ511480 | MGnify/ENA primary metagenome ERZ511480 (study PRJEB26309, sample SAMN06266103) | marine metagenome | isolation source: Algal blade | place: United Kingdom:Sidmouth, United...
TCTCCCTTAGCGCTTCTTGCTAAGGCAATGGCGTCATCATAGCTAAAGTCTTCCAGCTGTGCATCACCGCGTAATTTTTGCCCAACTGCCGCCACCGCTGTCGCAAAGCGCATATCATCACTTGCACGGTTTAGACGGCGTTCCTGTTTAGGGCCAATGGGGAAAGTTTGCAGCGTACTGGTATCTGAGTTCGGCAATTTGTGACGGATTTTGACAAAGGCAAATTCATCAGAGCCATTTGTGCCGCCTTTAAGCTTATCAGTCACATAACGCAGCGGGTCATTTAGCCTTGCAGGCGACCCAACAGGCGTTAATTCATAAATCGCCGTGACCGTATGACCTGCATTAATTTCGCCCGCATCGACTTTATCATTGTTAAAGTCTTCACGTTTCAATGCGCGTGTTTCATAACCAACCAGGCGATATTCCGAAATTGTTTCAGGGTTGAACTCAACTTGTATCTTAACGTCTTTAGCAATCGTAATCAGCGCACTGCCAGCCTCATTAGCCAAGACCTTATTCGCTTCGGCCAGGTTATCGATATAGGCGGCAACACCATTTCCGTTTTGGGCCAAAGACTGCATGAGATGGTCGTTATAATTACCATTCCCAAAGCCAAGGACAGAGAGGAAAACGCCCGTTTCGCGCTTATCTTCAATATATGTTTTCATTTCATCGGGTGAAGAAAATCCAACATTAAAATCGCCATCCGTCGCGAGAATAACGCGGTTTATGCCCTCCTCGTCGAAGTTTTCCATCGCTTTGTTATAGGCCAGCTCAAGACCGGCTGCCCCTGCTGTGGAGCCGCCGGACCTTAGACGGTTCAATGCGTCTTTGATTTTCGCCGTTTCGTTTGCGGCTGTCGGTTCTAGCACCGTTCCCGCGCGGCCCGCATACGTCACAATGGAGACCGTATCATCCTCATCAAGTGTGCTGAGAAGCAATTTAAAACTACTCACCAATAGCGGCAATTTGTTCGGTGCGTTCATGGACCCTGACGTATCAATTAAAAACACGATGTTGCTGCGCTGTCTTTCTGTTTTTGGCGGCACATAGCCTTTAATGCCGATATGCATTAGCTTCGTGTCAGCATTCCACGGATTTGGCGTGACTGTGACATTGGCCTTAAACGGCTCATCCTCAGAGCGAGGCGCTTCATAATCATAAGGGAAATAATTGATCATTTCCTCAAGACGGATGGAACTGCGCGGCGGTAACTGTCCGCGATTGATGGAACTGCGGAAAAAAGAATATGACGCTGTATCTACATCAACGGAGAATGTTGAGACGGGCTTTTCTTTAACCGAAGTTGTTAAATTGGATTTATACGTCTCAAAAGCATCCCGACTGTCAAATTCACGAATAACTTGTCCGCTATCATCGCGAAGATAAAATTTTTGAGGGCTGACCACTGTCCTTACCGCAACCTCTTTGCGGGTTCCAGGTGGAACAACACGCTCCTGCGTGGAAGCAGGTGTTTTAATGACACGACGAGTCACTTCTTTAGTGACTGCAGGCGCAACCTTTTCAATTGTCTTTGTAGGTTTCACAGGTATGCGCGTTTTACCGTCCTTAATTTCATAAGGCACAGTCCGTTCGATTGTAGATGCAGGTGTTTTTATAACACGACGTGTTTCCGTTTTCGCGACCACAGGAATGGCACGTTCCAGCGTTCGCGCAGGTACTGCAACCGTACCGTCGGGATTATATATCGGCGGAATAGACACCAACTCGGTCGAAGCTTCCTGAACGACAACCGTCTCTTGAACAGTTTCATATTGAGCAGGCGCAGTTATATATTCGGTTGTGCTGCCTTCAATCTCTCCTTCAACCCACTCATATTCAGTAGGAGTATTGACATATTCTACGCTTTGCGGCGTAACTACAACAGTTTCAGTAACGGTTTCATAGGTTGGCGGCGTCATCACAAGCTCGGTCGAAGCTTCCTTCGTCACAATGGTTTTCATTTCCGTTTTATATTCAGCCGGCACTTCTTCGAGTATATAATCACCGACTTGCTCAGTTCGGGTTGATTGACTTAATTCTGCTTCCGCATTTTTGGCCGCCGTGAAAATATCTTGTGGTGCCACAAAAAGAGCGATATTGTCTTTCTGCTGTAAAACAGCACGATATTCACGCACGGCTTGTTCTGCTTCAGTCTCGCCAACGATAGTATTTGCGCCCGTAACATCGGGAGTGGCGGGACTTATACTAGCTAGTTTTTCTAATGCTTTCAATTCCGCCTTATCGCTTGCCAATATAGTAGCTTGCTGATCCCGACGCTGGCGAAACGCCGCTTCTCTATCTCTATTCTCTGCTTCTGTGGAGGCGGAATCGCTTCTGACTTGATTAAGCAAGTCGCTCATAGAATTGATTCCGCCCTGAGTTTCTGGCTCAGGCTTTACAGACGGCGCAGTTGGCACCTCCACATCACTCGCCGCCACATCTGGCTCGGTTGCCTTAGCTCGCTTGGCTGTCACGGTAATCCTGTCGCTATCTTCCTTAGCGTCTAGCGCCCCCACCTCAGCTGTCACCGCTTGCGGTGCAGGCTTAGGCATCTCTTCAAATCTTGTATTCGGGATATAGAGCGACGTTGCGAAGAGGGCTGCGGCGCAGGTGCCTACCATCATTGCGGCTTTGCCGTTAAAGCTGAATATGTCTGTTATTTTGGCCATTGTCTCTCTCCCGAAGGTCCACACAGACCCAATGCCTGTGTTCTGACCTGTAGGACGCGGCGCAGCCGATAATCCTTGGTCGGGAGATAGATTTTTTTCTTTTGTGCTCGCTTCAGTAGCAACTGATTCAGTTTCAAATTCTGAGTCAAATGCCGCCATAGCGGCCGCGATACCGCGCTCACGGGCGGCATCAGTTGGCTTGATATTTTGCATTTCTGCTGCCAGCTTTTCTAGTTCATCATCACTCATGCCAGCGCCTCCTGTCCAAATCCGTTATCCTTTAAGGCCAAAGTTTTCAGCCGCTTTCTTATTTCGCTCATGCGCCAAGCAATTGTGCCTTCGGCAACGCCCAAGACCTCTGCCGCTTGGGCAAAGTTCATCTCCTCCCCTAATGTTAACGCCGCCGTATCCCGTAAATCATCTGACAGAGTATCTAGCGCGGATTGCAGCCATGTCAGGCGTATTTGCGTATCTGCAGTTTCCGCCCGTGACATCGCGTCCACTTCAACATAGCCCGCTGTCATGCGCGCCCGCGAAGCTGAACGGCGCAGCGAGTCTTTGGCCGCGTTCAGCGCGATGCGGTGCAGCCAACTGGTCAGCTTGCTATCACCGCGCCACGCCCTAAGCTTTCCCGGCAAAGCCGCCCAAATCTCTTGGGTGATATCCTCAGCATCGCTCTGATGCCGGAGCACACTATAGACAACGCGAAAGACGCGGTCATAGTGACGCTCCAGCAACAGACCAAAAGCCGCTCCATCCCCCGAAGCAGCCCGTGATACTAAGTCTTCATCACTGTCTAAAACAATCATATTACCTGTAAGACGTATCTGAATTGGCAATCCTTGGAAATATTTTAAATTTTTTCGCAAAGTGCTGACAAAGCGTCCTATTGATGTGCCCAAACGCAACCCCTAGAAGGAGCTTAAGACAGGATTTTACTATGGCTCACGCACATATTGCGCCCGAAACTCTCTCCCGCGTTTCTGTTGATCCGGCAGAAATGGCGAGCTTTTCCCGCATGGCCGAAGATTGGTGGGACCCAACAGGGCCGTTTAAACCGCTTCACATTATGAATGGCGCGCGGCTGGGCTTTATCAAAGAGACGCTGTGTGAGCATTTTCACCGCGACCCTGACAGCGATATGCCGTTAAAGGGGCTGCGAATATTGGATATTGGCTGCGGCGGAGGGTTGCTCTGTGAACCTTTGACTCGACTGGGCGCTGTCATGACAGGGGTGGACGCGCTGGAGAAAAACTTAAAAACCGCCAAAACCCATGCCGAGCAGATGGATTTGGAGATAGATTATCGCCACGGAACGATTGAGCAGATGGTCGAAAGGCTTGGTAAAAAAGGCGGCGATACGCCTTATGATGCCGTGCTTAATATGGAAGTGATTGAACATGTCGCCAATCCGCCGGCCTTTATGGCCGATTGCGGCGCTATGGTGCGGCAGGGCGGCATTATGTTTTGCTCCACCATAAACCGCACGCTCAAAGCTTTTGCTTTTGCCATTGTCGGCGCAGAATATGTATTGCGCTGGCTCCCTAAAGGCACGCATCAATATAACAAGTTTATCAAACCCGCTGAAATCCAGAGCTGGCTCACGCAGGCTGGACTCTCGCCGCGCCCGAGTATTGGTATGAGCTTGAACCCGATTACAAGTAAATGGTCATTTTCAAATGACTTGGCCATCAATTATATTACGACCGCCGTAAAATAATAATCACCCGCCCTAATGTAATTATTTAATAAGAGGTTAACGCCTTCTCTAATAGGTTAATAAAGTCCTAATTTTTTGAGCCTTTTATAGCCCTAATTGCGTCATATTCTTGTTATATTTCAGTGATATAAAAAGTTAATGCAAATTAACCACGATGATTTTTATTTAATGGAACCGTATCATCTTTGTAAGCGTTAGGTTTGTATTAGTTATATCTATTAAGGAGGCTATTATGTTGCCACTTCAGATCAATACAGCAAAACTCGCAGACTTCCGCGCGCCAACAACTCGCATTTTATTTGGTGAGCGTCTTGAGGAAGTTCGGCAAATAGAAGAATCAATTGCTCAACATGGGCTCTTAAATCCCCTCATCGTCATGCAGCGCGGCAAAAAGCTCATTCTCGTAGACGGCAAAAAACGTCTCGCCGCCCTGCGCCGTATGCGGTTTAACGGTAAGTTACCCCGCTCACTTGTTAGGGTACCCTATATTCTTGTTGATCAAGGGCAGAAATTTGACCTTGCCGCCATGGGTCTCTTATCCAACCGAGAACGTTTTGAAGAAGTCCAGCGCTTACGAAAAAACGGTAAAGGTTTGACGGAAATCGCGTCAACCCTCTATATTTCGAAACAATGCGTCAAGGACTTGCTCAGTGTTGCGTTGCTGTCACCGCGTCTGCGGCAAGCTTATTTCGGCGGCACGATCTCTATCGAGCAAGCTCGCGCCTTTGCCAGCCTACCCAATGTGGACACGCAAGATCAGCTGTTAATTGCATTAGGTCCATTCGCGGACGCGCCAGAGATTCTGAAAGCTATTACAGATGGCGAGACGGTTCTGGAGATGGAAGACGATAACGTCATCATCCTTCCGAGCCGCCGACCGCTGACCTCTTATCACGCAGGACCTGATAAACTGGCCGCCTAATTTAGTTTTTTAATCGGTTTGGGCGTTAGCGCCTCTGGCAACGGCGCTATAGCAACGCCTTCTTCATGCAATTCAGCGGCGTCTTGGGCGCTATCCTCACCGTAAATAGGGCGCTCGTCTTTTTCGCCGTAATGTATTGCGCGCGCTTCATCGGCGAATTTATCTCCGACATAGTCGCATTTCTCTTCAATCTCTTTTCGTATTTTTTGCGCTGCCGCATTGACCATCGCCAGAGCCTGTTTCCTTTTAGACGCAGGGGCTTCTTTTTTGCGCGACGTGGAGACGTTTGGCGCCATAATCGCCTTTTCCACTTTGGCAGATCCACACTGCGGACATTGCACAAGGCGCTTTTCTCGCTGGGAGTCGTAATCCGCAGAGCCAGAAAACCACGCCTCAAAATTATGGTCATGACGGCATATAAGGTCATATCTTATCATGCCGTAAAATCCGGGTTATGGTTCCAAGCTGGAATTTTACGGCGGGCGTCTTGAACGTCGCTCACATCAATATCGGCACAGATATAACCCGGCTCATCATGATCAAGCTGAGCGCGAATATCGCCCCAAGGCCCAATGATTAAGCTATGGCCGTAAGTCGCCCGGCCATCCTCATGCGTGCCTCCCTGAGCAGGAGCAATGATAAAGCTTCCGGTCTCAATCGCGCGTGCGCGCAATAGCGGCTCCCAATGCGCCTCCCCTGTCGGCCGGGTAAAAGCGGCAGGGACAGACACAATATCTGCGCCAGATTGTCCGTAATGTCTGTAGAGCGCAGGGAAACGCAGGTCATAGCAAATTGACAAGCCTAAGGTTGCGCCCCGAATATCCGCGAGCACAGCTTTGTCGCCTCGGTCATAAACATTAGATTCTTTCCATGTCTCTTCGCGTGACACTGTCACATCAAATAAATGGATTTTATCATATCGTGCTTTGACGTGCCCTTTCCCGTCAAAAAGAAAAGAGCGATTAGCCGCGCGGCGATCAGCGGTCTTAATGGCAAGCGATCCGATAAGCAGGTCAATATTTAGCTCCTTTGCCAGGCCGCTAAAATGCTTGACCCCCACATCATCAGCCTCACCTGTCACGGCCGCGAAGAGACGTTTGGGGGACCGTTGCAGAATATGAGTCATTTCCGGCGTGGCGATGAATTGAGCGCCATCATAAGCGGCCCGCCGAATAAGCGCCTCTGCCGCCGCAAGGTTAGCGTCTATATCAACGCCTGACCGCATCTGTATGGCGGCAATGCGCATTTAAGCGAGAAGTGGGTCCAGCTCGCCCTTGGCCTCTAACGCGTAAAGATCATCACAGCCCCCAATATGTTTCCCATCAATAAAGATTTGAGGAAATGTATTGGCCCCGTGGGCGCGCGAGCGCATTTCTGCGCGAACCTTTGTGTCCATATAGGCAGGTATGTCGGTAAACTCAGAACCCTTGCTCTTCAGCAGCGCTTTGGCCCGTGAACAATAGGGACACATCATCTTCGTGTAGATTTCAATCTTGGCCATGGGTTTTATCCTTATGAAGTCTCAGCCCTTATGTAGGAAGCGGGGCGGCTTTGACAACCCGTGCCAAGGTAAGCGCGCTGACTTTAGCGGCCCCCGCACGTTTTAATGTTCGCGCGCAGGATTCAAGCGTGGCCCCTGTCGTCATCACATCATCAATCAGAACGATATTCGCGCCCTTAAGCCGCGCTGTTGCAGACTCTCTGACACGAAACGCGCCTTGCACATTACGGCGGCGGGATGAAGCTGAGCGGCCGCCTTGGGTGGGCGTGGCGCGGCGGCGCATTAATATATCGGGCTCAAATATCGGCGCTGATATCTTAGCCAGTGAGCGCGCAAGTAGTGCGGATTGATTATAGCGCCGCTTAATCCGCCGAGAGACGTGCAGCGGCACAGGCATAAGATAATCTGCATCTTGCAGCATGACCCGCCCTGCACGGCGCATATGCGCTGCAAACATGCGCAGCCCTTCTGTCCGGCCGCCATGTTTAAAGCCCAACACTAGGGCACGCGAGACGTCATTATATTCAAACCCCGCACGCGCCATGTGATAGGCTGGGCGTTTAATGCTGCAGCGGCCACAGAGCGCTAAGGCCCCCTCATCAAATTCAAAGGGAAAGCCGCAAATATGACAACAGGGTTCGTCCAGAAAGGTCACATCTCCCCAAATATCGCCTTCAATGCCGCCCGCCTCGAGGCTGCCCGTCAAAAGAGATTGGGGCGGTAAGATCACATCAACGGTGCGCCGTGCGATATTTTTGATATGCGGCGTAATCTCCATTGGCGGTCTTGGGCTCTTTCTTTCTGTTGATAATCAGAGCATATCCCAAATATGAGACCCGCAAAAGCCCCGCCAAAGATATTTGATGAAGACTTGCTTGTCCTGCGAAGACGCCGCGCTGCCAAGCGAGAAGGCTCGTTCCTACTCGATAGATGCGTGGCAGATGCCACTGAGCGGCTTTTGGATATAAATCGTAACTTTGAAAAGGTCTTGATGCTCGGACCAAAGACGATGGCTCATAATTTAATATCTCGGCTCCCGTCCGAGAAAATTGGTAAGTTTACGATTTGTGAGACTTTAGAAGAGCTGCCGCAGGCATCGGATTTCGACTTGGTGCTATCTTTACTGAGACTTCAAAGTACCAATGACCTGCCCGGTAGCCTCATTCAGTTAAGCCAAAAATTAAAAGCTGATGGCCTGTTCATCGCCGCTATATTTGGCGGCGATAGCTTGGCCGAACTACGCCAAGTCTTCTACGCAGTTGATGAACATCTTCTGGGCGGGCTGTCTGCGCATATTTATCCTATGGCGAATTATACGCAAGCCGCAGGGCTATTGTCCCGCGCAGGTCTAAATCAACCCGTCGTGGATACGGATAGATTTACGGTGTGCTATAGCCGTTTTGATACGCTAATATCTGACCTAAGAGATCTAGGCGAAACAAATGTCCTGATCGAGAGACGCAAAACCCCTTTTTCACGGCGTTATAAATCAGACCTTGAAACAAGCTATAAACAGCTGTTTTCCCGCGAAGATGGGAAGCTAAACTGTAGCTATGAAATTTTGTGGATGACGGGGTGGAAACCCCATGAAAGTCAGCAAAAACCGCTTAAGCCTGGAAGCGCAACAATGCCTTTAGAAAAGGGCATAAAAGATGCTGCAAAGACGCGGAAATAACAGCTTTAATCGTCCAGAAAATCGGATCCTGCTGAATTTACTTCAGATCCCACGCTTGTGAATATTGTATCCAGATTGACACCAATCGCTTTGGCGCCCGCGATTAAAGCAACGGAAATCAAGGCTGCAATTAAGCCATATTCAACGGCTGTCGCACCGGACTCATTTTTTAAGAATTTTTTAAGCATAACCCACGCTACCTCTCAAACCTTCGCCCTTTGGGCAATCGGTCTCTTATTTCTTTCGCCAACGGAATATCCGCTGGCACTAAATTCAACTCCGGCAATATATCCGGAAAAACCCATTTAAGCGTTTGTCCTTCTTTGGGCTTAGCGAAGCCATCCCATTGCCGGCACAGATATAAAGGCATAAACAGATCAAAGTCATCGTATGCATGGGATACGAAGGAGAAGGGTTGTAGGCACCGCTCACACGGCTCTACACCCAGTTCTTCACGCAACTCGCGCACTATAGTCTGTTCAGGCCGTTCTCCTGCCTCTATTTTGCCGCCCGGAAATTCCCATAACCCCGCATGAGATTTTCCTTCAGGCCGTTTGCACATCAATATGCGTCCGTCAGTATCAATCAGGGCACAAGCTGCGACGTACAAAACCATCTGTGTGATGTCCTAAGCTCTAAACATTAACTACGGCGCAATAAACAAGGTTAATTTACAATTTTAACTACGGTAATCGGCATTGATTTCGATATAACCATGGGTCAGATCGCAGGTATAAACCACCGCAACACCCTCACCTAAACCTAAATCAACCGAAATATCTATGTCAGCATTTTTCATATAGGCCGCGCCGTCAGCCTCAGTATAGCTCTCGGCTATCTGTCCGTGCGCGGCCAAGAGGTGCGGCCCCATGCTGATAGATAATTTGTCACGCTCAGCAGGTTCACCCGCTTTGCCGACCGCCATGACGATACGCCCCCAATTCGCGTCCTCCCCCGCAATCGCTGTTTTAACAAGGGGCGAATTTGCGATGCTCATACCCACATTTTTTGCGCTGATATCGCTAACCGCGCCGCTCACATTAATGGTAATAAATTTAGTAATACCCTCGCCGTCTTTGATGATCTGCATCGCCAAGTCATGCAGCACTGTTTCAAGCGCCGCTTTGAAGTCGCTCAACCGTGCGTCATCTGCATCAGTAATCCGCGCATGGTCCGCAGCGCCGCTGGCGAGCAGCAATAATGTATCAGATGTTGATGTATCGCTATCGACGGTAATCGCATTAAACGTTGTTTGCGTCAGCTCAGAAATTAGGCTTTGCAAAACTGGCTGAGCAATGTTTGCGTCCGTTGCAACAAAGGACAACATCGTCGCCATATCGGGCGCAATCATGCCCGAACCTTTGGCGATACCGTTAATGCGTATATCTATTCCGCCGATTTGTGTTACCGCGCTTGCCCCTTTGGCATAGGTGTCTGTCGTCATGATGGCGCGCGCAGCCGCCTCCCAGCCCTCTGTCGTCAAACTGGCCTGGATTTCTGGAAATTTTGCAACAAGTTTTGAGGCCTCTAAAGCTTCGCCAATAACGCCTGTGGAAGCCAAAAATACGGCCTCTGCCGTCCCGCCAAATTGCGTCGCAGCGCCTTGCGCGGTCTCAACCACAGCATCGCGGCTTTTCTGGCCAGCAAAAACATTAGCTGTCCCTGAATTGACTACAACAATTCTGGGACCCTCAGCGTGAGTTATTAAAGCCTTTCGAGACCAGTCTATCGCCGCGCCGGGGCAAAGGTTTTGCGTAAAAACTCCTGCAACTTGCGTCCCAGCTTGCGCTCTTAAAACCCAAAGATCCGTGCGGCCTTCATATTTTACGCCCGCTTCAGCCGTGGCCATTTCAAACCCGGCAATGGGGGGGAGTTTGGGGAAGGTCTTCGGCGCAAAGGGCGAAATTTTTAAGCTACTCATTTTCGGGGGTATCCGTTTCAGTTTCAGCGTCTTCGGTTTCCGCTACAGCTTGGCCGAAGAGGAGCTTGACCTCACCTTGTGACCGCAGAGATTTTAATATATTTTGAATTTCATCATAGGTCATGAAATTCTTTATTTCATTTCGCATCTCTTCAAAGCTTGGCTCAGGTGCTTTGCGGCGGTTTTGAACTTGTAAAATGTGCCATCCATAATCTGTTTTAAAGGGTTCAGAGATAGTACCTTTGGGCGTCGAAAAAGCGACACTCGTGAAAGTGGGTTCCAGCATATCATTGGTAAAATATCCCAAATTTCCGCCTCTATCTCGGCTACCTTCATCCTCTGACATTTCTCGAGCAAGCGCTGCAAAGTCGGCTCCCTCTGCAAGCTTTTGGGCAATACTCTTAGCTGTGTCCTCGTCTTTTAGCAGGATATGCCGAGCTTGAACTTCATCTCCGCGATTGCGCAGGCTGGCTTGCTCATCATACATGCGCCGGATAGTCGTTTCATTAACAGTGTTTTTTAGGTGAGCTTCCACCAAAACATTTCCCAAAATGCGTTCTCGTGACGCTGAAAGGCGGCGGCGGGTTTCGTCATCCTGATCCAAAGACTGACGCAAGGCGTCGAGAGCTAAAAGCCGTTGATCAATCAACTCATCAAGTATTTTTTGAAAGACAGGTTGTCCAGGCGTAAGCGGGGAGCCTTCTGGAATAAGACCTTGTGAGGCTGCGGTGCGCTCGACATCAGATAAATAAATTTTAGTGCCGTCAACCTCAGCCACCTCAGTATCACCCAGACGCACCACACCCTCTCCAAAAGGGGAGTTATCAGACATTACAAGCCTATCTTGACAAGCCGTAATGGCAAGAACACTCAGAAATGCAGTTATTGTAAAAAATTTAATCTTTTTCACCGAGGTTAAATCCGTAATTTGACTGTTTTAGTTTGGGCCATTTCATTGACTTAGAGCATGAGCGTCCCTAAGTCACCACAAAGCATATATTCAGGCGGCAGCACTCCATGCGCCCCTGCCCGTAAGGAGCCCCCATGTTAGGGATAGCCAAGAAAATTTTCGGCACAGAAAACGACCGAAAACTTAAAAAACTGCGCCCGCTTGTCGAGAGCATCAATGCCCTTGAGCCAGAATTTGAAAAAATGACGAATGATGCGCTTAAACTTAAAACAGACGAATATAAAAAACGTTTCCAAGACGGCGAAAGCCTGGATGACTTGCTCCCCGAAGCTTTTGCGACGGTCCGCGAGGCGGCAAAACGAACACTCGGGCAACGTCATTATGACGTACAACTCATTGGGGGTATCACACTCCACCGCGGCGAAATTGCGGAGATGCGTACTGGCGAAGGTAAAACCCTCGTCTCTACACTAGCCGCCTATCTGAATGCCCTGACGGAAAAGGGCGTCCATATCGTCACCGTCAACGACTATCTCGCCAGCCGCGATGCGGAGTGGATGGGGCAGATTTATAACTTCCTTGGTATGAGCGTGGGTTGTATCAATGATTATGAAGCTTACGGCAACGAACGAAAAGAAGCCTATAATTGCGACATAACTTACGGAACCAATAACGAATTTGGTTTTGATTATCTGCGTGACAACATGAAATATTCCGTCGAAGAAATGGCGCAACGCGGACATATTTATTCCATTATTGACGAAATTGACTCCATCTTGATTGATGAAGCGCGGACACCTTTGATTATTTCCGGTCCCACGGATGATAAGTCAGATTATTATCGTACGATTGATACCATCATTCCCTCCATTTCAGATGAGGGCTATGAGCTGGACGAAAAGCAGCGCACCGCCACCTTTAACGAAGCTGGTAATGAGCAAATCGAAAATATCCTCAAAGAACAAGGTTTGCTCCAAGGCGAGAGCCTTTATGACATCGAAAATGTCACAATTGTCCACCACATCAATCAAGCTCTAAAAGCCCATAAACTTTTCATTCGCGACAAAGATTATATCATCAAAAATGATGAAGTTGTTCTGATTGATGAATTTACAGGGCGGATGATGGATGGCCGCCGCCTCTCTGAAGGGCTGCACCAAGCTATCGAAGCCAAAGAAAAGGTTGATATCAAACCTGAGAACGTGACCCTCGCTTCGGTCACGCTGCAGAATTATTTCCGCCTTTATGACAAGCTCTCCGGCATGACGGGTACAGCCGAAACCGAAGCCAGCGAGTTTGCGGAAACTTACGGGCTCGAAGTTTTAGTCATTCCAACAAACCGCCCTATTCAGCGTATCGATAATGATGATGTCATTTACCGGACGGAAGGCGAAAAGTTCAAAGCCATCGTGGATGAGATTGAACGCTGCGCCAAAAATAAACAGCCTATGCTCGTCGGCACGGTCTCCATTGAGAAATCTGAAAGTCTGTCACGATATCTAACGGAACGCGGTGTTCAGCACCGCGTCCTTAATGCGCGTTTCCATGACGAAGAAGCCTCAATCGTGGCCCAGGCCGGCGTCCCCGGCTCCGTAACCATTGCGACCAATATGGCTGGCCGCGGAACAGATATTCAGCTCGGCGGCAATTTGGACATGCGCATTGAACAGGAAATTCCTGACACAGTGTCTGAGCTCGAACGTGCGGGCCTTGAAGATAAAATTAAAACTGAAGTGGCGGCTTTAAAAGAAGAAGCCCTTGCCGCAGGCGGTCTTTATGTTCTCGGCACAGAACGGCACGAATCCCGCCGTATCGATAATCAGCTGCGAGGCCGAACGGGCCGCCAAGGTGACCCAGGACGCAGTAAGTTTTACCTTTCGACTGAGGATGACCTTATGCGGATTTTCGGCGGCGACCGCCTAAAATCCATGATGGGAAAAATGGGCTGGGAAGAAGGCGAAGAACTGACAAACCGCTTTATGTCAAAGGCCGTCGAGCGCGCTCAGGTCCGTGTCGAAACACGTAACTTCGATATTCGTAAAAACCTGCTCAAATATGATGACGTCATGAATGATCAGCGCAAGACAATCTTTGAACAACGTATGGAATTCATGACAGATGAGGATGTCTCAGATGTTATTGAGGACTTCCGTTATCAATGCTGCGAAGATTTGATTGAAGAATATATTCCCAAAAAAGCTTATGCCGAGCAATGGGATATTGAAGGTCTGACGGAGAAAGCCAAAGAAACACTCGCTATGGAAATTCCTTTTGCTGACTGGGCGAAAGAAGAAGGTATTGCAGATGAAGAAATGATGGAGCGATTGAAAAAAACGACTGACGAGGCCTTTGCTCAGCTTACCAATGGGATCGATTCAGGCGAGATGCACCGCGTTGAAAAACAATTATTGCTTCAAGTCATCGACCAAAACTGGCGCGAGCATTTACAGCAGCTGGATAATCTTAAATCTGTTATTGGTATGCGGGCCTATGGCCAGCGCGACCCTCTAAATGAATATAAGTCCGAAGCATTTACATTATTTGATAATTTGCTGACCGATTTGCGTGAAGGCGTTACCAAGGCTGTGACAAGACTCCTGATAAATGTTCAAATGCAACGCCAACAAGAACAGATCGCCGCTGAGCAGCAAGTCCAAGCAAGCGCACGCTCGCCCATGGATATGATGCGCCAAGCGCCAGCTGCACCAACGCTTTCGGAAGATGACTTCAAAGGTGTGTCACGCAACAGTCCATGCCCTTGTGGGTCGGGCGATAAGTTTAAGCATTGTCACGGCAAAGCTTAGTCTTGACCTTCAGGACTATGTGTCCTCAACTAAATAGCGACATAAAAGTCACAACCAAATTTTTTCCTAGCTTAGGGCTGAAATTTGCTCATTTGCCCCTGACCGCATCATAAAGAGGCACAAGCGCACAGCGCCGCATCACGCGGCCCAAAAATCAACCCATCACCCTGAATCCCGTCGTAAATCTGTCATCTTCTCTCTATCCGAAAGTCATAGGTTTTCATGTCTTACCATTTAGGTGAGCAATATATTACGGAGATAAACATGAGAAAGTTACTTTTGGGCACAGCGGCATTTTTAGTTGCTGGGACAGCCCCCATTGCAGCGCAAGCGCAAGATATCAGTGTTTCAACATCAATTGATTATGTCAGTGATTATGTCTTTCGCGGCATTAGCCTTGCCGAAACAGCAATTCAGCCCGGCGTTGAAGTCTCTGTCGGAGATTTTACTGTTGGAGGTTGGTTTTCAACAGGCGTTGGTGAGGCTTCAGTCTTAGCGTTAGACGAGTTTGACCTTTATGCGAGTTACGGCTTCGCCCTTTCCGACACAATCAGCGCCTCTGTCGGCGGCACCTATTATCACTATCCACAAGGCGGCGACTTTTTCTCAACATCAAATGGCGCGGGAACGTTTGAGGCAAATCTAGGTTTAGCCTTCGACACAATGCTTTCACCTTCTGTGACAGCCTATTATGATTTCACACTTAAAGCCATCACACTTGAAGGCGGTATCGGCCACAGCATCGCAACCAGCGACAAAACAAGTCTTGATTTTGGCTTAACGGCGGGTCTTGTATCAGTTGATGATGATGATTTTGATGCTAGCTGGGAATATGGGACAGCCTCTGCGGCGCTTGGTTATAGCTTTACAGATGATGTCTCTACATATGTCGGCGCCAACTACACTATCTCTTCATCAGATGATGAAGGTCTTGGCTTAGGTTACATTGATTCATTAAACGGCGACCCAAAAAGTAATTTGTTTTGGGCAGGCGTTGGCGTTGCTGCTGGTTTCTAAAACTTTCCGAAGTGGGGAGCTTCAAAGGTCCTGCCAGGTGCAGGGCCTTTTTTATGCGCGTTTTGGTATTTTATGGTGCGTGTGAGAGACGACCTTAAAATCACCCTCTTTCCGAACATAAGTTGTCGTGCATTGCGCGCGATATTTTTGTCGAAAGCGCTGATGTTTGGCATTGACGCGATAGGTAATAATAACTGTGTCACCAAGATTTAGAAATTGTTGCTCAGAAAATTCTACATCATCAAAGGGACTCGCACGTTTCGCGGACGCTAATATATTTTCCAGACGTTGCGGCGCAGACGGGTGCGGCGTGGTAATAATAGCCTCGGGTATGCCATGAGCGTGCATCGCAGGCTGCCCCTCAAGCCAGAGTCGTCTCTCAATCTTCCAGACTTTATATAGCCCACTGGAACCTGAATGCTCATCCTGAAGCATTGGTTTCGCCCTATCATACCCACAATTTAGTCTTGGCTAAAGCAAAGATCGCCCGATATCAAGAAACTTATCGCGGCGACGTTTAATAAGCGTTTTAGCGTCCATTTCTGAAAGCTCATCCAAAGATTTTACAATCGCCGCCCCAACAAGTTTCACAGCTTGGGTCTGAGCGCGGTGCGCCCCGCCTACAGGCTCTTTAATAATTTTGTCAATAACGCCAAGACGTTTGAGGTCTTGCGCCGTTATTTTCATCGCATTAGCGGCATCTTTCGCGCGGGCACCATCGCGCCACAAAATCGACGCGCAGCCCTCTGGTGAAATCACGGAATAAATTGAGTGCTCGAGCATCATGACCGCATCCGCTGTCGCAATCGCTACCGCCCCGCCAGAGCCGCCCTCACCTGCAATGACAGAGACGAACGGCACTTTGACCGACAAGCCTTTATCAATAGAGCGCGCAATCGCTTCGGCTTGGCCGCGTTCTTCGGCCCCGCGCCCCGGAAAGGCCCCGGCCGTATCGACAAAACTAATAATCGGAATATTAAACCGTTCGGCCAAATCCATCAGGCGCACGGCCTTACGATAACCTTCGGGTTGAGCCATACCGAAATTATGCTTGAGCCGCGTTTCAGTATCCGTGCCTTTTTCATGGCCCATGACAACAACGGAGCGCCCGCGAATTTTACCGAGCCCGCCAAGCAACGCATGATCATCCCCGAATTTACGGTCGCCAGACAGCGGCGTATAATCGGAAACCAGGCCTTCAACATATTCACTGAAATGCGGACGGCCGGGATGACGCGCCACTTGCGTTTTCTCCCATGGCCCGATTTTGGAATAAAGCGTTTTAAGCTGAGCTTTCGACTTTTCGCGCAACTCCTCAACGCCCTTAGCCGCCTCGCCGCCCTCCGCGATAAGCGCTTCAACCTTATTATCAAGCTCGGCAATAGGCCGTTCAAAATCAAGATAGGTGCGTGCCATAAATATGTCGTGCCTTAATTATTAGCCGCGCACAATAGCGGTGTGGGGCAGGAGGTAAAGGGGTTTTAATTCATTCATCCCCGCGAAGGCGGGGACCCAGAAAGAACCGTTCTAAATACTGGATCCCCGCTTTCGTGGGGATGAATGGAAAAGGAATAACCTAAAGCACCCAACTCTTCTCGCTCACCTCATGTCCATATCTCTGGACGAAGAGGCGTTTAATCCGTCTTTGCCATTGATGCTCGTTTTCGAGTTTCATGCCCTCGGCGAGGATAACCGTATCCGTAAAAACTTTGGACGTGAGCGGTTTGCGCTTATCTTTGAGCAAATCTGCGCCTTTTACGCCCGCGCAGAAATCCCACTTCTCGCAGAGTTCTTCGAGGAAGAGGTTTAAATCCTCAGCGAGGTCAGGGTGATGGAGAGTCTTTTTAGGCATTAGCGTCTGATTTTTCTTTTTTGTAATTAGGTGAAAGGGGATGAGATTCATCAATCAGTTCACGCATACGCTCATCCAGCACATGTGTATATATCTGCGTGGTAGAAATATCGGCATGACCGAGCAAAGTTTGCACAGAGCGCAAATCCGCCCCGTTGGATAAAAGGTGCGTGGCAAAGGCATGGCGCAAAACATGAGGCGAAATCTTTGCCGCATTTAAGTCAGCTTCGCGGGCCAGGTCTTTAAGCATTTGCGCAAAGCGCTCACGCGTCAGATGTCCCATCTTAGACGCGCTTGGAAACAAAAACGTCTTAGCGCGCTCTTTGGCAATATCATTTTTGGGCAAAGTTGTTTCGCGAATCTCCAGCCAAGCCGCAATCGCCCGCTGCGCCGCGCCCGTCAAAGGCACCAGACGTTCACGCCCGCCCTTACCCTTAATCATCAGGCAATGATCACGGCGGTTCGTGGCCATCGTTTTTAGGGTGACAAGCTCGCTGACACGCAGGCCGCCCGCATAAATAATTTCCAAAAGGCAAAGCATCCGCAGGCCTTTAGCGCTCGTGTTTTTCTCTGCCGCCTCAAACAAAGCCGTCACATCCGCCTCGCTCATAATCTTTGGGAGAGGCCGTCCTTGCTTTGGCCCCCTAAGAGTGTGAGCAGGATTGTCTTTGCGCAGACCTTCTAGCTGCAAAAATAAACAAAATTGTTTCATCGCCGAAAGCTTACGGGCCGCTGTTGAAGGCGCGAGACCGCTCTTAGCCCAGCCCGCCAATGCGCCTTCGAGCGAGCCTGTGCCAACCGTCAATAAATCTTTTTTACCAATGAGCTTGCCCCAATCGGTTAGATCACGGCGATAGGCGGCGAGCGTATTTTCAGACGCTCCGCGTTCCGCGCTCATCATCTCTAGAAAGGAGTCTATCAGGCGCGCGTTCGTCATAATCCGCTTAGGAAGTCCTCTGCCGCCAAACGGCCCGCAAATTGCGGCAGGCCAGCCAGCTGTAACGCCTCGATAATGGCGGCAAGCGACGGATCGTCCAATCTCCCGCGGTCAATCATTTGCGCGGCGCGAAGTGTTGTCTCTGCGCGAGAGCCCGCTTTGGCGGCAGCTTGTAAGGCGAGCATGTCTCCCGCCTTAATTGATTGGCCACTGCCCTTACCCACGCCCTCTAACATTTCTTCCGCATTACCGGACAGGCGCGAGCCCATCGCGGTGGCGATAAAAGTATCGCGAATAGCGCGGCGTTTTTCAGCCCCTGAGCCCGCAAGTCGCGTTTCAATATCTGCCCCCAATGTGCCGAGCGTAAATCCATTGCCAAGTGCGTCAGCAATCAAGGCAATCCTGAGTTTCTCAGGACCTTCCGGCAGCGCTTGATAAAAGCCTTGCAATGTCCCGATATCACCGCGCAGGATAGCTGCGCGGGTAAAGAGTTTTAAGTCGGTCTCTGCCTGCAAGCCCGCAGGCATAAGGGCGAGGTTGTTTTCAAAGAACGTCGCAAAACGTGAGAAGGCCCCTTTTTTCTCAGCCGCAGCTAAGATAAGGGCCATAGCCTCTAAAGCGCTTGTGGCGTCTCCGCTCGCATTGGCCAGTTGAAAGATCTGAGCTGTGCCTAAGGGCCCAACATTCGCTTTGGCCGATTCCAAATCAAAACTTGAAGCCCCTACTAGGTCCTCTTCGTTAAACGCCAGATCAGAAAATGCAGCTGTAATCTCAGCATCACTGAGCTCATCCGCATATTCGAAAATCGCTTTTATACGGTCCTCAGCTTTTGCAGTTCTATCATTCGCCGTATCCGCTGAGAGAGCGCTGTCCTTGGCCCCAGCCTTTTTTGCCATGACGCTTAAAAGCGGGTCAGACATGTTGACTGTTTTTGGTACTGTCTTAGAGACACCCGTCAGAACCTTCATAAGGCTATAATAATCTGCAGCTTCATGGCCGGAATTTTTCAACAGCTCTGTCGTCAATTCAGCGGCAGATACTTCCCCCCGTTCAATGTGGCAAAAAGCGCGGAGCTTGGCCCAATAAGGCTCGCCCCGACCCTCAGTGATATTATCAGCTGTGTTGCAAGCCGCCATTATGTCGCCTGCGGCTAAGGCGAGGTCCGTGCGCACCGCGGGATTGCGCGTGATGTCAGGATTACGCGCCGCTAGATTTTCCAGCGCCGCCTTATCGCCCATCGCCATGACGGTCTTTAGCCGCGCCCTGTCATAGTCCTCACTATCGCCTTCGGGGGGAACGCCCGCTGATAAAATAACAGCCTTTATCATATCCTGCACAATCGCATTGCCTGATGAGAGCGGTAGCTTCTGCATCAGGCGCACCGCTGTGCTCGCGGATGTCCCCTGCCATAACGCCGCGTCCAGCCCGCCTGTAAAAGCATCAATAACGCCTGCATCAAAGGCTTGCGCTTCCCCAAGCTGTCCCGTTTCAATGGATTGGGCCAGCGCAAAACTCGGTGTAAGCGCGAAAATTGACGTTATCAAAAGCGTTTTCATCTTATTTCTCGTAGCTATCAGGTAGCTCAATCATTTGCACATCTTGAGGGGCGTTATCGGCTGACGCGCCTGATAATAGCCAGAAAAACACAGCTATGAGCAGGATTACAGCAACGCCGCCGCCAATTGCTAATTTTTTCATATCATAGGCCTTTTCAAAGATTCGCGCCTATATTGCGCTTTAAGTGTTGAGCATAAGTTATTTTAAGCTCATATTAAGGCAAATTTCCGCTAATGCTACCAGCGCTTCATACATATAAGCAGCAGAGCATAGCGAGACAAAGGACAAGGCTCATGAGCCCGGACATAACCACACGTCCCATCGCCCTTGTCGGCTTGATGGGTGTCGGGAAAACAACCGTTGGACGGCGGCTGGCTAAAAAGCTTGGGCGCGAATTTTTTGATTCAGATGACGAAATTGAGCTGGCCTCGGGGCGGACAGTCGCTGGTTATTTTCGTGACCACGGTGAAGATGAATTTAGAAAAGGTGAGCGCCGCGTTATAGAGCGCTTGCTTGACGGCAAACCCATTATTCTCGCCACTGGCGGCGGCGCTTTCATCCCCGACGCTACCCGTAAAATATTAAATGAGAAAGCCCTCACCGTCTGGCTAAAGGGCGATTTTAATACGGTCATGGAGCGCGTTAGCCGCAACCGCGATAAGCGTCCTCTTTTACGTGTTGATGACCCGCGCGCAAAGATGCGCGAATTGATGGAAGCTCGTCATCCGGTTTACGCGAAAGCGCATATTACGGTTCCCATTGCCCGCGGCCCGCATATCCGCACCGTTCACAAAGTTATGCGCGCGGTTAAAGCATATGAAAGTGAACATGCGTGAGCCCAGTAGAATGAGTAAAGTCACCGTAGATTTAGGCGCACGCAGTTACGACATTATCATTGGTGATGACCTTTTGGCGCAAGCCGGAATACTAATTCAGCCGCACCTCAAGGCTAAGCGCGTCGCCATTGTCACAGATGAAAATGTCTATGCGCTGCACGGAAAAGACCTAGAGTCCGCTTTGAGCGCATATGAAACGCATATGATTATCAGGCCCGCAGGCGAGAGCCAGAAAAGCTTTGAAGGGCTACAATCCGTTTTAGAAGCTTTGTTCAAAGCGGGCTTTGATCGTAATGATACGGTTGTCGCGTTTGGCGGCGGCGTCATTGGTGACCTGACAGGCTTTGCAGCCAGCATCTATAAACGCGGCTGTCAATTTATCCAGATACCCACAACGCTACTTTCTCAAGTTGACAGTTCCGTCGGCGGCAAGACGGCGATCAACAATGAATTTGGTAAAAATCTGATTGGAGCTTTCTACCAACCCGCCCTCGTTCTGGCTGACACCTCAGTCTTAAAAACCTTACCCGAGCGCGAAGTGAAAGCCGGTTATGCCGAAGTTGTCAAATATGGCCTCTTGGGCGACAGGGAGTTTTTCGAGTGGCTAAACACAAATAGCAAAGATGTTTTAGCCTTAAAGCCCAAGGCAATCGCTGAAGCCGTGGCTGTGTCCTGCAAAACTAAAGCCCGTATCGTCGCCGCAGATGAGCGCGAACGCGGCGAGCGCGCGCTGCTTAATTTGGGCCATACATTTGCACATGCGCTAGAAATAGAAGCTGGGTATTCGGGCGACCTCCTCCATGGTGAAGCCGTCAGTGCGGGGATGGAAATGGCGTTTGAATTTAGCGCCGCGCAAGGTTTGTGTTCAGAGGCAGATGTCAAAAAGGTCAAATCCCATTTTAAACAACTTGGCCTTACATCTATTAAAGATGTCGCGCCCTTGCTGAAAAACGCCCAGAAAATTCTCTCCCATATGGAACAAGACAAAAAGAATGAAGGCGGCGCCCTTACGCTTATTCTGGCCCGCGGAATTGGCGACGCCTTTGTGCAAAAATCCGCGCCGCGAGACGCTGTGTTTAATTATCTCGCGCAATTATCAGAGACCGTAAATGCTTGACGCCTTCCTACAGCCCGAAAATCTCATCATGCTCGGCATCGTGCTTTTACTGCTCTGTTTCTCAGGGTTTTTCTCCGGCTCTGAAACGGCGCTGACGGCGGCCTCGCGGGCGCGTATGCACGCGGCTGAGAAAGATGGCGATAAGCGCGCAGGCGTTGTCGCGAAACTGCTCAATATGCGCGAGCGCTTATTAGGCGGCATTTTGCTGGGCAATAATATGGTCAATATTTTAGCATCGGTTCTAACCACAGCCGTCTTCACCAATGTCTTTGGCGATGGCGGCGCAGCCTTGGCCGGGGCGACGGTTGTTATGACATTGCTCATTCTGATTTTCGCGGAAGTGCTGCCTAAAACATATGCCATCTCACAGCCTGATAAAATGGCCTTGAAAGTCGCGCGTCCCATCAGCCTTATCGTGCGGATTTTCGCGCCTGTCGTCTCTGTCGTACAAATGATTGTAAACGGAACGTTGAAGCTTTTTGGCATTGATACAAATGCGAGCGCTTGGACAGCCGCTGATGATATTAAAGGCGCGGTTGACTTGCATCTTGAAGAAGGCGGCGTGGCTAAACGTGCGCGCGACCAGATTTACGGTGTTCTTGAAATTGGCGAGTTGGACGTTGAAGACGTTATGATCCACCGCAAAAATGTCACAATGGTTGATGTTAGTTTGCCGGCCGCTCAAATCGTCAAGGAAGTCTTGGAGACCGGCCACTCACGCGTCCCGGTCTTTGCTGAGGATCAGGACAATATTATCGGTATCTTGCACGTCAAAGATATATTGAATGCCTTATCAAAAGGCAGCGGTGAGTTAGACGCGCTTGAGCCTAAAAAGATAATGCGCGATGCATGGTTTGTGCCCGAAACGACTTCCGTCGTAAAACAGCTCCGCGCGTTTCAGCATAAGAAAGAGCACTTTGCCCTCGTCGTTGATGAGTATGGCGCGCTGATGGGTGTGTTAACTCTGGAAGATATTTTGGAAGAAATTGTCGGCGATATTAAAGATGAATATGATGAGGACGTTGCAGGCGTACTGCGCCTGAAAGAAGGCGGGGCCGTTGTGCAGGGCCATATTGCCGTGCGCGATGTCAACAGGGCCATGGACTGGAAACTCCCAGATGAAGAGGCGGTCACGATTGCAGGCTTGGTCATCCACGAATCCCAAACCATTCCTGATGTCGGGCAAACATTCGCCTATTACGGTTACCGCTTTGAAATTTTAGAAAAACAGCGCAACCAAATCGTTTCGCTAAAAGTGACAAAGACGTTTGAGCCGGATCAACGTAGTGAAGGTTAAAATATAAAGGACGCCAACCCGATTGGATTGGCGTCCTGAAAATTTAAGAGTCTAAATGTTATTAGCAAATGGGCCGCTAGGCGTTTTATCTTACCTTAAATCAAAGCGTCCATATCAAAGACATTGACGATATCGCCAGCGAAGGCATCAGAGCCTGCGAGAGCAGAAGCTGCAGGCGGCGG